>Ga0247843_1005791_pt1 | contig 16798 bp, 16 predicted proteins | sample LaCruzMarch2017__FD_192420 | JGI IMG/M metagenome (GOLD analysis project Ga0247843, IMG submission 192420) | Freshwater microbial communities from meromictic Lake La Cruz, Castile-La Mancha, Spain - LaCruzMarch2017_8m | ecosystem: Environmental > Aquatic > Freshwater > Lake | place: Spain... | reverse complement strand
CCGGGGCCACCGGTAGGACCGGTGTCAGATGACCATTTCCCCCGCCTCTCCCCTGATTCTGAAGGTTCTCGCTGGAGAATCGAGCGCTCGCCCGCCCGTCTGGTTCATGCGTCAGGCCGGGCGCTACCTGCCGGAATACCGGGCCCTGCGAGCGACGACACCGGATTTCATTTCCTTCTGCCTGGATCCTGAAAAAGCCGCTGAGGCGACCCTGCAACCGATGCGCCGTTTCGGCTTCGACGCCGCGATCGTCTTTGCCGACATACTGCTGATTCCCCGGGCCTTAGGGCAGGAGGTCTGGTTCGAGGCTGGTGAAGGGCCACGGCTGGGTCGCCTGCCGCCGGTTGAGGCTATGCACGATCTAACGTCGGGGGCCGGCGAAGCCCTGAAACAGGTGGGTCAGACCCTGTCTCTGGTACGATCGCAGCTTGAACCGGACCGGGCATTGATCGGCTTTGCCGGGGCACCCTGGACGGTTGCGACCTATATGCTGGACGGCGAGGCTCGCAGCATCGGAAAGGGCGAGCGTGCACAGGCCCGGACCTACGCCTACGCCGAGCCGGAAAAGGTTGCAGCCTTGCTTGAGATACTGGTCGAAGCCACGGCCCATTATCTGAAAATGCAGGCTGATGCCGGGGCCCAGGTGCTGAAGATCTTCGAGAGCTGGGCCGAGGGTCTGCCTGAAGATCTCTTCGAAAGCCTGGTCCTTCGCCCACATCAAAAACTGGTCGCGCGTGTCCGCGAACTGGGGGTCACAGTTCCCCTGATCGGCTTCCCACGGGGTTCGGCAGCGCTGGCGGAAAAGTATGCGGCAGAGGTCGAGGTACAGGCCGTAGCGCTGGATACGGCCTGTCCGTTGGAGATCGGAAGGCGCGTGCAGACGATCAAGCCGATTCAGGGAGCGCTTGATCCTCTGTTGTTGCGGGCGGGCGGCCCGATGCTGGACCGGCGCGTGGATCAGCTGCTGGAAGCCTGGGGGCAGGGGCCCTGGATCTTCAACCTCGGGCACGGTATCCTGCCGGACGTCCCGATCGCCCATGTTGAACAGGTTCTGAAGCGGATTGGTGCGCAATGAGTGGTCCGGCAAAAGCTCGGAAAGACGGTCGCCGGATCGCGGTGGTGCTGTTCAATCTCGGTGGTCCGGATGACCAGGCGTCGGTCAAACCCTTCCTGTTCAACCTGTTCAGCGACCCGGCCATCATCGGCCTGCCCAACCCGTTTCGGGCCCTTCTCGCAAGACTGATCTCCAGCCGTCGCGAGACCAGTGCCCAGGCCAACTATGCGCTCATGGGCGGCGGCTCGCCCCTGTTGCCCGAGACCCGGCGTCAGGCTGCGGCCCTGGCGGAAATCCTGTCCGGACTTCTGCCGGGTGACGTCGTCGAGGCCTTCATAGCCATGCGCTACTGGTCACCACTGACCGAGCAAACCACGGCTGAAGTTGCCGCCTTTGCGCCCGACGAGATCGTATTGCTGCCGCTGTATCCGCAGTTCTCGACCACCACGACCCAGTCGTCGCTGAAGGCCTGGCGTGAAACCTATGATGGTCCCGGGGTCAGCCGGACCGTCTGCTGCTATCCGGAGGCACCGGGATGGATCTCGGTCCAGGCCGATGGAGTGAAAGCGAGGCTCGCCGAGGCCGGCGATCGACCGGTCCGCGTTCTGTTCTCGGCCCACGGCATCCCCGAAAGTCTGGTGGTGAAGAAGGGCGATCCCTATCAGGAGCAGATTGAATCGACCTGCGCCGCGATTGCCTCACATGCCGGCCTGACAGACTGGACCATCTGCTACCAGAGCCGGGTCGGGCCGATGAAATGGCTCGGTCCGTCGACCCCGGATGCCCTGGCCCGGGCCGGGCGCGATCAAGTCGGGGCGGTGGTAGTCCCGGTGGCCTTTGTTTCGGAACATATCGAGACCCTGGTCGAACTCGACATCGAATATGCGGAACTGGCTCACGAACTGGGCGTGGCACCCTATCTGCGCAGCCCGGCGGTCGGCGTTGCTGCGCCGTTCATCCGGACCCTGGCTGATGCGGCGGTCGAAGCCCTGTCACGGACCGGAACAGCACCCTTTGGTCCCGGTTGCCGGGCTGGCTGGAAGGCCTGCCCGCGGACCTGCCCAGGGAACCCCGCATGACCTTCGAGATCGTGCGGGGTCTGCATATTCTCGCGGTCATCGCCTGGATGGCCGGTCTGCTGTTCCTGCCGCGCCTCTATGCCTATGACGCCGAACAGGCGGACAAGGCCGAGCCGCTGCGGTCCGGGATGCGGGACTTGTTGCGGACATGGCAGCACCGGCTGCTGAAGATCATCGTCAATCCCGCCATGATGGTTAGCTGGTTTTTCGGTGTCTGGATGATCGGCATCCACATGTTCGAATACGGTGAGGGCTGGGGCTTCCTTGTCCAGCCGTGGATGATCGCCAAACTGGCCGGTGTCGTTGCGCTTTCGGCCTGGCACGGCTTCCTGGCCGGAGAGATGAAACGCATTGAGGCCGGGACTTCGAGCCGATCCGGCAAATTCTGGCGCATGACCAATGAGATTCCGTTTGTCATCGCCGTGGTGATGGTGCTTTCGGTGACCACTCAATGGACATTCGGCTAGCCGGCCCAGCTTGACCTGACCGCCCCCGCGTGGTTTCGCTCAGGCGAACCGCCCTGCAGGAGTCTGGGGCGGCCCTCGTCTTTCGACGCCCGCTGGTCTCACCGGGACGACCCGTCGCATTCCCACCCGGCCGAAAGGCCAAACATCGCTGGATTTTCCCGACCGCGCGACGTTCTGTCCCGCGGAGATGCTTATGATTGCACGCCATGACCGACATCACCGACACGCCCGAAACTGAACCGACAGCAGAGGTTGAAGCGCGCGCGACCAGCCAGGAAATGGCCGCCGCCGATCTGCCGATGGTCGACCAGGAGTCGGGCGACGAGGATGACGACGGCGAACCGATCGTCCCCAATGGCCGCATCACCCTTCAGGAGCTCAACGAGAAAACACCGGAAGACCTGGTCGCCTTCGCCGAGAGCCTCGAGATCGAGAACGCCGGCAATCTGCGCAAACAGGATCTGCTGTTTGCCATCCTCAAGACCCTGGCTGATGAGGAAGTCGAGATCATCGCCGACGGCGTGCTCGAGATCCTGCCGGACGGATTCGGTTTCCTGCGCAGCCCGGACGTGAATTATCTTCCGGGTCCTGATGATGTATATGTCTCCCCGTCCCAGATTCGCCGCTTCGGCCTGCGCTCGGGCGACACCATTCATGGTGCCGTCCGCGGCCCGCGCGAGGGCGAGCGGTATTTCGCCCTGCTCAAGGTCGATACGATCAATTTCGAAGACCCGGAGACGGTCAAGACCAAGGTCCTGTTCGACAACCTGACGCCGCTCTACCCGGAAGAGCGGCTGCATATGGAAATCCAGGACCCGACGCTGAAGGACCGGTCAGGCCGGGTCATCGACATCGTCGCCCCGCTCGGCAAGGGCCAGCGTTGCCTGATCGTCGCTCCGCCGCGGGTCGGCAAGACGGTGATGCTGCAGAACATCGCCAAATCGATCGAGAAGAACCATCCCGAGGTCTTCCTCATCGTCCTGCTGATCGACGAGCGGCCCGAGGAAGTGACCGACATGCAGCGTACGGTGAAGGGCGAGGTCATTGCCTCGACCTTTGACGAACCGGCCACACGTCACGTCGCCGTCGCCGAGATGGTCATCGAAAAGGCCAAACGGCTGGTCGAGCACAAGAAGGATGTCGTCATCCTTCTCGACTCCATCACCCGTCTGGGTCGCGCCTACAACGCCACCGTTCCCTCCTCGGGCAAGGTCCTGACCGGTGGTGTTGACGCCAATGCCCTGCAGCGGCCGAAGCGCTTCTTCGGTGCCGCGCGCAATGTGGAGCAGGGTGGTTCGCTAACCATCATTGCCACCGCCCTGATCGATACCGGGTCGCGGATGGACGAGGTCATTTTCGAGGAGTTCAAGGGCACGGGTAACTCGGAGATCGTGCTGGACCGCAAGGTGGCTGACAAACGCATCTTCCCCGCGATCGATGTGCTCAAGTCGGGCACCCGCAAGGAAGAGCTCACCACGCCGAAGGATCAACTGGCCAAGACCTATGTCCTCCGCCGTATCCTCAACCCCATGGGTCCGCAGGACGCGATCGAGTTCCTGATCGACAAGCTGCGGCAGTCGAAGAACAATGCGGACTTCTTCCAGTCGATGAACACCTGACGGCGGTATGGCCGCTGTTTCACGTGAAACAGGAGCGGGTCTATGAAGGTAAAACTCGAGGTCGACTGCACTCCGGCAGAGGCGAGGGCCTTTCTCGGCCTGCCCGATGTCGAGAGTCTGAACGAGCAGCTGGTCACCGAGGTGAAGCGCCGTATGGACGACAACATCACGGCCATGCAGCCTGACGAACTTATGAAAACCTGGACCAGCTTCGGCCTTCAAGCACAGGACCAGTTCCGCAAACTGATGGAAGCTGCGGTCAAATCGTGACGATTGTCTTCTCCCCGGGTCGTGGGGAAGGGCGCCATCCGAAGGGCGGTGGCCGGGTACGGCCCCGGACGCCGTCGGATGTGGCCAGGCTCCTCCGCCGCTTCCCGGTCCTGCTGCCCACTACCCGAGGGTAGACCGCTCGCCATGACCGACACCATCTTCGCCCTCGCTACTCCGCCCGGCCGCGGGGCTATCGCCATCCTGCGCCTGTCCGGCCCGGATACGGACGCCGCCCTCCTCTCGCTCGGTGCCGGCGGGCTCAAACCCAGAACAGCGTCTTTGCGAGCCCTCGCACATGATGGCAGGGCGATCGACCAGGCTTTGGTGCTCCGGTTCCCGGCCCCGAACTCCTACACCGGCGAGGACTGCGCCGAACTGCATCTGCACGGCGGTCGGGCGGTGGTGGAGGGGGCTACTCTGGCACTGGTCGATCTGGGTCTGCGTCCCGCGGAGCCGGGCGAGTTCACCCGCCGAGCGTTCGAGAACGGTCGTATGGACCTCGCCCAGGCCGAGGCCGTCGCCGACCTGATTGATGCGGAGACCACGGCCCAGGCCAGCCAGGCGCTCGGCCAGCTTGAGGGGGCGCTGAGCCAGACCTATGCCGGTTTCCGCAGGGATCTGCTGACCGCCCTCACCCTGATCGAGGCCGAGATTGATTTCCCCGATGAGGAGGTCCCGGACAATCTGGCCCGATCCGCCGGACCCCTGCTTGATCGCTTGATCGCTGACCTCAAGGCCGCCCTGGCCGACGCGCAGCGCGGCGAGCGGGTGCGCGCGGGCTATCGGATCGTCCTGATCGGTGAGACCAATGCCGGCAAGTCCTCGCTGTTTAATGCTCTGGTCGCGCGGGAGGCGGCCATCGTTACCCCCATCGCCGGTACGACCCGCGATGTACTCGATGCCGACCTGATCATTGGCGGCTATGCCGTGACCCTGTCCGACACCGCCGGCCTGCGCGACAGCACCGACCCTGTGGAGCTTGAGGGTGTGCGCCGCGCCCGCGCCAGTGCCGGGGCGGCCGACCTGCGGCTTTGGGTCCGGGGGCCGGACGATGCCGAAGGGGATGCCGCCGGATTTGTCCGATCCGGCGATCTTCTGGTCCTGACCAAGGCCGACCTCGGGACGGCCCCGGCGGTGCCGGGGTTCGAGACCTTGGCCCTGAGCACGGTGACCGGCAAGGGCCTGGGTGATCTGCTCGGCTGGATATCCGCGCGACTGTCCCGTGACCTGGCCGGGACGGATTTTCCGGCTGTGACCCGTGAGCGGCACCGGCGTCGGCTTGTCGAGGCGCTTGTGGCGGTCGAGGCCGGGCGGGCAGCGCTTGAGGCTTCACCGGAAATGTCCGGCGACGATCTGCGCCGGGCTGCCGAGGCCCTGTCCCGGGTCACCGGTGCCATCGGCGTTGAGGACATACTGGGTGAGGTCTTCTCGACCTTCTGCATCGGCAAATAGGCGGTTTCGCGCGAAACCGCCCGATGGCCGAGGTGGCGAAGAGGACGGTTTTGGCCTATGTGCCCGCCCATGAAGGGTTTCGATGTCATTGTTATCGGCGGGGGTCATGCGGGCTGCGAGGCGGCGGCGGCGTCCGCGCGCACGGGCGCTCGCACCGTTCTGCTGACCCAGAAACTCGAGACCATCGGAGAAATGTCCTGCAACCCGGCCATCGGCGGGCTGGGCAAGGGCCATCTGGTCCGCGAGATTGATGCCATGGACGGTCTGATGGCCCGACTGGGCGACAAGGCCGGGATTCAGTTCCGCCTCCTGAACCGTTCCAAGGGGGCGGCCGTGCGGGGCCCTCGCAGCCAGATCGACCGGCGGCTTTACCGGGAGGCCATGCAGGCCGAATTGGCGCAGACGCCCAACCTGTCCCTGATGGCCGGGACGGCGGAGCGGCTGATCCTGAACGGCGACCGTGTTGTCGGCGTAGTGACGGGAGAAGGCGTCGAACTGCGTGCCGGGGCTGTGGTCCTGACCACCGGCACCTTCCTGAACGGGGTCATTCACAAGGGCGACCAACGCATCCCGGCCGGACGTCACGGCGAGGCTCCCTCCACCGGCCTGGCGGCTGACCTCTACTGTTCCGGCCTGCAGATGGGGCGGCTCAAGACCGGCACCCCCGCGCGCCTCGACGGCCGGACCATCGGCTGGGACCGGCTGGAGATGCAACAGGCCGATGCCGAGCCGGTGCCGTTCAGCTTCCTGACCGGGCGGATCGCCGTGCCGCAGATCGCCTGCGGTGTGACCCATACGACCGAGGCGACACACCGGATCATCGCCGACAACCTCGGTGACAGTGCGGTCTATGGCGGACATCTGTCCGGCCGCGGGCCGCGCTACTGCCCTTCGATCGAGGACAAGGTGGTCCGGTTTTCGGACAAGTCCTCGCACCAGATCTTTCTTGAGCCCGAAGGTCTGGACGATCCGACCGTCTATCCCAACGGCATCTCGACCTCTGTGTCGGATGCGACCCAGCTTGCCTTCCTGCGCACGATCCCGGGACTGGAGTCGGTCGAGGTTTTCCGGTTCGGCTACGCCATTGAATATGACTACGTCGACCCGCGCGCCCTGACCCCGGCGCTGGAGGTCAAGCGGTTGCCCGGCCTTTATTTGGCCGGTCAGATCAACGGCACCACGGGCTATGAGGAGGCCGGAGCGCAAGGTTTGCTGGCCGGGCTGAACGCCGCCCGCGCTGCCGCAGGCTCCGATCCGGTCATCCTCGGACGTGACCAGGCCTATATCGGCGTCATGGTCGACGATCTGGTTACGCGCGGGGTGACCGAGCCCTACCGGATGTTTACCAGCCGGGCTGAGTACCGTTTGACCCTGCGGGCCGACAATGCTGATCAACGGTTGACCCCGCTCGCGATCAACAGCGGGCTTGTGTCCAGCGATCGGGCTCGGGCTTTTGCAACCAAGGCCGCTCAGCTGGCAGAGGCCTCGACTGTTTCACGTGAAACCGTGTTCACGCCGAAGGAGGCCGCAGCGCTTGGGATCCACGTCAATGCCGATGGTCAGCGCCGTTCGATCCGCGATCTTCTGGCCTTCCCGGGCGTGACCCTGTCCACGTTTGCATCCATACGGCCCGAGATCATGGGCTGGTCCGCCCAGGTGTGTGAGCAGGTCGAGATTGATGCCGGCTACGCGGGCTATCTTGACCGCCAGGCCTCGGATGCAGCGGCGTTGCGGCACGAAGAGTCGCTGGCCCTGCCGGTCGACCTTGACTACGCCGCCATCGGCAGCCTCTCCAACGAGGTGCGCGAGAAACTGACCCGGGTGCAGCCCCGGACGCTCGGTCAGGCGGGGCGCATAGAGGGCATGACACCCGGGGCCCTGACGGCCCTGCTGTCGTATGTGAAGAAGGCAAAGGTGCCGGCGTGAGCGCTCTCGATGCGGCCGCCTTTCAGGCCCTTCGCTGCGCGACACCGGCGCAGATGGCCGATCTCGAAGCGCTGATCGACCGACTGACCGCAGCCAATGCGGTCATGAACCTGATCGGCCCCGACACCCTGCCGGATGTCTGGAACCGGCATATTCTTGACTCCGCCCAGCTGCTCGATCTGGTTCCCGTCGCCGCGACCTGGGCAGACCTGGGTGCCGGCGCCGGCTTCCCCGGTCTGGTGCTCGCTATCCTGCTCAAGGACCGCGCCGATAGTCATGTCTGGCTGGTCGACAGCCTTGGCAAGCGCTGCCGGTTCTTGCAGGAGGTCGTCGACGCCCTGTCGCTTCGAGCCACCGTGGTCAATGGCCGTGCCGAGGACCAGCGCCTGAAGGTCGACGTTGTCACCGCCCGCGCCCTCGCCCCGATGGACCGGCTGCTGGGCTATGCACAGCCTTATCTACAGCGTGGCGCACAGGGACTGTTTCTCAAGGGGGAAAAGGCCGAGGCTGAGTTGATCGAAGCCCGCAAGGTCTGGCAGTTCGATAGCCTGCTTTCTGTCTCGCGCAGCGATCCGCGCGGCCGTATCGTTTCCGTCCGGAGTCTCCGTCGTGTCCAAAGCCGGTAAGACCCCCCAGACCCGGGCGAGAGTCCTTGCGGTCTCCAATCAGAAGGGCGGGGTGGGCAAGACCACTACGGCGATCAACCTGGGCACGGCCCTGGCGGCGATCGGTGAAAAGGTTCTGATCGTTGACATGGACCCCCAGGGGAATGCCTCCACCGGTCTGGGTGTTCCACGTGAAACGCGCCGGGTCACCATATACGACGTCATTGTGGACGGGCGTTCGGTCGATGATTCCGCTGTTCCGACGACGGTGCCGGGCCTCGATATCGTGCCCGCCGACGCTGACATGTCGGGCGTCGAGATCGAGCTCAGTCAGGCCGATCGTCGCTCCTTCCGACTCCGTGACGCCCTGCGGGGCCAGGGCGCTGAGGGTCAGACCCGGTATGACTATGTCCTGATCGATTGCCCGCCGTCGCTCAATCTGTTGACCCTGAACGCCATGGCTGCCGCTGACGCGGTACTTGTGCCGCTGCAGTGCGAGTTTTTTGCTCTCGAGGGCCTGACCCAACTCATGAAGACCATCGAGATGGTCCGGCAAAGCCTGAATCCCACTCTGGAGATCCAGGGCCTCGTCCTGACCATGTACGACCGCCGCAGCACCCTTTCGGGACAGGTCGCGGCGGATGTGCGCAGCCATTTCGGGGACAAGGTCTATGATGCCGTGATCCCGCGGAACGTCCGGGTTGCCGAGGCCCCGTCATTTGGGAAGCCGGCCCTGATCTATGATCTAAAATGCGCGGGCAGCCAGGCCTATCTGCGCCTCGCCCGCGAGGTCGTCGCCCGCGAGAAATCCCGTCGGCTCCAGGCCGCATGACCATGAATAAAAGATCGGAATCAGTCAGTTGAGCGAACGTCAGCGCGGGTCACAGAATCGCGGTTTGGGCCGGGGCCTCTCCGCCCTTCTCGGAGAACAGGTGGCCGAGAGCGCGGCGGTCGACGGGGCGTCCGCGCCCGCCGGCGTCCAGATGGCCCCGATAGAAAGCCTCAGGCCCAACCCTGATCAGCCACGGAAGGTCTTCGATCGGGACGACCTGGAGGAGCTGGCCGCCTCGATCCGGGACAAGGGGGTGCTTCAACCCATTCTCGTCCGGTCCCATCCGAAGGAGGATGGTGTCTGGCAGATCATCGCCGGCGAACGCCGCTGGCGCGCGGCCCAGCTGGCCCGCCTGACCGAGGCCCCGATCATCGTCAAGGAGATGGACGATGTCGCGGTGTTCGAGGTCGCCATCATTGAGAACGTCCAGCGCGCGGATCTCAATCCGCTGGAAGAAGCCGATGCCTACCGGACGCTGATGGAGCGGTTCGGCCGAACCCAGGATGCAGTCGCCGGCGTGGTCGGCAAGAGTCGCAGTCATGTGGCCAACATCCTGCGTCTGCTGCAGCTGCCTGAGGGGGTGCTGCAACATGTCCGCACGGGCAAGCTGAGCGCCGGTCACGCCCGCGCCCTGATCACGGCGCCGGATCCCGTCAGCCTTGCAGACCAGATCGTGGCGGAGGGGCTCAATGTTCGTCAGGCCGAGGCACTCGCCCGCCGGGCCGCAGAAGGACCAAGGGGCCGCAAGCCCGGAGCCGCTTCCTCGGGTGGCGAAGGTTCGGCTGATGTCGCGGCGCTGGAGCAGGACCTGGCGGACGCTCTCGGCCTCAGGGTCCAGCTGGCTGACCGGGGAGGCAAGGGCGAGTTGACTATCACCTATGGCAACCTCGAACAGCTGGACGACCTGTGCCGCCGATTGATGCGCGGCTGAGCCCGGCCTGTGCTAGGCTGGCGAGATGACCGACCAGCCTTCCAATCCGACCGCCGAAGCCATGAAGCGCGCCCTCGCTGCGAAGAAGGCGGTTAGCGGCCGCGCCCACAGCGGTCTTCCAACCTCGGCGCGCGCTGAGGAAAAGTCTCAGCAGGCCCGCAGCGCGGCCCTCGCAAAGCCGGCTTTCCGCAAGGCGTCCAAGCGCGGCTGACCTGTCTGGACTGAAATTGATTGGAACAGAATCGCGTCTGGTCCGGGGTTTCGGACGGGAAGAATGCCGGAGCCGGATTGAAGGCATCGGCGGAGCTCTCCCGGCGGGATCAGGCTCTAGAGCCCCAGCCGCCTTGCCCGGGCTGAAATCTCCAGCAGCAGGCGTTCTGCGATCAGTTGGTCGGGTGAGCCCGTCGTCTTGGTCGCCACATCGGCCGCATTGACACTGTCCAGGACCCGGTCGAGGTCATCCAGCCTCCAGCTACGGGCCTGACGCAGCATTTCGGCCTCCTGCTTCCAGAACACACCGGCTGCCTTGGCCGCCTCCTTGGCGCCCGCGCCATTGGCCTGAAGGAGATGGATTCGACGCAGCTTGCCCAGGTGAACAGACGCCTGTCTCACTGCCATGACAGGCGATTCCCCCTCGGCGAGGGCGCGGCGCAGTCCGGACTGGGCGGGCGCGGGCCGGCCGCCGAAGGCCTGAAGCGCCGCATCCTGCAAGGAGGCGTCGGCCTCAACCCCGAGATGACGCTCCAGCTCTTCCAGATCCATGGTCTTCCCGGACCCCGGGCCGATATAGAGCGCCAGCCGTTCGATTTCCTGCCGCATCAGGCCGCGCTCACGGGGCAGGCGGCTGACGAAACAGTCGAGTGCGTCTCCGGTCAGTCCGACCTTGTCGGCGGCGAGGGCCTCGCGCGTCATCCGGGCCACGTCGCCGGTCTCGTCCTCATAGCAGGCGATGCCCACGGCCCCCTGGGCCGCTTCGGCAGCCTTGCGAAGGGCCGAGTCCCGGCCCAGCGGCCCCGCCTCGATGACCAGCATGGCATCGGGATTGTAGCCGCCGTCGGCATGGATTTTGAGAGCGATCGCCAGGGCCTTGTCGACCGCGACCTTCTCTGACCCCAGCCGGACCCGAACGAGACGTCGGCCGCCGATCATGGAAAGGGCGGTCAGAGCCTCTTCAAGCCGGGCTCCGTCTCCGTCTATGTCGCTGTCTGTCAGCAGGGTGACGTTGAAGGGGTCGTTGAGGTCCGGTGTGATGGCCTTGCACAGGATTTCAGCCCGTTCCCCCACGCCAGACCGGTCCTTGCCGTGGATCACGGCCGCCCGGACTCCCCGATCCGGTGACTTCAGAAAGCGATCGACCTCCGGGCGCTTCGCCAGAATCATTGTCGTCCCCCCGGCGGGAGAAGGCTCCGGTGCGGCCCTGGGGAGGGGGCGGGCGTCACTGGACGGACAGGGCTCGCATCAGGTCGAGCCGGATCAACCGGGCCAGCTCGTCGGCGGCCCTTTCCTCCCCGTCCTGCTGGGCAGCGATGGCCGCGAAGGGCTGGTCGGCGGAGGCATAGGTGATGGTGACGGTCTGGACGCCGGAGGCGGCCGTGCCTCCCCCGGTCGGGGTCAGGGTCCAGGCCCCGCGCACGGTGAGCTCGTAGCGCGTAGCCGTGTCGTCGATACGTCGACCCAGCGGACGCCGCGACTGCTCCAGCAACGTCTCGAGGCGCCAGAGGGGTGCCTGTGCGCCGTCGCGGCCGAGCGCGTCCTCAAGCTGCTCCCGCACCCGATAGCCGAGCCGGTCATCCTGGGTCGTTACGGCGATGCGCGTGAGGGAGGCGCCCACCCCGGTCTCGCCGTAAAGAGGCGTAAACCCGCAACCCGAAAGTCCCATCACCGCGACAGCGGCCAGAACGAGGGCCCGCATCAGCCGACCACCAGATTCACGATGCGATCCTTGACCACCACGATCTTCCTCACCGTCTGTCCCTCCAGCCGCGCCTGGACATCGGCGTCCGCCATGACAAGGGCCTCGACCTCTGCCGGCTCCAGTCCCCGGGCGACCCGGATCTCTCCGCGCCGCTTGCCGTTGACCTGGATGGGCAGGGTCACCTCATCGTCGGTTGCCAATGCCGGATCGAAGGCCGGCCAGGGCGCATCCAGCACCATCCCCTCTTCACCGATGCGCGTCCAGCATTCCTCGGCCAGGTGGGGTGTGAAGGGGGCGACCAGCCGGATCAGGGCCGACAGCGCCTCGCGTCGCGCGGCACTCCCCGCCGCCCCATGATCCCGGACCACGGCCACAAAGCCATAGAGTTTGGCAATGGCCGAGTTGAAACGGAAGCCGCTGACGCCCTCCGAGACGGCCTTGATGGCCTTGTGGGTCTCGCGGATCAGGGCGGCATCGGATTCATGGGGGGGTGCGTCAGGGTCGAAACTGTCGACCTCGGTCCAGACGCGCTGAACGAAGCGGGACGCGCCCTCGACGCCGCCGGGCGTCCATTGCACGTCACGCTCCGGCGGGCTGTCTGACAGGACGAACAGCCGGCCGGCGTCCACGCCATAGGTGTCGACGATTTCCTGCGGGGCGACGACGTTCTTCTTCGACTTGGACATCTTCTCGATGTCGCCGATCGTCAGTATCTCGCCCGTGGACAGTTGCCGCGCCGCGCGTTTGCCGGCGTCATTGGCGAGCTCGACATCCGTGGGTTCGACCCAACCGCCGTCAGCCCGGCGGTAGGTCTCGTGGACCACCATCCCCTGGGTGAACAGGCCGGCGAAGGGCTCACGCACCGACATCAGCCCGGCGTCCGAAAGCGCGCGGCTGATGAAACGGGCATAAAGCAGGTGCAGGACCGCGTGCTCTACGCCGCCGATATACTGGTCGACCGGCAGCCATTTGTCGGCCGCGGCGCGGGAGATCGGCTCGGCGGCGGTCGGATCGGTGAAGCGGGCGAAATACCAGCTGGAATCGACGAAGGTATCGAGTGTGTCGGTCTCGCGGACGGCCTCTTCTCCGCAGGATGGGCAGGCGACGTGTTTCCAGTCCGGATGACGATCCAGCGGATTTCCCGGTGTGTCGAAGGTCACGTCCCTCGGCAGTTCGACGGGAAGCTGATCGGCTGGAACGCCCACAGGGCCGCAGGCGGCGCAGTGTATCACAGGAATAGGACATCCCCAGTACCGCTGGCGACTCACGCCCCAGTCGCGCAGCCGGTAGATGGTCGCGCCCCGGCCCGCCTTGACGGCTTCGATCCGCCGGATGGCTTCGGCCTTGGCGGCTTCGATCTCCAGCCCGTTCAGGAAGTCGGAGTTGAACAGCCGGCCCGGGCCGACATAAGCCTCGGTGTCGACGTCGAAATCATCCCCGGCACCCTCTGGTCTCACAACCGGGACCACTGGCAGTCCATATTTCCGGGCGAAGTCGAGATCGCGCTGGTCATGGGCCGGGCAGCCGAAGATCGCGCCCGTGCCATATTCCGACAGGATGAAATTGGCGATCCAGACGGGCACCTCACGGCCGTCGAACGGATGGATGACCCTCAGCCCTGTGTCGAAGCCGATCTTCTCTGCCTGTTCGATCTCGGCCTGGGTCGATCCGCCCTTGCGGCATTCCGCGACAAAGGCGGCGGCGGCCGGATCGGTTTGGGAAAGGGCTCGGGCGATCGGGTGGTCGGCCGCAATCCCCATGAAACTGGCACCGAACAGGGTGTCGGGCCGGGTGGTATAGATCTCCAGTCCACCGGTTGCGGCGGCGGGGGTATCGCCGGCCCATGCCCAGGTCATCTGCAGACCTTTCGAGCGACCGATCCAGTTCTCCTGCATCAACCGGACCTTGTCGGGCCAGCGGCCTTCCAGCTCCTGCAAGCCTTCGATCAGGTCGTCGGCATAGTCGGTGATGCGCAGGAACCACTGGTTCAGCTTGCGTTTCTCGACCACGGCCCCCGAGCGCCAGCCCCGACCGTCGACCACCTGTTCATTGGCCAGAACCGTATTGTCGACCGGATCCCAGTTGACGACGGAGTCCTTGCGATAGACCAGCCCCCGCTTGAGCAGTTCGAGAAACCAGGCCTGCTGTTTGCCGTAATAGGCCGGGTCGCAGGTGGCGAACTCCCGGCTCCAGTCAAGGGACAGACCCAGCAGCTTCAGCTGGTCGCGCATGGCGGCGATGTTGGACCAGGTCCAGTCGCCGGGATGGATCCCACGCTCGATGGCGGCGTTCTCGGCGGGAAGTCCGAAAGCGTCCCAGCCCATGGGATGCAGGACATCGAAACCCTGCGCCCGTTTCGACCGCGCCACGACGTCGCCCATGACGTAATTCCGCGCGTGGCCCATGTGGATGGCCCCGGACGGATAGGGGAACATCTCCAGCACATAGTATTTGGGCCGTCCGGTCCCTTCGGTGGGAATACGGAAGGCATCGGCGGCCGCCCAGCGGGCCTGCTGGCGGGGTTCTGCGATCTTGGGTTCGTAGCGAACCGGTGTCTTGGCCACGGGAGTCTTTCAGGCTGCTCCTTCAGGAACAGGCCCGACGGAGGCTAGGCTATGGGAGGGATGTTCAGCCGGCGTTCGAAAGGTTGAGCTGGCGCGCCTTGGTCAGGATGGCGTTTTCAAGGTCCGTTTCCGTCTGGGCCGAGACCCGGGCACCGGTCCAGCAGCCGGCGGTGTCGACCTCGGCGTCGGTGTCGGCCGGATTGGGCGTGCAGCCGGGACGGATGACCTGTTTGGTGATGCTGACATTGAGAGCGTCTGCACGCAGGCGGCGATCAAGGATGAAGACAGTCGCCTTGAAACGCTCATTCGGCGTCTGGGGGTCGATGTACCAACCATAGTTGATCACCCCGCCCCACGGATCGGCATTGGCCAGCGGCATGAAGCTCAGGGTGTCCAGTGTGGCACGCCACAGGAAGGCGTTGACGCCGATACCCGTCTGCGCGTCCGCGGCAGCCTGCGCGCTGCCCATGCCACTGAAAACCTCGCCCACGGTGGGGCCAAACGGGCGGTTGCCGGCACAGCTGCTGAGCAGAACGCACGAGGTGATCAGGGCGACCGTCGCGCCGCGAACCAGCACCATCGGGACTTCTCCATAAAAATATGACGTGCCGCGGGCCCGTTCCAAGGCGCGCGGTGCTCCTGACCGAACACGAACCGGGCAGACGCGTTGCTCTATAACACGGCGAAAAGGGGCCATGACAAGGCGAAGACGCATTACGATCCGGACTGAACGGCACGGATCGGGTGCGACCGGAGCCCGGAGGCGAATTCGCGTGATGCTCGCGCCACAGGAGTCTTCCTGAGTCGCCATGAACCCTGCCGGTAGCGCAGCGTTTCGTTGACCGGACTGTCCTGTGGTGTCTAAGTGGAAGAAGCCACGACTTCGGGTTCTGGCGCATAAGGGCAGAATATGCGCCGAATGACGCGCAACACGGGCGCTCAGATCGCCGTACTGGCCGGGGCGGTTGCTCTCCTGGCCACGGCGGACGTCGCCTCGGCCCAGGCCTCCGGTGCCCCTGCGCGCGCACGCTCGCCTGCCCTTTCCCTCTCCGAAGCCCAGGCCGCCCGCGCCGCTGCGGCCCAGCCCGGTTCCTCGCGCCTTCGGTTCACGGAGCGCGGCCGCTGGGGTCTGGATTTCAATCTCAGCCAGCCGGTCGGCCGCGAGAGCAATCTCGGTGACGTTGAGGCCGGAGCCTACTACCGCGTCAACCCGCGCCTGCGCGTCGGTGCCGCCGCTGGTCTGGCCGACACCGAGAGTGACCCCGCCCGTGCGCCCCAGACCGACCGCCGCGCTGCGCCGCGCTTCAGGCTGGAATCGGTCTTCCGCTTCTAGTCCGGCCCGAAAGCTGACTGGAACGCCGACACGCCTGCAATCCCGCATGCTCCCGAGCCCGCCAGGCCGCCGACGTTGCCGCTGTCGATCCCGCCGAGGGCGTACACCGGACAGGGGGCGGCCTCGACCCGTGCGGTGAATCCTTCCAGACCCAGGGCCTGGCGAACTGACGAGGGCCCCCCGGCTGGAAACACCGGTGAGACGATCAGGGCCGTCAGACCCGGCGTGTCCAATGCAAGCCGGGAATGGGCCGCGCCCGTGATGATCCAGTCCGGCCGGGACGCGCCCAGCCCAGCCGCCAGATCCAGCGCTCGCCCGGGCAGGTGGACCCCGTCGGCCCCGACCCTCTCGGCAAGGTCCGTGTCCAGTCCGATCAACAGCAGGCCGTCGCGAGCCCGCGTCGCCTCCCGCAACCGCAGGGCCGTCTCAGGGGCGTCGGCCCGGCCGAAATGCCGGAACACCACGCCAGAGCCTGCCGGCAGTCGCGCTGCTGTCTCCCAGGGCCGCGGCGTCCGGTCCGGGTCGGTGAAGAACAGCAATGGAGGCAGGTTCGGTCCGGCGCGATCGCGCGCCCCGCTGACTTTGGCGGCGTCCCGTGCGAGGACGCTGGCAGCTTCCCACAGGATTTTGGCGTCCGCCCGGTTCATGACCCTCTCTTCTCCCGATCCCGCTCCGCCGTCCAGCGCGGTCGCCGCCCGGCTTGAGCGTGTCCGGCGCGGCATATCCGATGCCTGCGGTGCCGCAGGCCGGG
>Ga0247843_1005787_pt1 | contig 16812 bp, 14 predicted proteins | sample LaCruzMarch2017__FD_192420 | JGI IMG/M metagenome (GOLD analysis project Ga0247843, IMG submission 192420) | Freshwater microbial communities from meromictic Lake La Cruz, Castile-La Mancha, Spain - LaCruzMarch2017_8m | ecosystem: Environmental > Aquatic > Freshwater > Lake | place: Spain... | reverse complement strand
GCAGCTAGGGTTAGGATAGGGATAGATGTCGCAGCTTGACGCAGCGTGACGTCATATTTCAGTGTCGCATCGTCGCGGCGGAACTCAGGGGTACTAATTCCAACATGAAAATCGGTGGCGGGCTGCGTAGAAATCGGGGCGGAGTTCAGCGGGGCGGAGTCAGACCTCCTGGACGTGAGAGGGTTGACTGTTACTGCCGATGTCATAACAATTGACGCCTGTTTGCTAACGGTGAGCTAACAGTGAGCTAACGGTCTCAAAAATCAAACTAGTTCCTCTGCTCTAGATTCTACGTGACGATAAAAAGCTTCGTAATAAATACCTTCGCAAAAAAGGTTAAGGCGTCAATTGTTATGACATCAGTGTAGGTGTTCCCGCCGTGACTGAGTCTGTGTCCCTTACCATTAGGTAGCAGTCGACTATTTAAACATGAATAAAACCTAAGAGAATTGTGTCAATCGGGAATGCACAATATATATACCTTCATTAATTTTATCATGTACATTGCCACAACCAAAATTTATGCCTACACGGACAACACATTATTTGAACAATGCTACGTTAGTAGGAAATTAATGGATAGTAAACATGAATCTTGTACAATAAAAAAACAGATATAGTGAATCTTATTCTGGGGAGAGATGATGTTTGACTTATTTTGATTCATATTATTATGGTCATAATTACTCATCAAACCTTCCATCATTGTCACTAGCAATACAACTACATAGTCAATGGGGTTTTAAGTAGAAACTTGGTACGAAATTGTGGCGGGAACGGACCACTCAGTGACAGCTTCTTCAGAGTAGAAACGCTTCTTTCCCTTTGGAAACGGCGCCTTTCTATCTCAGAATATTTGGCTACCTAGTGCTGAATTGTAGAAAGTGCTTCCGAATTCAAATTTGAGATTGCTCAATGATTAGGAGCAATGTCTTTCCTGTTTGTTTCTCAGGAATGTTTTGTCTAGGAAAGGCGGACTTAATTTGAGAGATTGAGGCGCCACGTACGTGACGCACCTTCGCCGAAAACTTCATCTCTGACACCTCAACCTCCAGACCTGCTCCATTCACTCTTCACATAATTCAGTATTCAATCCAAGAAGGTGAGATGGGTTGGTGGCTCGATGACGAGATTGATACATCAGTGACTGAATGCTACGGCGCGTTCATGTGTTTTCCCTCTCAAGTTTGCTACTCGTTCCTAACGGCAATCCGATTCAAATCAAACTAGATAAGAAATTGAAGTCTCGTGACTCACCATTCTCCTTTGCTTTCATATACATAGGCTACCCGCAGGCTCTCTTTCTTCTATTATCCCTCTTATCATCAACACTCAACACACCATCATTCAACCATGGGTAATACTCCGTCGACGACGCCTGGCTTTGCACAGAATTCCCTTCGTATTCCTGTCAATAACACCGCAGGTGCTGGCATGAATACTACAAAGTGGTGGTGTCTCAATCCATCGATTGATAGTATAGATTCTGATCCAGCGATTCGGATGTGCGGCAAGGCATGGAGTGATAAAGGGAAAGAGTATGCCGCACTTGCCATCGTGGCAGCGCCTATTGATTCATACAATCCCGTCTCTAATCCAAACATTACCATCTTCAAGGCCAAAGAAGCTCGTACAACACTTCCCATTCAGTTGAACAGTATCACACCTTACGTCATCTCTCAGATGGTCAATACGGGAAACATCTTTGACAGCAAGGCGGGCAAGGCGACGGGCAAGACAACTGGCATTGTGCTTATGGACAAGGCTAATCCCGTTGGAATCTTCTACAGCGAGACTTGCAATAATGCTATCAAAGGTGACAACAAGGAGAAGGTCCAAACAAGTGACACGGAAATTTTCCAAGCCTCTCCCACGTCCTCCCCAACCTTCTCCCCAACCTCTAATCCCACGTACTCCCCAACAACTGCTGATTATGAACCTGACATCTGTGGCCAGTTTTTGTATGCTGATTACATTGCATACTACTTCGATGGCCATGGCCGTGTTACCATTGGAGTGACGGGGACTGTTGGGGCTACGCAGTTTTTAGAGGAGTTTTTCTAAATATATAAGTCAGTTGTTAGGTTGTAGTGAGCGTGGATAGTGGTGTGTGCTGATGGTGTGTTGATTGCATCATTGTTGTGGCTTAGTATGTTGTTTGGAGGATGTCATTTTGTCCAGGAAGAGTGTCGTTGAAAGTAGACAGTCACGTCGGTTTCGGGCGGGCGTGTTTACTTTCATAATACTATTACGAGTCGGGTAACAACTTGTTTTTTCTCTCCTAGCGACTTCCTAGCAACTTCCCAGCAACTTCTGAGCAGTACAGCCCTTGAGAAAACAGTTTAGTTGGGCCTGATTGAATCAGAAAACAGTTCAGTTGGGTCTGATTGAATCCCGGTATTGAATGATAAGATCCCGGGAATATTGGAATTAAAACCGGAACTGCGAAGTCGCCGGGAAGTCGCTAGGAAGTTGCTACATAGGAGAGAAAAAACAAGTTGTTACCCGACTCGTAGAAAGAGCTCTTCCTTGAATGAAGTATGCTCCTTGTTTGCGCCGTCGTCGTCATCCTTACAGAAGTGGGACGGAGCGCGAATGGTTTCATTCCATTGAGAGCATCCATTACTGTTGTTCCTCCTCCTCCCCCTTTGTACGCAGTTACAACTGAGGATGACGATACGTCCTCCTCCTCCTTACACGCAAGCTCTGTCATGAGTCGTAATCGATTCTTCATTTCAGCAGTAGCAACTACATCCACAATTATCACTCCGCTAACAATACATCCGCAACCATCCTACGCATTAGTAAAGGGAAATACACCTCCTCCCAAAAAGAAACCCTCCACTCCAACTACATCATCAGACAACCAAGGAGGAGTAACTGATGGATCACAATCATCACAACCAATGCCCAAATGTCGCAACGTCGAAGAATGTCAAGAAATGGCTGAACGACTTGCCGATGTTGAGGCTAGACAGGATGCTGAACGTGCAGCGAATAGTCCGAAGCCAAAGACTGTGGGGGTGGGTGGTCGTACCAAATATTTAGATGTTGTTGATTCCACAGCAGCAGCAACAACAACAACAACAACGGATGATGACCAAGTAGTAGCCAAATTGGGGGATACGGCTACTATACATTATAAAGTATTAAAAATTGGCAAACGATCCTACGATGGATTATCCGGAGAAGGCACTGTCGTTTTTTCGCGTGGGTATGCACTCGAGGATGATGAAAAACTAATCGGCGATCATAACTTTACATTCACCATCGGGGATGTGTCCATAATACAGGCATTGAATGATGCCATACCGGGCATGATCGTAAATAATGGCAGCGATTCAGTAGTAGTACGTAGAATAAGCATCACACCACGGAATGGATGGGAGAAGAATACGAATGAATGTGATGGCGGTCCCGGCGGACGTGGTGCCGGTGGCAATCTAAAGGTAGACTATGCAATCGTTCCCACTGCCACGATGGTTGATCAGGAGGCATGTTTTGATAGAACGAAATTACCATTCCCTACGACATATGCCCAAGAACGACGGATGGCACAACGCTTTGATCAAAGTTTAATCATGGAAGTACGATTAGTAGGCTTGTCATCATCATCGTGAATGAAAAGAGAAAGTATATATATATATATAAGATTTTCTCTACTATGATAATAAACGACGGGGGGTGTGTAGAAAAGAAAATCTGTATACACACAACGACTGATTTGTTTTTCATGTACCTACTTTGTGGCTTACTACCTGCCCCTGCTGTGCGCGTACTACATCCCTATTTTACTGCTGCTGCTGCCGCTGCTTTCTGCTGCATCTCCTGTGCCTGTTTCTGCATTGCCTCCATATCAATCCCCGCTGCCTGTAACAGTTGCATAATTGCCGTTCCCACATATTGAGTAATTAATGGATCACCCTGATGCTCCGCCAATGCATACTGTAATCGTACATACCCCGCCTCACCGGTACCAAAACCACATTCCTCCACAAGACTGGGCCTGCTAGTAGTGGTGGTGGTAGCATCACCACCACCATCGGAGGATGATAGATATACATCGGTAACCATGACCTCTTGGACTATGGTATGCTTACGTGCGAATTCAAGTTGCAAATCATTCTCCTCGTCGGTCGAAGAAGAGGCATTACCATCACCACCATGAGCACTAGCACCAGCGGCACCGCGTGCAGCAGCGGCGGCGGCGGCACAACGTTTGCTAACCTTTTCCAATATTTCCGTTTCCAACATACGCAATGATACCTTATGCATGATATTACGCGCATCGACGATGCTCAATTCGCCACCGCCTTTCTTCGTATTCTGTTCATTCAATAAATTAGGTACTGTAGTTGCAAATGCACTCGACAATACCAACCGGTAGGTATCTCGTCCGGCCAAACGCACTTCTTCTTGTTCCGATGGCGAACTTACCGACATGACCCGTTGTACTTGTTGCGTATATCGCGTTATCCCATATTCATCGGGACTATATCCCATTAATGATATAGCACGACATTGTGTTTCTAGATATATAGCAATCATACGTTGCCATCGTTCGACTAATGATGATGATGTGTCGTCGGTAGTTGTTGTTGTAGTATTAGCAGCAGCTATTTGTCCTAGTTTATACTTCCCAATCCCGTGTAAGATGTAAAATTTCATTACCTCCTGTATGGCCAATATCGTTTCGATGGTTAGTGATTCCGGTGGGCCATCCGCATACAGATGTCGTTTACTAGCGGCATCAGCGGCGGTGGCGCGGCTTTCTGCATTGATTGACGATGACGATGGAAGAGAGGGTGCGGCAAATGATAATGGTGTCGAAGAGGAGGAGAAGGCTCGAATATTGACACGACCGATGACGTCGTCGTCGGTGCTGCTGTTATTATTGTCGTTGTTGCTAGTAGTAGTCGATACTACAATCCAATGCCCACCAACACGCCGACTAATACTCTCGCCCACTTTGTTGTTGCCGACGACGACGGGATGAAATGACGATGTTAATGCAGCAAACGACGATGGCAACGTCCTTGATAACCGACGTCCGATGCCGGACGAGAAAAGCAGCATAGTCGGTGAGAGCGGCGATGATGAATGATGATAGCCGACGGTCAATAACAATAACGTACAGGGTCTGGCCGTTGCATCTCGGAGACTCACAGTATCCCTCTCAAGACTCAAGCAAGATGACAACAAAAGACGAACTAACATACAAACATAATATAATTGGGACGAAATGCCAAAAACCCTTATTTGGGGGTTCGCACCTTTAAAATGCCACACCGTTCCAAGCATCATCCCAAAAGCCACACCCATGCCTTTTTCTCGTTGAATTCATTTGTGCTATCACACCTGTTTCGAACACAATGTCAATATCAATAGTCACACATAGATAAAAAAGACATCTCTAGAGCCACACTTCTTTTTTTGTTCATCTTTTATGCCACTCCACTAAAAAAATAGCATCTTGAGAGTCACACCTGACCAACATTATCTCTAGAGTCACACTTCAGCACTCAAGTATTGTTGCATGCCACACCCGCTCAAAATGACATGTCAGATACCACACTTACAAGATTTGGCGACAACACCTGCTCTCCTCTCCTCTATTCTTGCGTCACTTCCGTCGTAGTCGACTGTCATTTACCTTGGTATAATGGAAAAGAAACTACTAAAGCCAGGCAGAAGACTTCTCAGGAGGAAACATTAGTACACGAGCAGCAAAGAAAAGAAATACAACGATTGCCACTGGGAAGGCTCAGAAAAGGGCCAAGTTGGCAAGGACAAAGAAGAAGAGTGCAACAAAGGAACATGGCGGTGATGAATATTCACCAGAAAATGTGGTGCAGGAGGGGGGACGCATTTATTCCTCCACCGATGAAGCATGTGGTGCTGCTGCTGCTGCTGCAGCTTCACGTAATAACTACGATAGTGCTGCATCTGGTTTTGTACAGGGGGGGAATGGTCTCATTTATTCCAATGATAATGGGTTATTGGATGAGGATGATGAGGATGAAGAAGAGTTGGAAGTACATAATGCTGCTGCTGCTGCTGCTGCTGCAAAAAACAACGGCGACACTGATACTAAGCTACTGCACACAACAACAATAACGACAACTACAATGAAAAGTTGGACGACGCACATAATACTGCTGCTGCTGGCCACATCAATGTGAATACTGATATTGCTTCTGGCGTTGCACATGGGAGTGGTCTCATCAACGACAATGCTGATGCTGCCGCTGCTGCACACAATAATATCAATACTGCAATTGCTTCTGGTATTGCATAGGGGAGTGGTCTCATATATCCCGAACATCATGGGTTATTGGATGGGGATGACGTTGATGACGAGGAGGAGGAGGATAAGGAGGAGGAGAAGGAGGATACTATGGCTCCTGAGGTTGCTAGTGCCAAATCTAAAATCTAGTAAGCCTAATCCACCAGATACTTCGCAAATGAGCCCTACCGAAGCAAAGGCCGCAATGAAGCAGTATCGGAAAGATTGCAAAATATCTCTGACAAGAAGCGTTTGGAAACCATCAAATTGGCAGCAGCAAGTAATCATAGTTCATCGCCTCAGAAGTCGCAGAACTATACTGGAGATCAGACCCCATCAATCTGGCAAATCTATTTGTTACAGTTACCCCTAGTCTAGTATACCCATGCTTTCAATGCATAGAACACACAACTTGACTAAGCTTGACTCTACAGATGACTGACTATAAGTGTAGCTCTACAGATGTATCTTGAAACTAGGTGCGGCTCTACAGATGTGACGTGTGGCTCTACAGATGTATTCTAGGTGTGGCTCTACAGATGTGAATCACTGTGGGTGTGGCTCTGCAGATGTGCATCAACTTAAGTGTGGCTCTCCAGATGCGAACTATCCTGAGTGTGGCTATCCAGATGTGACTCATCCAGTTTAGCTTGCCAATGTGGCATCACCTGATCGTGATTGTGCATTCATCGCTGCCATCCAAAATAAAGAGCACGAATTTAATGATGCCCAATTACGTGCATTGCACCAATGGCAGCTATGGCAACTAGAGCTCGGATCACTTACCAGTCTTCCCCCAAGTTTACGTCAGCGGTGTTACGATGCTTTCATCATGGATAGGTCTCATCCATCTCGCTTTCAAAATGATGTCGTGAACGAACTGACCTCTATGGGATTTCATCCACAGGAAGAGATGATATTAAGCTGCTCCGGTTATCGACTAGACGCGTGTGTTTTGGTGCATGGAAAGAAAGTTGGGATTTAAAACCTACTGGTCATACAATTCTCAAGAGGCGTCAAGTGAAAAACATCGATAGAATGAAGATTGTTTCAGTGCCTTACTGGGAATGGGAGGCACTTGATTCGTGGAGACAAAGACAGGAATATCTGTCTCGTAAGCTGAGTATTGGATTGTCAACAGAGAAGATGATGATCTCAGCCAGGAACGCTTCTCTTACTGAGACCCATGGTATAACCTATGATGACAACATGTAAGTCTTTCTTTCACTTCTTCCTTGTCTCGGGAGGACGAGAGGGTTCATTTGCATTTTGCATCATCATCAAATACTCCCACTCAAAAAGAGTCCTCTGACTGAAATGTTAACTGAAAGTACTGATTTAGTTCCTCTTACTACATGCTTATTATACACACCTTGATATCATTTATTCCAGTTTTATCGTCGTCGTTGATTCTCATTGATAATATCCCATCAGTCATTCACTATATATTCATTCATTCTTTCATTTCTCATTCAAAGTAGCAATATTCATCATCATCACCATGCCATATACAGCTATATGGATCAACTTTCCCCTCCAAACTTTCCTCCCACAATACATCACACGTAACCTCAAAGCACCGATCAACATACTCAGTCTGTTCTTTCACATTGGCATCCAAGGATGGGACATCCAATCCGACACCGGCAGTAAGACGACTCCCTCCTCCCTCTTTTAACATTCGTACTATCAACTCTGGCGATGGTCGGCCAAAGAATATTTGATGTTCTAATGGTACCCATGCGAATGAAAAGTATGTACCCTTACCAATGACGACTAGTTGTCCTTCCATATATTGACGATTGGTATAGCCCGGCTCGGCGGCATGTCCTTGACCACGGAAGCGGGATAGACGTCTTGTGCCCCATTTCTTGGCGGACAATTCCGATAGTTGGATGGGTTCAAGTTGTGAAAACGATAGTCGTTGATCGCTACTACCTTTCTCCTCGTAGTCGTCGTCGTCGTTTGGTACAAAGGTTGGTGATAGATCCACCGTGAATGTAATTTCACCACGAGGGATGTTCTTATCACCAGTAACCTGTATTATACAGATGGCGCACCATGGGGGAGAATGAGACAAACATTATGAACACCGAAGAAAAGATCTACTTTAAAAAAAAGTCATCGTCTTAAACGTACCTTGTATGCAATTAATCGATCGCCACTGTAGGTTACATTGATCATTTCAAAGCCGTGTGATCCATACCTGAAAAATTATAAACAAAATCCAAAATGTGAGTGGGATATGAGTCAAAAAAGAAAAAGGTATCCGTACTAGCCTCCTCGTGGAGGATATGATGACGAATTTACAAAAGGTTCGTACTCACTTTCCAACCCATAATCCCTCGAGATTAAACTGTGGCAACTTTTGTCGTGCGGCTCTGTTCTGTTCTTTATTTCGTTCAATTGCCTCGTCCTCCTCTTGTGCATTATCATTCTCTACTACTCCTCTCTTTCTGTCCACTCGATCATTATCACGTAAATAATAACTCGTTTTACCGTATATATATTCCGGATCCTTACGACGTGCATCGACCAACATATTTTTAATATTCAGTATCGCCGCCGAATTCGATTTCGCGTTCGCGGCCGCCGCGTCGCGTAAATCCATTCGCAAAGAACGGATCGTATCCCCGAGATCCCAATATGCATCGGTACCGGGCGATATGAATTCGTAGGACGATTGCCACGTGCGTTCGCGTTCTAAACGTTCGCGACGTTTGGTCGATGGTGCGGGGAGTGGCGATTCGCGCATGTTAAATTCGGACGATCGTTGATGATGATGATGTTGATGAATTTCATTATCATTCGTGCTCTCGTCACCGTCGCTCGAGGCGCGACGACGTTGGGGTAGGCACGATGTGGCTGGACGAGTGTCCATCTCGTCAAGTCTCGCCTCGTCCGACCGATGCCGTGACGATCCTCCCGGCCATTCTTGCTGCGCATTGCTCTGCTGATGCCGCTGTTGCTGTTGTTGTTGTTGTTGAGACGAACTGCCATTCTCGTCAGAAGCAGCCGACGACGACGAGAATGACGATGAGTCAAAGCTCGAGATGCGTAGCGACGACGGTCGTCGTGGTCCTTCACAACAACATTGTTGCTGCGGTAATGATGTCGTAATAACGAATGCGTTCGATGGCGACGCGACGAGTAGGGATACCAACGCGATGGATTGTATCAGTAGCGACGGCATTGTTGGTTGGAGATTGGAAGCGCAATGATCTGCTCACGAAGAGTGTACTCGCCTCATTTTCCAAGAACAATCCCTCAAACTCACGCACACGTCACTCTGATCCACGAGAAACGGGGGGGGAATTGGGGGGTTATGAAGGGGGCATCCGCAAGGCGCACTTTCGTCGCCCCTGGCCGCTAAAAACACGCACCCTCCACGATCCACGATGGGGGTTCGAAGACAGCTAGCTTAAGTCCGTGCTGCGATGCGCTGAGGGAGTCCTCATAATTTCGATTGACTGACAGATACATGATGATGATGATGAGCGGTGATAATTTCACAATAGACGACGATGATGACATCATTGTCAGCGATGATCCGCAGTGCGCACCACCTCCTCCTCCTAGTATTACTAACACGATCACGGTCCATCTTCACGTAACTGGGATGATGTGTCAACGCAACTGCGCCTCCACGGTCACGTCCGCCCTGCTCCGGACGGACTTGACGTCCATAACGGACTACCTTACCAATGATATCTTCGGTCCCATCGACACAAACATACGGTGCCAAACGCAGATGGTAAATGTGAAAGTAGAGTACGAAACATCGTACGCATCCTGCACGATGGGGTGGAGTATAAATAATAATGATGCACTGTATGAAGATATAACATTGACAGAATACGAGAATCAGATGGTATATAATATGGTACTACGAACGACCATCGATGTGGTGGAATGTGTGGGATTTGATGTCTCGGAACTTCTGCATCATGAAGTGCGGTTACATCGTACGAATGAACGACGTCGACGACGGATGAATGATGACGTTGCATCGAAAAAACAAATAATGACCAAAAGTGAGGAAGCCGCGTTGCATTTATCATCAGTTTCATCGGCGGCATCATCATCGTCATGCTACTCTAACAACAACAACAATAACAAAGGAGCGGAGGATAAAGGACGTGGTGAGAATAGTAGTAGTAGCAGCAGTAGCAGTAGCACTGGAGGAGGTGCCACTGCAACCTATCATGTAAGTGGGATGAGTTGCGCTGTATGTGCTAATGGAGTGGAACGATTATTCCTATCCACCATTATTGGAAGAGGAAGACGAGGAGGAGAAGATGGGAAAGAACAACAACAACAACAAGTTGATGCAGTAGTAGTAGTAGTGAAAGCATCTGTTAGTGTAGCGGGCGCTAAGGCATGGGTAGTATTTAACATTGACGAAAGTAGTGATCAGCAGCACCACACCACTAATGACGACATCAATAATGATAATCATAATATATTGTCATCCTATCGACAATTGGCACAAGAATGTGCATTAATAGTATCACGAGGTGGGTACCCCTGTGAATTGTTAGAGTTGCATATTGCATCATCATCAGTCGATGCAGATGATGCAGCAGCAATAAGTGGGAATAGTGACAACAACTCTTCATTATCAGCCAATGTTACGAGAATGGAATATAATCGTAAAACTGAATTACGTGAATGGCGCAATGCACTCCTACTATCATTACTGTTTACTATTCCCCTGGCTATAATACACTTTACATCCATGCATTCTATGAAAGATGGATCAATTCATGACCATGAAATGTCACTAGGGGTACGTGATTGGTTATGCTGGGCATTGGCCACACCTGTACAATTTGGGGTTGGTAAACGATATTATAAGAATGCATATCGTGGTTTAGTACATGGTTCGGGGACGATGGGGATGGATTTTTTAGTCGTCATGGGTACCACGTCGGCATATATATATTCGGTTATTATATTTATTTTGCAATTAATCTACAGTAATAACAGCGACGACGATAATCATGAATCCATGTCCGAGGTGGCATTACTTACACCTACATTTGAGACGGGAGCATGGTTAATAACATTTGTTACTTTGGGCAAGTATCTTGAGGCATATGCACGTGGAGAAACAGCGAGTGCGTTAAAAACATTAATGAAGCTGCAGCCTGTCAATGCCACACGTGCTATACTACCCGAGTCGGTAATTGCTGAATTGAATACCGGTCTTGATGAGATAACGAATATTGTAAAATTTGCATCCATGATTGATTTACATTCTATCCCAACAGAAGAGAAGGATGTATCGGAAATTAAGATTGGTGAATTCTTACTAGTATTACCAGGTGGACGTATCCCCGCCGATGGACGATTAGTGGCCATGGCACGGTCATCGCCGGGGGGATACGACGTTGATGATGACAAAATTGATAGTAGAAAATCGTTGTCATCATTGAAGAAGGTTGCGGACAACGTCATCTGTGCATACATTGATGAATCAGCCTTCTCCGGTGAACCATTCCCCGTGGCAAAACGTCTTGGTGACGTCGTGTACGGTGCCAGTGTGAATCAATTATCTGTCATACTAATACAAGTTACTGCCACTGGCTCAACGACGGTCCTATCACGGATAGTCCGACTTGTCGATGAGGCACAGGGGAATAAGGCACCCATCCAGGCTCAGGCAGATCGTATAGCATCCATCTTTGCACCATGTGTTATGGTGCTTGCATTACTTACCTTTATTTGTTGGGTTATATTCTGCTCTGGATCGATGACCCAACGTTGTGTTATGGCACTAATGTCAGCTATTTCTGTTATTGTCGTTGCGTGTCCATGTGCTTTGGGGTTAGCGACACCGACAGCGGTCATGGTGGGAACTGGAGTAGGCGCCGTCAATGGAGTGTTAATAAAAGGGGGCAAGGTATTAGAAATGGCTCATCATGTTACTACAGTAGTATTTGATAAGACTGGTACACTCACGACCGGTCGAGCAGTGGTCGGGAGCAGGATTGAATATGTAACTCAACTCCTACCGTCAGAAGAGCAACGGGAAGAGTTGGTTTCGTCATCATCAACAACAACATTGGGAGAGACACTGAAAAATTTACCTCCGGCCGTCAAGCCAACTGACATTGCACTTTGGTTAGCATGTTGTGCCGAAATTCGGAGTGAGCATCCATTAGGCCATGCCATACTTAATTCGGGCAAAGAGCTTTGGGGTCATGATATCCTGAAGCCTACGTCAAAAGAAGGGTATCATAAAAAGTCGAAGGCTGAGGAGGATGGAAGTAGCAATTCATCGCCTAGTAGTAAACAGTCAATATCAATATTAGATTCTCGTGTCGTCCCTGGTCGAGGAGTTGAGTGTATCGTGAATGGGTTGCTTTATTCGTGTGTTGTTCGAGTGGGGAATCGTGCGTGGGCGCATGGCTTTGACGAAGAAGGCGATAATTTTGGACACATAAATGATGAACATTATACTAATAACGGAGACAGCAAAGCAGACGATGATGTGCGATCGCTCCGGACTAGAGGTCAAATTGGCGTTTATGTGAGTGTAAAAATTGCCTCATCTGATGATGATGAAGAGGACTTTGTCATCGTGGGAGTGATTGGGATTCTGGATCCAATAAAACATGAAGCCAAGTCGACAGTCGCAGCACTGAAAAGTTTAGGCGTCGATGTTTGGCTATGCACGGGGGATCATGAACTCACGGCACAAGCTGTCGCTGAACAGGTAGGCATTGATGAAGATAATGTTTGTTCTAACGTCAAGCCAGAGGGTAAGGCCGACCTGGTCCGACGGTTACAGAAACGGAGAGTACAGTTTGGTGGAAGGACTCGTCAAAAGTCAAACAATCGTGTTGCCGTGGTGGGTGATGGCATTAATGATGCAGTAGCACTAGCACAAAGTGATGTTGGTATTGCAATTGGTGCCGGGACGGAGGTTGCCGTGGAAGCTGCAGACATTGTTCTCGTACGATCACAACTTCATGATGTCGTGGTATCACTTCATCTTAGCCGAGTCGTATTCGATCGTATTAGGTTCAACTTCATGTGGGCCATGGCATACAATCTTTGTGCACTTCCATTTGCTGCGGGAATAATGTACCCTTTCACGGATTGGACTTTACCACCAGCATTTGCGGGACTAATGATGGCATTTTCATCTGTCAGCGTCGTCGTCAGCTCCTTGTTACTGCGGACTTATAGAAAGCCAATAATTGGCGATGACGGCCGACTAGATGAAAGAGGATGTCTCAGATGTCATACCAGCATTCTTCCTGACTCATGCTTACTGACCAACCCGCTACGATTTATTTTTGGGTATCGTCCACTTGAAGGTAGAGATGAGGACAGAGATGATGATGGGCTTGAGTTTGCTAGTCAAAGAAGCATTGTTTAGGCCTCCCCCCTATCCACATTACATAAGATTTTAGCTGAAGAATAATGGATAAGGTAGTGTACAATTATTTCTAAACTGACCATTACCCTAACCCTAAACTGCATTTTAAATTATGTCTGCATTCCTATTATTAGCCATTCCTCTCGTCTTGGACACTGCTTTCCTTATATGTGATTTGTTAGTCCTTGAACTTCATCAGTATAAATGATACCAGTGCAATACAGCAAAGGTTGGGCACAACACCATAGTCTCGTTCTTCGATCATGGCAATGCATTTATCAAGTAAAGCGAACAAAACGAAGAACGTGCCCATCACTGTCATTAAAGCGATCATGAATAAAGTCGTACGTATTCCCAATGTCGTATCAAGGAAAAAGTAAGGAAATACTGGACCTTTCTTGGGTGACCAACGATGTATCATACACCATATAAATGCAATATATAATAATCCAAATAATATCGCAAATACGATATGGCCTAGCATCACTGGCAATCCACTCATTAATAATACTTCAAATAGTACCATGGCAATATTACCATTATGTTGAATAAGATTAATCGGTCCTTTGAACCCAACAGTCCCCGATGGGCCATGCTGCTTGTACCCCTGGGGCCATAGTCCATATGTAACAATAAAGGATGTTAGGAAGGCCGACGGGGCAGCAATTTCGAATGTTACAAGTGCCAACCGTGGCAACCAAGGATTGATCCTAATTTTCTCCTCCTCCTTCCCCATTATCATCATCATCATCCCACTATCATGACAAACAATCAATAGTGGGATGAGTCCTCCTAAGAAGAATGCCATCCCCAATAGATTCCATGCCCACGAGGTATAAAAACCCTGCGTCCTCCACCCCAACATATCCACCGTCCCACCGGGTAATTTCGATCCAGGCAAACGTACAATTTTGAATGGACGTCCATTTCGTATCTTGTATATTGTCACTACGATACTAAGCGTTGCGAACGACAGTCGGATCGAGGATAGCAGGAGCGGCGACAACCCCAACGGACCGCCGTGCGTGAATGTCGATATCGTGGCATATTCGTCGATCGAATGTAACGTCGGTAGATTATACATACACGCGCACAATGTCGATATATATACCAATATAGCATGATACGGCGGCGGCGCATATGTAACGGATACCAATGCACGGGGCGGCACGCTCGTTATTCCCAATCCGTACGAGACGATGTCCTCCGAATCGTTTAAAAATTTAGCGTCCATCGTCATCGCCGCCATGCCCGTGTAGGTGTTGTACGTCGCCGACGGGTACGCGGTACCGGACGTGAGCGAATGTATGTAATAGTCGTAAAGGTATTCCACTCCCCTTTCGATGGCGGCGGCATCGCGAACGTCGACATTGAGCAAATTCGCAAAGTGCGTCACCATGGCCGTGCACTTATTGCGCACCACGTCTTCTCGGACGCGTAATGTGGAATGCGGATCGGGGTATACGCTCCGCTTCGTAATATCCGCACGATTGCGCTCGACGATGGATGCACCACCATCCACGACGTCGGATAACGTTTCGTAATATATCTCGACGTCGGCCATCAGCTCGGTCGAGCGCAGTATGTCCCCCGCGAAGTTCGCGCGCTTGTTCAGCGGCGATGCCGGGCCCAGCAGCATGGCGCGTAACCAAATTGCCAATTTGGATACGGCGGCGTCGTCGGCGGCGGTATCGCGGTCGGACGATGGACGGATTTTTCGGACCAGTATTTCTCCGGCGAGGGCGCGCAATATTTCGTCCTCGGCGGCGCGTTGATCGCGGACTAATCGCGGATCGATGCGATCGTCGTCGGGAAGGCAGATCATTCTCGTAGAAGGCGGCGGCAGCGTCGGCGAGACGCTGCCATTGTTGCTGGCGTTCTCCTTCTTCGTCACCACCATTAATTATGTGTGTATGTTGGTTCGTCTTGTCGCCATCTTGTTGAGTCTTGAGAGGGATACTGTGAGTCTCCGAGATGCAACGGCCAGACCCTGTACATAATATGGAGTGTGTCTAATTTGTTTAGTTTACATCTACATCTCCTGTATGGTTTAGTATCCCCGTATGCAAACCCTACACCAAACCCCTAGGGACAAACTGTCGTCGGAAGTGGGTGGGTGGGTCGCTTAATTTCTACTACTAACGCCTACTGTCAATCACCCAGCACACGTGTTTGCAAAAAATGCCGTAGTTTCAACATGTCCAGCAACTTTGCGGTTGATTTCATATGTTCCCGCAAATGCCTCAAAAGAGTCGAGGACATGATGCTACTTCTAATGTTGCATATGTCCCACAAAACGTTAGAAATGCCCTGCGGTTCAAACGAGCTAGCATTTTCAATGATATTCTCGGAAAGCCCGTCAAACAGTTCACGAGGGCTGCGCTTCTTGATCGGGGCGAAATGCGTACGCTGGATTACTCGGCAATCTTGCCTCCATGTGCCGCAACGAGAGGGATCGAGGCTGAAATGTCTGCCATTGATTGAAACAAGTCTGGCCGTGCATTGAAGTTCTGATCAAAGATAAAGGTCTTGAAAGATCGACAGATAACTCTTTCTTGATCCTGAATGATTATTCTTGCAGTTAGTACAATAATGTTTGACGACTTTAGCCATGCCAAGTATGGTTCCAACAATTTCCGTATGACTAAATCTGTTTAACTTTTTGGTTAGTGATATGGAATGCGATGAAGATCATTCTTGAGTTGCTGCTCATGCTTTTGTTGTGGACTGTTAGTCGAGGAGATGTTGTTCAACAGCTGAGGGACACGAGACCAGAATGCAGGAAAGGTGCTCGGTGGATAGTAAATCTCCATGTGAAGATGCTAGGTGAATCAGCTGTTTGATTGTTTCACAGCCTTTCATATTTGGAGAGCCAAAGTTCGATCGAATGTTAAGAGTGCCCACAGATGATTGGTCTGAATTGGTGCGATTCCAAGTATCCATGCTGACCCAAGCAGAGTATGCCTTCCTTTTCTTCTCGGTACTCGTATCATTCATATTTGACAACACAAAGGTGACAGTCTGCTTTCCTTGGTTGTGTAGTGGGGGGAACCCACCGCGATTTACTCAGTTCATTCCGCCTCTCGCTCATAGTTTTGGTAGTGAAATGAGATTGTGAAATGAGTGAGGTTGAGGT
>Ga0247843_1005784_pt1 | contig 16815 bp, 10 predicted proteins | sample LaCruzMarch2017__FD_192420 | JGI IMG/M metagenome (GOLD analysis project Ga0247843, IMG submission 192420) | Freshwater microbial communities from meromictic Lake La Cruz, Castile-La Mancha, Spain - LaCruzMarch2017_8m | ecosystem: Environmental > Aquatic > Freshwater > Lake | place: Spain... | reverse complement strand
AGGACAAGCCGCCTCACACCCCAGTAATATGCATATCCTTGTTCCACTATCAAGTGTCTCAATAATGGGGTATTAAAAAAGCTTCATACGACGAAAAAAGGTAATAAAAAAGACATTAAAACACAAGAGAGGCATTATAAAAGTGATTACACATAAAACCAGTCACATATGTATTATAAAAGCTCTTTGATACCACGGCGAGGTAATAAGAAAGCGTTATACTTGACAAAACGATATTTTAAAAGCTACTATACTTCATAAAACAGTATTTTGAAAGCTATAACCCGAGATGGTATTTTGAAAGGGCAACACCAGAAAAGCATGTATTTTAAAAGCGAAAAGCCACTAAGTATTTTAAAAGAATGAAGTACAGTAAAGCATTTTAAAAGCCAAAACATCGGTAGTGGCACATGAAAAGTCATTTGCTTCGTCCAACAGTATTTTAGCAATTTTCCCAAATCTCAATCTCGACCTTTCAGCAAATATAGAAGTTCAAGCTTGGTGTACCTTTTTGAGATGGTGCCAGAAAATACACCGGACCTAAATTATGTCTTTTCAGATGAGTAGTTGTAGCAGTAGCAGCTTCAGCAACCAAGAGCAATTTCATGAATAAGATTTCTGTTCTATTTTATTGTTCACCCTACATACACAATGCTCATCCCATGCACAATCCTTAGCTCTTTTCAACAAATGGATTATTGATGCAATTTAGTAAATTGTATTCGCAAGCTCATCGCCATTTCATATCCCCCCAAGACATAATCATTCCCCCTCCAACATTTCACAAGCTTGACAGTTCAAATCCATGTCGTTCCAACACTCTACTCCATGGTGAACTAGCCGCAATTCATTCTTTACTCAACCGTGTCTTCATCAACGACGTAAGGTATTCCCCCACCTCTAACGCAGCAATGGCAATATCAATTGTGGCAATATCCTTTGCCACCTCCCCCACAGCACAGAATCGTGCCACACGTTCCTTCACGGTAATGTAATCAGGATCTTGACTAAAGAAGTATGGCATTGCACCAGGATACTTGGCTTGCAATACTGATACATTCCCCTCATCCTCTTCATCGGGCATACAGTGACGGAAAAGCTCAACGCCGCTTGTCTCGTCCGTAACCATTGCGTACGACACGTCACCTCCACATCGATCGGCCTGAACACTTACCGACTTACCGGTCTTAGTTTTGATCGTGAATTTTACTTTATCAAAGTCGGTATATTCCTTCCCACTCGGCCCCGCTAGAGTTTGGAGACTGCTGAACTCCGTATCCACGATCACATCCTCAATATTATCAATGGTAACATCATAAAAGCTTGCCAATAGTGCCAATTCGTGTATAGCCATATTCTTCAACATGCCCTCGGCATTACGTTCGAAGCATTCACCCAAGCTTGATGCCGTGGGTTCATAGGTATTGTTGGAGACGAATGTAACATGTGATCCAGCGCCGTGGGACGTGGCAAATTCACGTGCCTTGCGTACATATTTGCATACGTTTTTGTTGTATCCCATGCATATGGATACGCCGGCAGAGGCTGCTTCTTCTTTCATCGACTTTAGTTCGATGACGGTTGGTGCTCCTATATATCGTGTGAGAAGGGTGGGGGGGGGGATGAGAGAGAGATTAATAACGTGGTTCGACGACAAAAATACGCGTGATTTGATAAATGGAGCAGGGAAAGGGACGGGGGATATAACCGACACGACTCACCCGGCTTCTCAAGGTAGACTGTCTTACATCCAGCAGCAATCGCCTCACTTAACAACTTTGGATTATCGGCCGTACGTCCACTAATCAATGCCAAGCGTTTCATCCCACCCTCTAACTCCACAGACGGCACGTCCCCCAAACTAGTATAAAACTGCACCCCATGCTCCGTTTCACACTTGGATTTGAATTCCGCGAATTCCGGCCCGCCTGGACCAGTAGCGCCAGCACCCAAGAACCAAGGCTCGATAATGTAACATAATTTGGCCGATGGGCATTCCTTCCCGAGCATTTGGACTGCGTGATACCATCCCATTCCACGTAATGGAGCCCCGCATCCCACTAGGATTACTTCTGCTTGTTGATTCTCAGACGACATGATGGTTGGATTGGATCGTAGGTGTTATGGGATGACGAGATGATGGTGTTGCAGTTTGATCATCGACACACTTTGTCCCCGTCCGGACGTGCGAAGGAAAAAGTGTGAAGGTTTTTTGACACCACCTGTCCACTTCAACAAAGACATAAAGAGCTTCCTCTCAGAATAAGAGGTACAAAGCTGGGGATTCATAGAGGCTCGTATTCTGGAATGAATGATGATTGAATGAGGGGTCTCAATAAATAAAGCTTTTCATAACTAAATTATTTTAATAAGATGTATTCTAACGTTTTGCCTCATTCCATAGTCTATCACCAATTCATTTCAGTCCCATTTCTCCTCGCGTAATACTAATTTGAACATCACATATATAAAATCAACGTTAGTTACTCATTCGATTCAGAACTGTGGTAGACAAAAGAAACATACTGTGCTTACAGCAACATACCTTGAGAGGCTTTCTTCCTTGCACCATGATCATCCATAATATGCCAAAGCTTATCCTCACTCTGTTCCAAGAACCTTCCACCGTACTCACTTACCCTACGAACAAGCTCCTGGGAAAGTAAAAACTTCTTATCACGATTAGTATTCTCATCTCGATAGCTAGCACGAAGTTTCCGTGCCTCGTCTCTGAATCTCTTATTTCCTTCGTGACGATTCGTATGTCCACCCCGTCCTATAGTGGCAAGAAGAGATGAACGTCGACTGATGAGAGCGAGTAGAAATGGGTAACATTATCAGTCAAGCATTTTATTCTGTACTCACCACGAAGGATATCTAACTCATTTGGAACTACGACTGTCGTCTTCGTCCTAGACTTTGCAACTCCTGCCTTTGTAGCATGTAAAACGAGACGCTTCTTTGGACTCTTGACGACTGTTCGACCTGATGTAATCTTTGTTGCACCTGAAGGTGTTGTATGCGTGGAAGCAGCGATCCCCTCACTACGAAACCACGCAGCAAGTACCTCACAGTCATGTTGAACAGCAGTAATCTTACAATCCATAACAAGCTCGAAACTATCAAGTTGCTCATTCTTGACAGTTGCTGTACTTGATGCCATCTCCTCAACGTGACGTTTCCTCGCATCTTCTTCATAAGTGGTTGCCACTGAATCTACGTCTTGTGGTAGAGGATGCTGTCTAGGCAGAGGGGTCATGCACGTGTCACTGTAAGCGGTCGTTGCGTCATGTTCTTCATTCCTCAACTCCTGTGATGGATAAGTACTGCTATTATTTCTACCCGTTCGCTTGAGTGGAGTGATAGTCCACGAACCACCTACTTCGGGATGCTGCCCGGATTCAACGGCAGATGCCACGACAGCAGCTGTCCAATGAAACGCATTGTTGTTACGATGCGTCTTTGCAATAGATTCAGTGGAAGGCTTCGCGATTGGAAACATTACTTGTCGATCGTCACCTCGATGAGAGATGCTGATTGGAATCGAGTCTAGATTGATGAAGCTTTTTTGAAGGTGAGTTGCAAGGCAGGAAGGAGCAACGGTGATCAAACTTTCATGCGCCAAAATAGAGGCAACAACGACCTTGTGAATCTCGCGGCACACAGCCATGATTGGATTTGAATGGATTAGACTTTCGTCGGATTTTGGGTATTGTTAGAAGACTTTTGATTGAGGTCGGTCGTTCACATACAAGCCGAACCGATCCACATGATATGAGATTTCCACATGATCCGAATTTGATTATGAAGTATCAAAACTACACCAACCGTCGAATTGAAGCACAATCAATCAAGTGTGGGGTCGATTTATGAACACAGACAGATTGTTAAGATCAACGAGTGCAGAATCGAGGACGGCAATACCATCGTAATGAGGTCGGATATCTGCGAATATCTTACGTAGTGTACGTGCCCGTCCCTCTAAACACTTGACCACCTTGTCGCACCGCTCGATGAGCGATGAAGAACTAGTTTGTTCGATCCCCCCAGGATGGAACATGCTACGAAGCTGGACTATGCATGCAACAATGTCCTCGGTCTGGAACGTCCCGAACGACTGCATATACCGTTCCTTGACGACGCCTTTCTTCCCAAGACCACGTAAGTCAGACATGACTTCTACCTCACCCCCACAGAAGATTGGTACCAATTGCTGCATCCCATCCTCATACTCGGACCAGCTCCCTGAGTAACGAACACCAAATAATAGATGAACTTTTCCCGCCGGGTCTAACCGTACATGCATTGTTGGTTGATGATGTTTATTATGCCGTTGTTGTATCCCCCTCCGTCGTGCTGGACGCACATATGACAAAACCCGCTCAGCCGCAATAGAGTGCAATTCACCTGATATGTCGTCGGTCAAGTCATAAACCGATGAGTCATCATCTCCAGCAATTAACGAACACCGTCCAGGTCGGAGATTGTGTATATAATTCTTAACAGCGAATGATGATAATGATTTACGATCCTCGGTCCTTAACGGCGAGAAGATACCGAGATCGATAAGTTCACCAGGTTTAAGATTAATTTCCTCATCTGGTCCAGTGCTCCTTTGTAACATTGTACAGGATACGTATACTCCATAGCCGTAGTGCGACTTACCATCAACGTCAACGTCAGGAGCAGAGGTAACTGAAGACCGAACATTAAATACGAATTTATACCCACGAGAATATACAGTCAACCGTGGAAGCAGACGGCGGATTCCTCCTCCACCACCTGACTGTTCTATCAGTTCCTCAAACTTCATATCCGGTGCAACCCAAGTTTCAACGGCCGTTGCTCTATCAATGTTGCGTATGGCACTATACTTATCGCGACGTATACAAGCCTTACGTTCGTATAGGATACATCCACCCCATGCAAGGTCAGGTGTAATCATCTGAATTGGTCGTACCACCATGCAATTCACACCACTGTTAACTTTTGACAATGCATTAAGCGATTCCGTGTCAAATTCTACCACAAAGAACGCCCCCGAATTGTCATCACTACCATTCAATGTCGTTTTTGATGATGGTGATGATGATGATGATGACGATGATTGATGTGTGGATGATCCCATACAAGCAACAATCTTGCCAAAGAGTACAATATTTGATTCAAATTCTGCACAATATCTTCTACCGACAAGGAAGTGATTCGGTCTTGAAGTAATGTTTCCGGAATATGAACCAACATGCTCAAGGAAACGTTCAATTAGATCAGTGGAGTACGACAACAACCCATCTTCTGTAGTAGTTGTAGCAGTGGCACCACTGCCGTTTTTATCATCATCACTGGAGGAGGATGAGGATGGTACTGTAGGATGGGGTAAGTGAGCGAATGCCGACTGAAGAGATCTATGTACTCGTTCCACCCCCGGCTTTCCACCCTCCCTTGCGGTAGTAGCAATATTAGTAGCAGCGGCAACAGAATCTTCATTCTTCTCCACTACTGTAATTTTTAAACCCGCCATGGTCCCGTGAGGAAAGACACGTCCCCGCGGTACATGTGACACCAAATTCTGCGGATCATCGAATGCAAATCTCCATCCACGTGGAAAGCCCATTATTGACATTGGTTGATATTTGAATTCTATTGGTATAAAACAGCATAGCTTTTTTTGGTGGTGGTGGTGGTGGTGTTATTGAACGGGGGTTATGTATTATTGTACAAAATAATGTTAGTCAACCCCTATATAAATATAAATAATACACCATGAATTCATCCTTTTCTTTGTCCCCCCCCTCCAGCTTGTTCCCCTCTCCCTCTCCCATTCCTGTATGATTCTTCTCCTAAACACATTTTTCAAACACTCACCTTACGAATACAATATCCGCGCTCCTCCTCTAACAAATGACTAGTCGCATTACAAACAAAGCATGATTCACATCTTGGCATTTTACATAAGACACAATTATAACATATCATATCTTGTATCGTCCTGTGTACCTTTAAACACTGTTGAGCAGTATCAGCAGTAGCAGCAGCAGATGTTTTACTGCTGCCATTATTCGCTCCTTCTTTTTCCACGACTACTTCGTCTGCGTCATTGGTGTCATTCTTCCTCGTCTTCTTCTTGCGCGTAGTAGAGAGAGCAATGACGATGTCATTGCCTTTGCTGTTTTCATCGTTAGTGGCGGGGGCAGTAGCAGCGGTGCCTCCGAGTTCGCCACCACTATTGTTGGAGTGCGAGGTGGAGGAACGCAATCGTTTCTTCGTTGGGGAGGTGGGGGCGGTAGTATCATCCTTCATGAATTTTTACTGATTGTTCATCTTCTTCGCTCTGTCTGCTCAATCTTCACACACACATCTGGAGCAAATGGCGCGAATTTTGACTTGATTTTTGCGGTCTCAAGACCTTCGCATCGTCATTGTGACAAAAAAATCAACTGCCAAACGTTCTCAAGAACGTTCGATCAGATTCCCTTGATCAGATTTCAGAAATCAATCATTCGCAAGGTCTCAAGTGGTCGACCGCGGGTCAGGCGCGCCATTTTCTCCCCGTCGTCATTCCCTTGCCTGGAGAGAGAGAAGTCCCACAAGACGGACCCCCTGTCGTATTCCTGTATGCCTCGTGAAGCGAACGAGGCAGGGAGCACGAACCACCATACAACAGCATACAATAAAGGGGCGGACGGTCGTCGTCGTCGGTCACTAATAATATTACTATCGACGTGTGCGTTGCAAATATATAATCATATTTACGAAATAGAGAAATAACAAACAAGCGAGCACAAGAATGATTAACAAGCTTACGGGACGGTCGTCGACGTCCAAAAGTAGAACGACGAAGGAGTCGAGGGGGGAGGAGGGAGGGTCGGCGAAATCGCCCTTCCCTACCCCCGCCTCCAAGGCGCGACGGGGGGCGAGCGCCACGCGAACGAGCGGCGCGGGAGGAGGAGCGATGCCTCCGTCGTCCACGACTCGGTCGGGCTCTCCGACGTCTCCGGTGGTGACGAACAGCAACAACAGACGTAAATTAGGCGGCGGTCTGATCGATAGATCGGACCGCTCGGCCAGGTCCGGTCGGTCCATGGAAACCAAGGATATGGATAATCGACGTGGTGGTAGTTCAACTAACGCGGGGGGGAGTTTTGGTACTACATTAAGCAGCGTCCCGGGCGCCGGTGGACGACGCAGTCATCGTCGATATTCCTCCAACGCACAATCCTCGACCGTGTCCAATTTTTCGACGGGCGTATCCATCAGTTCCGCGAGCGTATTCGCTCCCTCGGTGTATTCCCCTCGTACTAACGCGACAACGACAAACGACAACAACACCGCGGGTGGTGGCGGTGGCGGTAACAATAATAATAACATACAGTACGAATTACAACCCTCGAGTGCACGACTATTGCAACAGTGGAATAAAAGCGCCAATTCTAGTCTGTTAAGTAGCCTGGGCACGGCCGCGACCAAGACATTTAGATCGTACAAAATGACATTACCGCGATTCGTGCCCCAACTCCCATTTGGGATCGTGGGAGATTATGGAGAGACGACGACTACCGCTACTGCTACTGCTAATGAATCTACCACCACTGCCGCGCCACCGCCACAGGCAACGCCGGTCGAAAGCGATTTGGAATTATTGGGACGTACCGTCCACGCGGTGTCCAGCGCATTGACCGAACCGCCGAAGGTGGGCGATCGGTATATAATATACGACGTTAGTTTCAACCCGCGCGGATGCGTATGGGATGCATTGCTCGTCGTACAAATGAGTGATGATGAAGATGGCGACAAAAATAATAATGACGTCGATGATGATCTCGTGAGTTCCGGTCAGTCGTCCTCTAATAATACTGGCAGTAATCAGAGTAAGGTAAAAGGTGGTGGTGGAGGAGGAGATTCATCGAATATGACATTTACTTTTCCTATACGTGTCATGTGTGCCGAGGATGATGATGAATATGAATATGATGATGACAGTAATGATGATAATTCTGCTATTGCTCCCTCGAACTCATCATCATCATCACAACAACAACAACAACAAAACCAATCAAAGACGAGAAGGAAGAAACGTGCCAAGACATATGCCGTAGACGTCTCCGTGGTAGATGACTCGCCCACACATCCTATATCGCGATGGACAACCAATGAACAATCAGAACGTCGAGATGATGTGAAGAATGCAATGGAATGGATTAGTTATACCATCCGACGAAGTATGGCACGTAGCATGTTTCCAAAGTTTCCGGAGGGATGTCAAGGACGGCCATTCCGTGAAGTATATCAACTTAATAAAAAGTTAAAAAGCGGAACATTCTCGACGGTATGTCGTGGCGTGCACCGTATTACCGGTCAACAGGTGGCCGTTAAGTGCATTTTACGTAAAAAGATTGAACCATCCGTCGATGCTGCCGTGTTCGAGGAGGTATTAATAATGTCAGGTTTACACCATAAATATATTTGTCCGATGATTGATTATTTCGAGGAAGATCGATGTCACTTTGTTGTCATGGAACTTGAGCGTGGAGGTGACTTGTGTGAACGACTTAATGATAAGGGTACATACTCCGAAGATGATGCACGTAAGGTCGTACGTAATATATGTGAGGCAATGGACTTTGTTCATACACGTGGCTTTGCACATTGTGATATCAAACCGCGGAATTATTTGTTACGGAGTAAGAATGATGATGTGGATGTTCGACTTGCTGACTTTGGCTTTGCACAGCATGTTCATGCGCCCAATTCATTAACGAGTCAATGTGGTACACCATTCTTTGTGGCGCCGGAGGTGATTAATCGTAAGCCATATGATCAAAAGGTGGATATGTGGAGTATTGGTGTTACGACATACTTACTACTTTGTGGGGATACGCCATTTAATGGTAAAAATCGACAACAATTATTCCGAAGGATATCATGTGATGAGCCACCGTACGCCGATGACAAGTGGGGTCATATATCTGATGAGGGTATAGACTTTGTACAGAAGCTACTGATGAAGGATCCAGTAAAGCGACTGAGTTCGGCCCAGGCACTGTCACATCGGTGGCTCATGAAGGGTAGAAAGGAGCCACCACAACCTCTGCCGGCACAATCGCAGCAGCAGCAGCAGCAGCAGCATCAGTCGTTACCACAGGTTCCTACTATTACTGCCAACGTAGAAACACGGCCTAAGTCAGGCGGTACTAATCGAGGACCAACGTCTGGTGTATCAGTTTCTCGATCGCGCGAGGAGATTAAAGGACGAGGAAAAGAAACTGTGAAACGAACTGCATCTCGTGAACCGCCAAATCGTTCGAATAAAACTCCTCCACCTACTCGAAGTGTTGACCGTGTATCTGCATCAAGGGTACGTGAGACAAGAAGTACTTCCAAGTCACGTGAACGCACCGTCACGGCAGGAGGACCACCACCATACCGTGTATCTGCATCAAGGGTACGTGAGACAAGAAGTACTTCCAAGTCACGTGAACGCACCGTCACGGCAGGAGGACCACCACCACCACCATTACCATCGTCGACAAAAGGACAGACTCCAATATTGAGTAGTAGTAGTGTCACTCCCAAAATGATGGAAGGATCGGTGGAAGAAGTGAATGCTAGATTATTAGATGTGATTAGAGTTCAAGATGCCAAGATTGAGCAACTAGAACGACTTTTAAAGCGTATGCTCGATCATGAGGATGAGGTTCATAAGTAATAATTAAATATAATGGAATCTATACTTTGTGTATATTCAAGTTATTATTTTTAATAATAACCCTGAATTCATCAAAGTCGAATTAATGCATCATTGATTTCTTTCCAGCATTCAGCTTGCCACAAAATATGTTTGTTCTCACTCCGGTTGCTGTCTAAGATACTAATACCCCCGATGTTGTCATAGGATTGCTGTATTGGGACCACCTCAATGTACTCGTACATTGAAATAACACTGTTCGTTGAACTTGATTTACCGATAATAATACCTACATCTGCCTCAAGTAAAGCAGACAAATCTGTTGGTGAATCACCAATGTATATAATAAAGTAGTCTCGAGACGATGATCTCCTCTCCGCATGAGCATCAGTCACTATTGTTTGTTGTTGTAACAATTGTCGTCGTAATTCAATAATACAGTCCCTCTTTGCCGCCGACCCTGGTATATTCAACGATATCACACCTAATCCATCCACTGCATTACTCCATATTGGTACCTCGATCTTACTACATGATGATTCATCACCTACTATCGTACTAGTGCGTGAACTTTGCTGTACTTGTGTTTTCATTATTACCGGTTGGACAAGAGCGGTATCTATCAATGCTGGACACCAGTTAATGCTTAGCACTGCTAGATTCCAACCCAAACATGTTAATGGCGAAACATATTCATATTCGTTGTTTGAATTCGTACTATTCTGAATTTTAGTCGTCGTCGTAGTAGCAAGGATACGTGATAATGTATCCACACACCCTTCTCTCAATCGAATGATAACCTTTTGAAGTTCACAATTATTAGTCTTCTCCCCGACCTGCCGCTCGGCAGTGATGTCTGATGATAAATTGACCTTACCATCATACAGCTGTACCATTTGTTCTATTTCACTTACTGATACATTTCCCAATCCATCTAACACTTTTGATTCACTTACCATACTTGTAACGATGGTTGATGGTTCATCTAGGACATGTAAAATGTCATGAATCGACTTTTGTTGTTGTTGTTGCTGCTGCTGCTGTTGCTGTTGACCATCAAATATCAATCCTTTACCTCCTTGACTTGGATCATCATCATCATCATCATCATCATCATCATCATCCGTCGAAGAACAAGGAGGACAACGCAGGAGTGATAATGATGCCATCACTGTGTTATATCGTTTCACAAATTCATTTTCTAATGACTGGAATAGTTCAAGTCGACGTTCTAAATCTCGCTTACATTGCTCATGTATTATATTTGTCTCCATATCTGACATGGATGAAATGTTGCCCAACATCAATCGCCGACGAGCAGCGGCATGGGCAGCCAAGTATGGCAGTAATGGCGTGGTATCTTGTTCCGTACATGTCCCATCAAAATCTACGACCAGCCACCGTCGTCGCTGTGTTAGTCCATCTTGATTGTGATGATATTTTGATGTTGCTGGAAATAATGGCCATGTTGATGTTGCTTCGTCTGTGGTTGTTGTTGTAGTATGCGCTGCGGTGACGGTGAATAACCCATCCGGTGGTATCAACGCAGATGTCATTTTTATATTAGATGACGAAGTATATGCTGATGCTGACGGCGAAATGAAGAATTGTTGCTGCCGCTGCATTGATCGACACAAAATAATGCGATGATGAAGATGATGGCTGCCAACGAAGGCATTGATCGTTGCTATTATTTTGTATTGCATTCCCTCAACTGAAATCACATCGCCTTTTTTGTGTGGGGGTGTCTTTCTTCTTTTCTCTTCTCCCCATGGTTGGAAGAGAAGAGGAGCCACCCTGGAGGAGACAAGCTCGTCTACAGAGCCTCTCTACGAGGATACCAACAGACATAACAATTTATCATCTAACCACCAACTCATACATCATAAATTATTGCACAACTCACAGCAGCAGCAGCAGCAGCAGCAGCAGCAAATAATCAACAATGAAATTTGTACTCATCTCCTCCCTATCTGTACTTGCCACCACTGCTGGCGCATCCACTGCTGCTCTTCGGGGTGTCAGCGGCGGCAGCAACGATGACAACGTCGAACATCACTTTCGTAAAATCAACCCACCGGACTCATCTTGCTTCAAGAAAGCCAACACCGTCGACGTATGCGAGGGAGTACCCTCCGTCGATGGATTGGGTAATTGCGTATGGTGTCAAACGACCGCGGATGCTGGGATTTGTGTCTCGATCGAGAATGCCAAGGACTTAACTCAAGTCATGGGCATCCCATGTCCCAAGTTGGGGTTCAAATTATTGGCCAATGCACGTGACGGAAAGAAGTCGAGTTCAATAACGGAAACACTAACGAAGAAGATTGATACACACGAAGATAATATGCAGCACATTGTGAATGCAATTACGATGAATGGCGCTGTACCAGATGTAAATTGTTTCAAGTCGGCATGGTCTGCCGAGGATGCCGAAACGACATGCAATTCCACAAAGGATGTATCGGGGAATGATTGTGTTTGGTGTCAAACTGCAGGAGATGTTGCGGGTGTTTGTCTTTCCGCACAACAGTCAGGCATGGCCAATGGTCAATTTGGATTAACTTGTCCAAATGCCGAAGAGATGCGTACTCTTGTTACATTTGACAAGTTTATGGAGATGCAGCATTGATTATCATATTCAGTCTTTAAGTTTTTGGCTTTGCATTTTACAGACGAGGGAGGAGTGTTGAACATAGACTTATTGCGTGTATGATTGTACTGGTAATAAGTCTATGTTCAACAAGGAGGATGGAGCTGCTTATATATATTATTGCATTCCCATGATTGCGCTTGAGACGTCGTATACGTAATGGACTAGTGTATAGATTTGTAATCGAATAATGAAAAAATTGTCATAAGTTTTCGTCTTAGACCTCAAGCATTCTCACCCCCCTCAATTCCACATGGGCAACCGTACGCGATTAGGCGGGAACTGTGGGTGTTGCTGAAGTCCGCGATGGCTCCGTCAAACTATGTTCAATCACGTGAGGCCGAGTATAGCCGATGGTACCTCATCGATGGACGGCCTTACCTTCCAAAGATAAATGCTGATGCATCCCTTTCACGATTCGACGGTGATGATGTCCTTCGTTCGCGTCTATTTTCGGGAGGGACCATGTCGGTTATTGACGTGGCAGTATGTACTGTCCTACCCGCGTTGCGTGCTGCCATGGCATACAATGCCACGGATATTGGACAGGGTGCTTCATTGGCGTCTCTATCATCAGTGGAGGATCCACCGCCACTTGGTGGATATTCTTTTACATACTATGAGCTATTTACCAAATTGTTAACATCGTCCAAATTGACATGTACCAAGATTACTGGCGGAATTACGAACGCCCTGTATCGTGTATCAGGATTCTTAGCACTCAAATCTGACTTATTAGAAACACAACGGGAGGATGATTATCAATTGTTACTATTGAATGCCAACCTAATTGATTTTGATTCTGTATTAGTCCGAGTCTTTGGTGCCGAAGGTATGATTAACCGTGATGTTGAAACATCAACCTATTCAGCTTTATGTGATGCCAATATTGCCTATCGTCATATAGGTCGATTTGGGAACGGTCGTGTCGAAGGATGGTTAGATGGATATGTACCACTATTATCCACGGATTTAGCCAATGGGACGTACAGTCTTGAGATTGCCACAGAGTTGGCCAAAATGCATACTTCATTTACTTTGCCTCCCGAGAGCGAATTGGCCAATCATCATAGTAATGTAGGATTATGGGATCAACTACGTAGTTGGATGACTCAGGCGAAAGCATATGTCGAATTTAAAACACCAAGTGATACAGAACGGGTAAGGAAATTAGAATTAGATAACATCGAGATGGAGGTACAAAACTTGTTATCGTCATTTACTACCAACGACGAGGAAGGTGGTAATAATGAGGATGGTGTCAATAAGAACAAGAAAGAAAGAATAGTATTCTGTCATAATGATTTACTCGCCGGAAATATTATGCGTCATGAAGATACTAACAAAATACAACTAATTGATTTTGAATACGGTGGGACGAATTATGCTGCATTCGATATTGCAAATCATTGGAATGAACATGCCGGTGGGACAAGTGCCGAAGAGAATGGCAATACTGATTATACACGTTTTCCTACGGCTGAACGTCAATTGTCATTCTGTGTAGAATATGTCAAAACAGCTAGGGCATTGACAACACCCGACGAAACAACAACGACGAATGATCCCAAGAATGGTGATGATGATTTGCAATTGGAAGCACAAGAACTTCTCGAGGAGGTAAAAAAGTTTTTACTTGTAAATCATTTGTATTGGGGATTGTGGGCAATAAATCAAGCAGCCGAGGAGGGGTGTGATGGATTTGACTACATCAATTTTGCAACTAGTAGGTTTAATGAATTTCATGCCAAGAAGTAAATGCACAGGATGTAGTATGATTAGGGATATAAGTAGAACGATGCTGCTATAAGAATATAATGCTACAAGCGCTACAACAATTCTTAACCATCTGTTTTCGTCACAATGAACTCTAAAACTAGACATTCACTCATAACAGCATGAATAATCTCTACGACAGATATCTATAGCAGGATCAGCAGCTGACCTGTGCTACCAGACTGATCAACTCAAGCACACACACAAAAGGGGGACCTAAACAAAGACACACCGACAACAACCTATGACTACTTCTTCACAAGCTGACAAACAAACCAAGTAAAGCGACTGCAGTCACAGCACCTGACGACCGAGTGAAGCCCGAACTTTTATTCTCGGGATTGATCTCAAGATACGAAGATGCTTTTAGTACTCCACTCAATCCATCATCCTTGGAGTCATATATGTTCTCCTTTCCACTTTTAACAGACATTGTCTTTGACATCTTTCCAGTTTTGGGAAATAGCTTTTTCGATTTACTGGACCTGCTAGCAAAGGAGTCCTCGAAGGAGTCGAAATGGAATAGAAAGGACATATTATCTCGTGTCGGATGCTTCGTTGGCTTACGACTCGTGGGCCGATGAGTATGCTTCTTATGAGTTGGCTTGCGACTTGGCTTCTTCGTATCGTCAGCAGACCATGATAGTTCACTAGTCTCATCCCAGGAAGGTCCCCACCACGCGACAGGAGCTTTCGTTGGCTCAAACGTGGGCCCAGGTGTAGGCTCAGGAGTAGGTTCGGGCGTGAGCTCAGGCGTGGGAGAATGCGTCGGCTTCTTCGTGACAGCGGTAGGTTCAGAAGTAGGCTCAGGCGTAGGAGAGAGAGTAGGCTCCTTCGTATCGTCAATGCGAGCTGGGTTCACGGTAGTAGGGTCTGCTGTAGTTTCAATCGACGGGATTGGCTTGTCTGTAGGGTATGGAGTCGGCTGGCTGGACATTGGAGTCAAGGTTTCGTCAGAGCTAGCTGGTATATTCACGGCAACCTCGATTGGGACAGGAGTATTCTCAACGGCTAGGACTGGCTTCTTGGTTGGATTCAGCGTTGTGAACGTGGGCTCAGCTGCCGCCAAGATGGTTGGATTGAGAGACGGCTGGGTGGAAATCGTTGGACTGTGCGTCGTACGGTTAAGACCTGCTTTGACGAAAGTTTCATCTGACTGAGGTGTTTTAATAGGTGGTGTAGGCAAAGATTAAGTCCATACGATTACTCTACATAAAACGAAATTGCACTTACCCTGCCGTGAATAGGCAATGGCGCTAGGAGCAATAATATTTTCAATGCGTAAGACAGTGACTTCATGATTGATTTGATCGAGAGAGAGATGGATGGCTTTCGCTGTCCTCAAGGATTTGTGAGCCAATTGAAACAATACAGGCAACCATGCATCCACTATTTCTTCCACGTCCTCACGTGGATTTAATTCGTGAGAATTATGGGCTTGTTCAAAAGAGATTAGCCGCTCAAGAAAAGCCTCCGTGAATCCCTTTTGTTGCTACGAATAAATAATCGACTTTGATGTGAAGTAGCACAAAGCAGGAGAAGCTTGGGCTTGTAGATACGACGACCAAAGAAGTAGCAAGACAAAACTACAGGTTTTATACCACTCTGTATCTTTGTACAGGAATCAATTCAGGAATCAGCCATGACTCACGCCACGAGTTTGCACCCGATTACAGCACAGAGATTGTTTCTGATCGTATGGCATCCACGAGTAGTAATGCTCCACCCACTAACAACGGATATAAACGCCCCTATTTTCGTCGAGGCGATCTAGTATGAATTTTTCGGTTGCCTACGTAGATCTACATAAATATATACTTAGATCGTAAGGGATTTTTGAACTATGTGGACTACGTCTCATGTTGGACGGTGCTTCGAGGTGTGACAATAAGCATGTAGAAAAAGGAAAGAAATCAGTACTCTAAGTTAACATTTCGGTCAGATGACTCTTTACTTATCATTCGATAAATGATGATGATGATGATGATGCAAATGAACCCTCTTTCAGAACGCCCTTTGTCAATAAATCGAAATGTATCAACACTCGTCCGATTGAGGATAATGTCCTCCATTGCAAATTCTTACGCCGTACTACTCTTGATGTAGTTTGTCGAATTAAACGTAGACCCTCGTCGTCGTCGTCGTCGTCGTCGTCACGTTCTTGACTTAACCGATCCTCCGAGACACGAACGGATTCACGTCCGTGTAAGTCGATTATTACATCCCATGTACCCATGTATGCATCCGTATCATCGATCGGGTCCGGTAATAGATTCTTTTCTATGCGTTCTAATAATGTCAGGGCCGACTCGTCCACCTCGACCAACATTTCATCGTTTCCATCACAATCAAATGCCGTGATATTGACATTTTCGACATCATTCGGCGCCAGCAGTAGCATGCTAAGAAATCGTCGATCGTTGTCGACGACGTCGCTTCCGTCGTCTTTCGACGACGGTGCGAACGATCGTATCGATTCGATGATATCCGTCATCATCATTCGCCGACCGGGCGTTAGCACCGGCGATGCATTCCCACCATTATCATTCTCGTCTTTATCATCCTTCTCCTCGTCCGACGACGACGACGACGACGACGACGAGCCACCGCCACTGGAATAATCCGACGTCGGCCCGTATCGAAGGTAGGCGGATAGCGATAGTAGCAAAATGTCCTCCACGTCATTGGGGGGGATGATGTC
>Ga0247843_1005781_pt1 | contig 16825 bp, 18 predicted proteins | sample LaCruzMarch2017__FD_192420 | JGI IMG/M metagenome (GOLD analysis project Ga0247843, IMG submission 192420) | Freshwater microbial communities from meromictic Lake La Cruz, Castile-La Mancha, Spain - LaCruzMarch2017_8m | ecosystem: Environmental > Aquatic > Freshwater > Lake | place: Spain... | reverse complement strand
CGGGTGAGATTGCATTTCAAAGTGGTTCATCATCTGTTAATACTGGAGCACTTTTTATTGTAAGTGGAGGAAATTCAGGATTCTCCGGAGGAATTAGTGCTGGCGCAGGGTATGCTGCTACTGGAATTGGTGGAGACTTCTTTTTTTATCTTGGTGGTGGTTCAACAGATGATGGAAATTTTTATTTCTCAGATTCAGGCGGAAGCAATTTTATACATTGCAAAACAGCCACACCAGCAGGGGCGCTACAAATCGGTTTCTTTAACGCAACCCCCGTAGTCAAACCAGCCCCCACAGCCTCTGGCACTCAAGCCGTACTTGATAGCGTTGTATCCAGCCTAAACAGCCTTGGGCTTGTTGACTCTGCCGCACTCACCAACGCAACCGTCATTACCCCCGCTGGCGCAGACACCCAGATTCAGTTTAACAACGCTGGGGTGCTGGGCGCAAACGCCAATTTGACCTACAGCAGCACACTCAATACGTTGTCTCTTGGCCCAGCAACAGGAACGGCAACCTTTACCACTCGCGCACCAAGCACCGCACAGAACCCAAGCACTCTGGTCATTGCTGCACAAAACAGCATCAGAACTGCTGGGACAAGTTTTGGCGGGGCATTGACGCTGCGTTCGGGTAATGGACGTCCTACAGGTGCTGGTGGTGGTGGCGCATTGTCTATTACATCAGGCAACGCTGGCACTACTGGAGCGGGTGGGACTATTAACATTACCGCAGGGGCTGGTGGCACGACATCTGGTGATGGCGGTGCAATCAACATTCTTGGAGGTAGCCCTACTTCCGGTCTTGGCGGTGATGTAACTGTTCGAGCTGGCCCTGCCGCAGTTCTATTCCTTGAAGGAGGTAACAACCCCAACGGAAACGGAGGGGATGTACGAGGACAAGCGGGTCAAGGTTCTGGTGCTGGTATATCTAGTGGCGGTAATTTTGATTTTACTGGTGGGCAAGGCAACGGGGCTGCAGGCGGCGACGGGGGCTCATTGTTTTTTGCGGGTGGTGGCGGCTCCGGTAGCGGCGCGGGAGGTAATGGTGGCTCTAACACTTTTTTCAACGGAGCAGCAGGAACCGCCGCAAACTTGGATGGCGACATATTTTTTTACCTATCATCCTCAGCAGGAGCACCCGGTTCCATACGATTGAATAGTTCGTTTGGCACATCTGCGATTGAAGTAACTCAAAACGCAGGCACAAGCGCAACGGAGATAGGTTTTTTTAACGCAACGCCTGTCGCACAACCCACAGCAGTTCCTGTCACCGCAGCAGGCATCCACGCTGCGCTCGTTTCTTTAGGACTTATTACATAATGGCAATCATCAAACAACTCACCAACGCTCAAGGCATCGTCTATGAGTATCACAGAGTTAACTCGGTCATCATTGACGCGCAGGACAACTTGTTTGCCACGGTGTCGTCATTCCTCACCGCAGACCGCGCCACAGACAAAGATCGACCTGTTGACCGCTTCTCTGTCCAGATTTTCACGCCTATCACCACAGGTCTTGTTGCCACGGCAGAAACCTTGCTGGTCGCTGATGCCAACTGCAAGTTGTTTGGCGGCACGGTTACGCCAGACGTCGTCGTATCCGATCTGGATAAGGCCAAGACCAAGAAGAAGGCTGAGATTGCTTCTGCCAGATCCGTTGAGATGTACGCCGACAAGGCCACCTCGCTGGGTACGTTCGGCAGCACAGAGTCGGACAACAACAAACTGAGCATCGCCATCCAAGTCACGCAACTGGCGGCGGCAGCAGGCCAGCCAGCCGTTTGCGGTTACAAAGACGTGAATGGCGTGTACTCGGTCTACACGCTGGCCCAGTTGGAGCAAATCGCCTTGGATATTGCTGCACAGGTGCTGCCGCTCTACGAGAAAGAATCGGGTCTGGTGGCGCAGATAGACGCCGCCACGACGGTTGAAGAAGTTGAATCTATAGCTTGGTAAAGGAGTTATAAATGGACACCAAATCAAAACCCGGTTTGTACGCAAACATCCACGCCAAACGTGAGCGCATAGCCGCTGGCTCTGGCGAGAAAATGAACAAGCCTGGCAGCAAGGCAGCACCTACGGCAGCGGCGTTCAAGGCCAGCGCAAAGACGGCCAAAAAGAAGTAATTCATGCTGGGCTTTGATGCCATTGCGGCGCTGCCCATCAGCAGCTTGCCGCTTGTTGTTACCCCAGCACCCCCGTTTTGGGGTAGCAAGGGCGGCATAGGCAAGAAGAAGCGCAAACAAAGGCATGAGGATGTTGAAGAGCTTGTCACCGAGCTGCCAGCCGCCGAGATGGCCGCGCAAATGCGTGAGGTCATGCTGCCGCCTATGGATCTGCTGCCTGACTTGGTTCAAACGCGCAAGGCCATCGCAGAAATTGAGGCCGAGCGTGACGATGAAGAATCCATTTTGTTGTTGTTGATGTGAGGCAAACCATGTCAGACGGTGGAAAAGGTGACAACAGACGCCCAGGCGACGACGCTGCATTTGCAGCCAACTTTGACCGCATCTTTGATGGCGGCATTAAGCGTGGCTCTTGGGTGTTTGTAGATGGCCAAATGGTGCCCAAAGACAAGTACCAACGGCCTGCGCCAGAGGCGCACATGGTCATGACCGACATTCAACCTTACCAATCTATGGCCACCGGCGAAATGGTCGGCGGCAGGGCGCAGCATCGAGAGCATCTTAAGCGCCACGGATTAATTGAAGTTGGCAACGAAACCAAGTACCTCAAAAACGAACCCAAACGGGAACCCGCAGCCGTTCTAAAACGACGGATTGCGGAAATTGTCAATGATCGGTTAAGATAAACAAACCTTTGAAAGGATTTTAAAATGGCACTCTCACGCGAAGTAATGTTGGCCGGTTTCTCGGCTGGTCAAGCTCGGGGTCTGGGCGGCGGTTACGCCGGTTTGGTCGCTTTGGGTTCTACCCAAGACAACGCCGCACCCATCACGGCTAGTATGCACGTTGTGACAGGCGCAGACGCTACCAAAGGCGTTCGTCTGGTTGGCGAAGTTGGCGATTCTGTTTGGCTGTTTAACAGCTCGGCATCAGTACTCAAGGTCTACGGCTCTACGGGCGAGGCAATTGCCGTGCCCGCAACCGGCCTTGGCACCGTCAATGCTGCCTATAGCCAGACGGCACAATCGGTGGTTCAGTATTTGCACGTCACGCCAACGCAATGGCTGACCAACAAGTCTGCATGATGAAAGAGCAAATAGATGAACCGCAGGTTACCTTGCGCGATGCCATCGAGTCGGCTGTCGAGGAGCATGAACCTGCTCCTGCCGTTGAACAAGACGCTGCCCCCGCAGCAGCTCCACGCGACGATGCTGGCCGCTTTGCCGCCCCACCGCAAGACGAGCAACCCGCACCCGTCCCGACCAAGCCTCGGCCTTCTTCTTGGAAGAAGGATTACGATGAGCATTGGACAAAGCTAGACCCCAGCCTGCAAGACTACATTGCCCAGCGCGAGCAAGAGTACGCAAAGGGAGTTAGCACCTACAAACAGAACTGGGATCAGGCCGCGCCTTTGTATGAGGCCATGCAGCCGTTTATGCCGCTGCTTCAGGAAAACAACATTGACCCGAAGCAATGGATCAGTAACCTGGGCAATGCCCACCGTATGCTGGCCCAAGGCTCAGACGATGAGAAGCTGCGGATGTTTGCCCAGTTGGCCACCGACTACGGCGTGCCGCTTGGGGCGTTGACAGGCCAGCAGTCTGGCATTGACCCGCAGTTCTCTCATTTGGCCCAAAAGCTCGGGCAAATGGAAAACCGCTGGAGCCAGTTTGAACAACAACGAGAGCAGCAAGAAAACGCTGCTTTGCAAAACGACATTTCTGCTTTCTCTCAGAAAGCACCTTATTTTGAGCAAGTACGCGAAACGATGGCTGGACTCCTCCAATCAGGCGTGGCGCAAGACTTGCAAAGTGCCTACGACAAGGCGATCCGATTGAACGATGACATTTGGCAGCAGCAACAGGCAGAACAAGCCAAAGCCGCAGCCGAACAGAATCAACAAAAGGTCGCTCAAGCAAGGGCAAAGGCTGTGTCTCCAAGGTCTTCCTCCCCAACAGGGATGACAAGCGGCGGAAACGGCAAAAAGAGTCTGCGGGATATGCTGGCCGAGCAAATCGACAACCAGCTTGCCTCGCGGGTTTAATTTTGATTCATTGAAAGGAACTTATCATGGCTTTCGCCAATAGCTCCATCAGCGATATCATTGCCACCACCATTCAATCTCGTTCGGGTGAGCTGGCTGATAACGTGATGCAAAACAACCCGCTGCTTCAGCGTCTGAAGCAACGTGGCAACGTCCGTCCATTCTCGGGTGGTAACGTGATCTTAGAAGAGATCATGTACAACGACACCTCGACAAACAACACCAACAGCTATTCCGGCTACGAAGTGCTGAACATTGCACCGAACAGCCCGATTTCTGCTGCTCAGTTTGCCATTACCCAGTACGCCGCTGCCGTGACCATGAGTGGTCTGGAGATGCTGCAAAACGCTGGCAAAGAGCAGATCATTGATTTGCTTGAAGGCCGCATTCGTGTTGCTGAAGCGCAGCTCATGAACCGCATTGACACCGACATCTACTTGGATGGCACGGGCAACGGCGGTAAGAACATCACCGGCCTGGCTGCTGCTGTTCCTGATGCTCCGACGAGTGGAACCTACGGTGGTATTGACCGCGCAACGTGGACTTTCTGGCAGTCGCAGAAGTACAGCGGCAACACCAACGGCGGCGCATCAGTTTCCGCAGCCAACATCACCCAGTACATGACCGCTCTTGCGCTCCAACTGGTTCGCGGTAATGACAAGGCTGATTTGCTGGTTGCTGACAACAACTATTACAGCCTGTACGTCAATGCGCTGCAAGCCATCCAGCGCGTGACCTCTGAAAACGAGGCAGGCTCCGGTTTTGCTTCGCTCAAGTTCTACGGCGGCGGCACGTCTGCTGACGTTGTGCTTGGCGGTGGTATTGGCGCACACGCAACGGCCAACCATATGTGGTTCTTGAACACTAAGTACATTTGCTTCCGTCCTCACAAGGATCGGAACTTTGTGCCAATCGGTGGCGAGCGCCAAGCTGTCAACCAAGACGCAATTGTGAAACTGATCGGCTGGGCTGGTAATATGACCTGCTCGGGCGCTCAGTTCCAAGGCGTTTTGATCGCTTAAAGGAGCAAATACTATGGCATATACTATTACCGACCACGAAGCAGGTTTCCTGCCCATCAACGTCATTGATACCGGCGTTCTGACGGCATTGTCAGTCTCGTCAGGTTCTACCACCACCATCCCAACGCCTCCAGCCGTTCCCGGCCAGATCGTGAAGGGGTTTGATCCTGTCTACGGCATGGGCGAGTTCATCTTGCTCAAGGGCGTAACTTCGACGGCTGTTGGCTCGCTGGTGATTTACAACACCACAAACTACACCACGACGCTTTGCCCTGTGACGGCCAACCTTGGCTCGCCTGTGGCCATCTCGATGACCGCAAACACCTCGTCTTCTAACTGGTCTTGGTATCAGATTGAAGGCGTGGCTGTTGTTGCCAAGTCTGCTGTTGGCTTGGCCAACAACGTGGCCATTGGCGTTAGCTCAATTGGCAAAGTGGGCACCTCAGCTTCTGGCAAACAGATTCTTGGCGCACGCACGGCCAACTCAACTGCGTCGGCAACGACCACGGTGCAGCTTATTCTGAACCGTCCTCACCTCCAAGGCCGCGTGACCTAATCGGTTTTTGCGCTCTTGGCCATGCCTCCAGGCTTACAGCTTTGGAGGCATTTTTCAATTTAAATGCCTACAGCATGAACATCGAAACGACTTGCAACACATCCGACGACATACTGTTTGAACAGATCAAGTTCAACAGCCACCGATCTAATGATTGGCTTTTTTCCGCTGATGCTCACGACGGCTTTGCCGTCATCGTTGGCGGTGGCCCAAGCGTGGCCGACTGGGTTGACGAAATCCGCGCCCGCAAGCAACACGGCCAGACCATTTTTGCGCTCAATGGCGCAGCCCGCTGGCTCGCGCAACACGACATTGAAGCCGATTACTGCATCATCGTAGACGCCCGCGAAATCAATTTGTCCATGCTGGGTTATGCCAAGCAGTATCTGCTTGCCAGTCAATGCCACCCGAGCCTGTTTGATGCCTGCCCCGACGCCCTGCTGTGGCATCAAGAGTATCCGCAAGACATGGCACGCTTTGACGCTTGCCTGCCTGCCAATCCACCCGCACACACGCTGATTGGCGGCGGCACTACCGTGGGCTTGTCTGGGATGGTTGTGGCCTATGCAATGGGCTATCGCTTGCTGCACCTGTATGGCTACGATTCAAGCTACCGCAACGGCCATTGCCATGCGTACAGTCAAAACGACCCCCAGCGCGTTGATTGCGTGGCCACAGTCGCAGGAAAACAGTTTCAGACCACTCTGGCTATGGCCAAGCAAGCCGAGCTGTTTCCGCAGCTCTCAGACAGCCTGATTGACCTAGGCTGCACGATCACCATTCGAGGCGACGGCTTGCTGCCGTGGACAAGCAAGGCATCGGCCATTGCGCCTGAGCCTATAGACGAGCAAGACAAGTACAAAGCCATGTGGTCAATTGATGCTTACCGCAACGCAGCGCCTGGCGAAGGCGTTGCTGACCTGTTTTGCCTTGCTACGCTGCCCACCGCATCCAGCACCGTCATTGACTTTGGCGCAGGCACGGGACGAGGTGCAATGCGCATACATGACGCGCATAATTGCCATGTACTGATGCTGGACTTTGCCGACAACTGCCTTGACGAGCGCGTTAGGGCCAAACTAAGCGACAAATTGCGCTTTGCCGTGGCCGACTTGACTCAACCAATCCCGCATCGTGCCGACTACGGTTTTTGCACCGATGTGATGGAACACATCCCGCCAGAGCAAATCAGCGCTGTGATTCATAACATCATGACTGCAGCGCCGCAAGTGTTTTTTCAGATCTCGACCGTCACCGATACAATGGGCGCATTGATTGGCCATCCTTTGCACCTTACGGTGCAAGATGCCAGTTGGTGGCGTGATTTATTCGTGTCCCTTGGCTACACCGCCCGCTGGGAAAGCACACAAGACACAGCGGTGATGTTTTTCATAACTCAACCACTTGAGGAAGAAAATGCTTGATTCAGATTTGGGCGGTTCAATACTGCCAGCAGTTCGGTTCTATTCCAAAGAGGTGTTGCACGAATTCAAAACGCAGCAAGAAGGTCGTCCTATTTACTACATGACCGACTTTGTTCGCATTGAAATCCCTGGTAATCAGTTCACGATTATCGACACTTTTGCCAACGACACTCACAAAAAGCAGTACCCAACCCAATGGGCGCACTATCAAAACGAAAAGCGCGACATGGGCGAGGACGACATTTCTGGAACCCTGCTGCGCGATTGGCCGCTGCTGACCGCGGCACAGGCGCGTGAACTTAAGCATTATCACTTCTACACCGTTGAGCAATGCGCCAACGCATCCGACGAGCAACTGTCCAAGATTGGCATGATTGTCGGCATGGGCAGCCATGCCTTCCGCGACCGTGCCCGCAACTACTTGGCACGCGCCAAAGATTCGGCCATTGTGGATGCCCAGGCTGACGAGCTGCGAAAGCGCGACACCGAGATTGAGGCGCTTAAGCAGCAGATGTCGAAACTGATGGACAAGAGCGATGCGCCAAGGCGTGGCAGACCGCCCAAAATGGCCGATGAGGCCGTAACAGAAAGCTGATATGTCCTCCACTCTCCTGCAACTTATTCAGCAAGCCAGCGCCGAGATGGGGCTGACTATTCCGACCCAAGTGGTCGGAAACACCGATCCTCAAGTGCAGCAAATGCTGTACCTGTTGAACTCGGTGGGCAATGAGGTGCGGCGAGAGTACCCGTGGGAAGCGTTAAACATCCCGTACAGGTTCACAACTCAATACTTGATTACAACAGGCGACGTTACGCAAAACAGCGCAGTAGTCACTAACATTCCCGACACAACGGGACTGTCGGCCTACTATATGCTGGCAGGCACGGGCATCAATCAGGACACCTACATTCTGTCGGTGGACAGCAGCACTCAGGTCACGCTGACTCAGGCAGCATCGGCAACCAGCATCGGTGCCACGCTGAACTTTGGCCAGACCATCTACCCGCTGCCGTCTGACTTTGACCGTCAGATCGACCGCACGCACTACGACAAGTCAAAACGCTGGGAGATGCTTGGCCCAGAGACTGCCCAGCAATGGGAGTTCCTGAAATCCAGTTACATCAGCACCGGCCCACGGATGCGCTACCGCTTCATTGGCGGCAACTTCCAAATCTGGCCCAACGTCACAACCAATGAGTATCTGGGCTATGAGTACGTCTCCAACGGCTGGGTCAATCAAACGACCACGCCGCAGTCATCGTTTACAGCCGACACAGATACTTGCATCTTCCCTGACCGTCTGATGGTCTTGGGCTTAAAGCTCAGATTCTTTGAGGTCAAAGGCTTTGACAGCACGGCTTACTACCGAGACTTCTACCAGCAGCTCAACATTGCCAAGTCTAACGACGGCGGCTCGATGACTTTGAGCATGGCTCCGAAGATGAGCAGCGTGCTGATTGGGTTTGAGAACATTCCAGACGGTTCAATTTACGGGCAGGGGTGAGGCATGGCTGAGAATCTCAAACTTGCCAAAGCGTTGCGACAAGCTGAGATGCGCCCCACGCCTCGCAGCGGCATGACTGGTATGTTGGCCGATGCTTTGATGGGCGCTCGGAACTTTGCAGATCGAGCCAGAGTGCCCGAGTCGGTGCCGCTGATTGGTGGACAGAACTTGGGTTCAATGTTCCTTGGCCAAGCGCCCGAAGAGATCGATAAGATGTCTTACGGCGACTGGCCGATTCAGATAAACCCCTACGCAGGCCGCACGGCCAGCTTTGTGCCTGAGATGAAACGAGGCCGTGGCCAAGGGCTGGCTGATGCGTTGTTGCTGCTGTCGCTGCCTGGCGGCAAGACTGCGGCAAGCATGATGATGGGTGCGGTGCCGGGGATGGATGCTGCGGCTTTTGCTGGTGTGCGGCGCGCCGAACAAAAGTTGGCAGCACTAAAGTCGGCAGGCGTTGTTGATGACGCTGGCAACACTTGGCAGTTGGCCCGCCATTCGGCAACTGGAGCGCCAACGTGGTCATCTAGGGTGGGGCGTGTGGCCTTGCCTGACTCAAACCGAAGGGGTGTGGTGCAAACGTTTGCGGATCCCCAGCGGCTCAACGACTACCGCGCAGAAACCCTGCAAAGGTTGCGTAATTTGGATGATGAAAGGGCGGCTGCCGCATCAATTTCTCAACCCACACTTTATGAGCAACCGGCGTGGGCCAGACAGCTAACTGAGACAGCGCCAAACCGTGCAGCGGGGCCGCAGTTTTGGGAAAAAGAGCTGCTTCCAAAAGACGCCATCACCGCTTTTGCAGACACATCTAAAAGTACGCCGGGAGGTCTTTTGTATGGACTAGGAACCAAAGCTACAGATGCGAGCAAGGTGGCCTCGTCTTTGGGTGGTACGCGGCCCATTCAAGCGCAATGGATTGGTGACGACCTAAAGTTTTCCAATGAGATGGGCAGCCTTAAAGTGTTGGACGCAAACACTCAACCCGTCATTCGATCATTGGATGCGCAGTCATCTGGCAAACCAGACGGTGGTGGAAAGCAGCTTTATCAGGCAGCAATGCAATGGTTGGCCAACAACAACAAACTTGCTCTGCCTGACAGCGGCCTGTCGGACATCAATCATTTACGCAAGATTGGCAATGAGCTTTCGTCTCAAGTTCGCAATGAAAAGCCAACTGCCTTTATGAACACAGACCGTGTTTCTGGCGTGTCTGATGTGCCAAGTTTGTGGCTGGCCGAGGCTCAGGAGACACGCAAACGCGCACCCTCAATGATGAACCTCACGTTTGATGGCGGTGGCTTCAAGCTCAACAACACACCAGCTACTGACAAAGACATCTCTGAACTGCTGCGTGCATACGACCCGACTTTTTCGGAAGGCGTTGGGGCAATGACGGCCAAACGAGCCGCATTGCTTGACTGGCTATACACCGCCACACCAGAACAAGCCAAACAAGCCGCCAAGCTCATTGCAAGCGGCGGCTTGTTGGGGGTTGGGCCGGTGTTTGCCGCCGACAAAGAAACTCAGAGATTGAAATAAAAGATCAGTTAATTGTTAGGTAACCAAATAATGGCTCTCATCTCCCGCGCCAAATCTCGTTCTGTTTCAGTCACCGCCCCCGTGGGCGGGTGGAACGCCCGCGATTCGCTGGCTGATATGCCGCCTGCCGATGCGGTCATTATGTTGAACTGGTTTCCGTTGACCACCGAGGTCACGTTACGCAAAGGCTATACCGAGTGGGCCACAGGCATTTCAGGCCAGGTGGAAAGCTTGTTTGTCTATGCAGGCTCGACAACCAACGAACTGTTTGCAGTCGCTGGCGGGGCTTTCTACGACGTCACAGCCAATGCTGCGGTCGGCGCAGCGGTAGTGACGGGTGCATCTAACAGCCGATGGCAATACGTCAACATCAGCACAACTGGCGGCAACTTTATGTACGTTGCCAACGGCGTTGACAAGCCCTATCTGTACAACGGAACAACTTGGACGCAGATCGACGCCGTATCAACGCCTGCGATCACGGGTGTGACCACAACCACGCTCAACAACCCGATCACCTTTAAGAACCGCTTGTGGTTCATTCAGGACTCAACGCTTGTTGTTTGGTACTTGCCAACCGACAGCATTGGCGGTACGGCGAACAAGATTGATATGTCTGCCGTTGCCCAGTTGGGCGGCTACATCGTTTATCACTACACATGGTCGCTAGACGCTGGCGATGGCGTTGATGACTACTATGTGGCCGTGACGAGCATGGGTGAGATCATCATCTATCAAGGCACAGATCCCAGCAGCTCTACCACGTTTGGACTGAAAGGCGTGTGGCAGCTTGGCCACCCTGTTGGCGAGCGTTGCCTGTACAAACTGGCAGGCGATCTGCTGTACATCAGCCAAGACGGTCTGATCCCGCTGGCCGGAGCGTTGCAGTCCAGCCGAGTCAATCCCCGTGTTGCCTTGACCGAAAAGATTCAGTACGCTGTCAGCTCGGCCATCAGCATCTACGGCGACAACTTTGGCTGGCAATTGATGTACTTGGCTCGAGAAAACCAGTTATACCTAAACGTTCCCGTGTCCGAAGGACAAGACCAGCAGCAATATGTGATGAACACCATCACAAAGAGTTGGGCGCAATTCACAGGCTGGCAAGCCAACTGCTGGGAGTTGTTCGGAGACAAGCCTTTTTTTGGCGGCAACGGCTACGTTGCGCTGGCGTATAACGGCCTGACCGACAACGGCGCGAACATTAACGGCAAGGCGCTGCAAGCGTTTTCGGGCTACAACTCAAGCGGCTTGCTTAAGCGTTTTACCATGATGCGCCCGATCTTCCGCACAAACGGCACGCCTGCCGTGTTGGGCACGATCAATTTAGACTTCAACCTTGATCTGTCTGCGGCGTCGCTGTCCTTTTCGCCAACGGCCTACGGCGTGTGGGACACATCATTGTGGGACACAGGCATTTGGTCTGGAGAACTGACTGTGTTGCAACCTTGGCAGGGGGCATTTGGCGTCGGCTACTACGGCGCACCTCAAATCCAATGTGCCGCCAATGGCATTGACATTCGCTGGGTCGCCACCGATGTAGTGTTTGAGGTAGGTGCCATTCTGTGAGTCTTGTTCTTGACCCTGACCTTGTTGGCCCGTGGGTGGCTGCAAAGTCTGGTTGCGACTACAAGCCAGGCGATGCCACGATTGGCTGGGAACGCAACGGCGAGCTGATTGCAGGCGTTCTGTACAACGACTACAACGAGGCCAACATCCAAATTCACAGCCGTGTGGATGGCTATGTACCGATGGAATGGTACTGGACAATTTTTGATTACCCGTTCAAACAGTTGGGCGTCAAAAGACTGAGTGGTATAGTTTACTCTACCAACTTGAAGGCCCAGAAGCTCAACGAGCATCTAGGCTTTCAGCGCGAAGCAATCCTGCGAAATTACTTTCCAGAAGCTGACGCGATTGTCTATGTGATGTTCAAAGACGATTGCCGATTCTTAGGAGAGAAATATGGGAAAAAAAAGCAAAGCGCCGAAGGCACCTGACTACACGGCGCTGGCAGAACAGACTGCCGCAGCTCAACGTGTCAATCAATACACGCCTTATGGCTCGCTGACGTACAGTCAGGTAGGCACTCAAGGCGGCTTTACCAACCCCAAAACAGGCAAGACCATTGGCGGCCAGCCCATATACGGCCAGACGCTGACGCTCTCGCCTGAGCAGCAACGCTTGTTGAATCAGCAAAATCAAACAAGCATGAACCTTGCAAGGTTGCAAGATCAGGCTACGGCTCGCGTTGCGGCGCAACAAGCGCGTGGTTTTGGTGACGAGAATCTGTCTGCAATGGGCAGCGTCTACGACCCCAACATGGCCACGAACACGGCCACGCAAGCCATTCTGAACCGTTTGCAGCCAACGCTGCAACAACAGCGCAGCGGGCTTGAAACTCAACTGAGCAATCAGGGGTTGGCCCGAGGCACGGAAGCCTACAACAACGCTCTGCGCGACCAAAACCAGCGCGAAAACGATCTGTATCAGCAAGCCGCGCTTCAAGGTATTAACCTTGGGATGCAGCAGCAAGGCCAGACGTATCAGCAGGCTATGGCACGGCGTCAGCAAGGTTTGCAAGAACAGAACTACTTTAACACCCGCGACATCAACAACCTCAACGCTTTGCGTAGCGGCTCACAAGTCACCACGCCGCAGTTTGGGGCTGCGCCTGGAGGGGCAAACTACTCCCAGGCTGGTCAGCAGCAGTATCAGGCTGCGCTGGGGAACTACAACGCGCAGCAGCAAGCGTCAGGCAATTTAATGGGTGGCTTGATGGGCTTGGGTGGCGCTGCATTGCAAGGCGCTGGCTATGCTGGCGGGTTTGGGGCATTGTTCTCTGACCGCCGCCTCAAGGAAAACATCAGCAAGGTCGGCCAACTTGACAACGGCTTGAACGTCTATTCGTATCGCTACAAGTCCGGTGGCCCGATGCACATTGGCGTGATGGCCCAAGAAGTTATGGAAGTCAATCCAAGCGCGGTTCATATCATGCCTGATGGTTTCTTAGCTGTTGATTACGGAGCCTTGTGATGGCCAACCCATTCATCCAACAGCAAGACCCCGAAGAATTTGCCATTCTGCGCCGCCAGCAAATGGCGCAGCAGCTTATGCAGCAAGCCCAACAGCCGATGGAGCAGGGCCAGATGGTCAGCGGCATCTATGTAAAGCCAAACTTTACACAGTACCTTGCCAAAGGCTTGCAGCAGTACATGGGCGCTCGGGGAGTGCAACAGGCCGACGAGGAGGCCAAGTTGTTGTATGAGGGCCGCCAAGCTCAGACGCAGGCAAACCGGCAAAAGCTGGCCACGCTTCTTAGCCCAACGCCTGCCATTACTTTGCCAGAAGACCAGCAAGGGCCGATTGCGCCGCAACAGCCTGCTGACCCCAATGCAGCCTATCAGTTTGCCGCGCAGTCCAGAGACCCAGCATTGCAGCAACTTGGCATTACTGGCTTGGTCAATCAGCCTGCGTTGGCTGAGGCTAGGGCAGCAAGGCTTGAAGACCGAGCATTTAGACAAGAAGAATCTCAGCTTGCGCGTCAAGCTCGGATGGATGAACTCAACGCCCGATTGGCTGATGCTGCAACTGGCCGTGCCGAGCATATTGCTGCTGACAAAGAGTTGAAAACGATGATCTTGGCTGGGCAGCAAGGTGGCAGGCAACCACAGATTGTGGACACGCCCGAAGGAAAGATGGAAATTAGGCGTGCTGCTGATGGCTCAACAATTGCCGTTCCTGTTTTGGGGCCAGACGGCAAGCCAGTTGCTGGTATGCCAAGAGGCGGCAATGCTTTGTCGGCTACTGCTCAAAAAGAAGTTTTTGAAGCAGATGATGCAATTCAAGCAGGCAGTTCTGCGCTTGATGCTTTAAAGCAAGCACTTGCTGTTAACAAGACTGCTTATTCTGGGCCAAAAGCATTGTTGCGCGCTCAAGGGGTAAGTATGGTGAAGTCATCTCCAGAAGCAGATGCCACCATCAATTTTAACAACATCATTCAAGAGCAAGCATTGACTTCAATGAAGTCAATCTTTGGCGGTAATCCAACTGAAGGCGAGCGTTCTATTTTGCTTGATCTTCAGGCTTCTGTTGATAAAACGCCAAAACAGCGAGAGGATATTATTAACAGAGCTGCCGCCGCTGCTGAAAAGCGCATCAAATTTAACCAAGACAAAGCCAATCGCTTGCGCGAGGGCACCTATATGTCGCCTAGCGGCGCTCCAGCATCAAGTGGCAATAGCGGCTTCAAACTTCTTGGCCCAGCTCCAGAAGGATTATTCTGATGGCACGCTACCGAGTTCAAGGCCCAGACGGTCAGGTCTATGTTGTTGAAGGCCCAGACAATGCCAAGCCTGCTGACATTGAGGCATTTGCAGCGCAGACGTTTGGCAAACAGCAAGCGCCTGCCGCGCCTGCTCCTGCTCCTGCTCCTGCGTCATCCACCACATTCGGCCAAGACATAGGCAATTTGATTGGCGGTGCGGTGCGCGGCGCTGGCTCAGTCGGAGCCACGCTGTTGAATCCCATTGACATGGCGGCTCGGGCAATGAACAAGGGTCAGCCGATCAGCATTGGTGGTTACGACATTGCAGGGCAAGACCGTCGTGCAGGCATGACAAGTGGCTTGCAAGAGATGGGCGTTGACCCCAAATCCACGATGTACGGCATTGGCAAGTTTGGCGGTGAGATGGCCGGAACAGCAGGCGTAGGCGGGGTGCTTGCAAAAGGCTTGTCTGCGGTGCCAGCCGTATCTTCTCGCGTACCAGGGTTGATTCAAGCGTTGCGCTCAGGTGGCATGACGGGGCCAAACATTGGCACTCGCGCGGCTGGCGGTGCAGTCTCAGGCGGCGCAAGCGCGGCCTTGGTTAATCCGGAAGACGTAGGCTCTGGTGCCGCCATTGGTGCTGCATTGCCTGTGGTCGGCAAAGCAGGCTTTGCCATCACAAAGATTCTGGGCGGCACCACAGGCGTGGGCGAGGAGGCTTTGAAGCAAGCCTATCAAGCAGGCAAGCAAGGCGGCAAAAAGGCAACGTCATTTGTTGAAGCCATGCGCGAAGGCCAAAGCATGAACAACGTGCTTAATGCAGCTCGCGCCAATTTAAGCGCAATGAACGCTCAAAAGCAAAATGCTTATCGCTTAGGCATGGTTGACATCAGAAACGACAAGTCAATTCTTGACTTTGCCAACATTGACGATGCTGTAAGCAAGGCTTTTGAGATGGTAACCTTTAAAGGCAAAGTCAAAAATCAAGATGCACTCAATGCTTTAAAGAAGATCAAGTATTCCATTAAGAAATGGAAAAAACTAAACGCCGCCAAGTTTCACACTCCCGAAGGTTTAGATGCGCTAAAACAGCGCGTTGGCAGCTTGTTGGAAAGCATCCCGTTTGAGCAAAAAACGGCCCGCACCGCTGCTGGGAATGTGTACAACTCGATTAAAAATGAGATCAATACTCAAGCCCCGACTTATGCCAAGGTGATGAAAGACTATCACTCTGCATCGGAAACCATGGAAGAGATTGAGCGTGCTTTGTCGTTGGGGCAAAAGGCTTCCGACGATACGGCTATGCGGAAGCTGCAATCTTTAATGCGGAATAATGTGAATACAAACTACGGTTACCGCGACCAGCTCGCACGGCAACTGGAGAAAGCAGGCGGCAATGAGTTCATGCCAGCGTTGGCTGGCCAGGCACTCAATGACTATATGCCGCGAGGCATACAACGGGCTGTCAATCCTGCGGGTGCTATTGGCATTGGCGCATTGGGCAACATCCCTGCCGCCGTTGGCATGGGGCTGGTGTCGTCGCCCAGGCTTGTCGGCGAGGCCATGTACAAGGCTGGCCAAGGCGCTAGCTTTGTTGGGCAAAGGGTAGACCCCCGATTAATCCAAATGCTTAGGCAGGGCACCTACAGAGGCGCTCCTTTGTCCTTTACTGATATGGAGCAGCAATGAAATCCGACGCTCAACAGTTTCTCTGCTTGCTGTTTCTCAGCCGAGACGCAGCGCACATTGCCCACCTCAACACGACCAGCTTTGCCCAGCACATGGCCTTGGGCGAGTTTTACGATTCCATCATTGATCTGGCCGACAAGTTTGCCGAGGCTTACATGGGTCGCACAGGGCAGCGCATTGGCAACTTGCCAAACCTGAACAACCCCAAAGGCGACATTGTGGACGTGCTGCGTTTGCACATGGATGCCATTGAGGAGACGCGAGACTTTGTGCCCGCAAATGACACGCCTTTGAGCAACATCATCGACGAGATCGTTGGTCTGTATCTGGCCACGCTGTACAAACTAACGCTGAAGTGAGGATTACATGAGTCGCAACGGAACAGGAACATATACGCTGCCAGCAGGCAATCCGGTAGTCACGGGCACGACTATTAGTAGCACTTGGGCAAATACTTCGCTGTCTGACATTGCCACGGCGCTGACGCAAAGTTTGGCTAAGGATGGCCAAACCGTGCCCACGGCCAACATCCCGTTAGGCGGGTTCAAAATCACAGGTTTAGGCGCACCGACAACGGCAGGCGATGCGCTGGCGTATGGAAGCTCGTTGGGCGCGGTGACAGCCACCACCGGCACCTTTAGCGGCAACGTGC
>Ga0247843_1005778_pt1 | contig 16832 bp, 12 predicted proteins | sample LaCruzMarch2017__FD_192420 | JGI IMG/M metagenome (GOLD analysis project Ga0247843, IMG submission 192420) | Freshwater microbial communities from meromictic Lake La Cruz, Castile-La Mancha, Spain - LaCruzMarch2017_8m | ecosystem: Environmental > Aquatic > Freshwater > Lake | place: Spain... | reverse complement strand
AGTCTATGAGCATGAATTCCAGATTTACGTCTAACCGTCATGTGGCAAATTCTCACGAATTTGAAATGGCTCGCACCGCAAATATTGAGAGTATGCGGGGAGATAATCACTGGAGCAGGCAGGAGGGTGCTGTAAGCCCCTTCATTGCGTTGAACAAAGACCCTGAGAGAGCTAAGAGGATTGGGGAGATGAATGGAAAAAGGGAGAAAGACTTGTGGGAACGAGGAGGACACAGGTGGCAAGACCCTGAGTTTATTGAACAAAAACGTCAACGAATGGTAAATGGTCAAGCAGCACTAATGGGGTCTAAAGTGAAGGGAAAGTTATGGTGGAACAACAAAGTCAAGCAAACTCGCGCACTTGAATGTCCCGGCGAAGGTTGGGTTCGCGGGAGATTACCGTTTTCAGGTCAATACAGGGGTAAATAAATGGCCAAAAGATTTAGCACAGCTCCAGTCCCTACCGGAGAAGTTGCCCGCTACAGCTCTGATCCGTTCAATCTTTCAAGCATCTACATGTTTGGAAGCTCAAGTCCATTTACGGGCGCTGGAAATTCGATATTGCGTCCGAACGATGATTTGCTGATATCCAAGGGAGGTAACCGCGCTCTCATCGTATATCAAAGGCTACTTTTTGATGAGGCAGTGCAGTCCTCCTTCAGGAAGTTGGTGCAAGAGGTAACATCACGTCCGTGGTTTTGTCAACAATACTCAGACAAACCTGGAGACTTGGCGGTTCGTGACTTTGTCGCCGAAGTATTAGAAGAAATGCCATTGGATGATATTTATATTGGCATGTCTGAAAGTTTAATTACCGGTTTCTCCGTAGGAGAAATAATGTGGAAGAAAACAAAGCGAGGTGTGATACCTTTTGATGTCCGTATGCGCGATCAACGCAGATTTGTATTCCAAGAAGAAGAGGATGCTCAAACTGGTTTTACAATGCGTTGTTTGACTTTCAATCGCATGTTTGAAGGTGTTGAGTTACCCCAGAGGAAGTTTATTGTCAACAGGTATTACGTTAGTCACAACGGTGACCCCTATGGTTCTGCCCTAGGTCGTATCCTTTACCCCTTGGTGAAGTTCAGGAGGAGAGCAATCGAGTCGTATGTTCTGTATGGAGACCGCTACGCCACCCCTACAGCTGTTGCCAAAGCACCCCTATCTGCCAGTTCCCGCGAACTAGACACTCTCTATGGTCACTTGTCAAACCTGTCTCAAGAGACTGCGATGATTCTACCAGAAGGGTACGAACTTGAGTTTGTAGTGCCATCTGGTTCCCCAGAAGTTTTCAAAAACCTAATTGACTATATCGATAAAGAGATATCACTGGTTCTGTGTGGAGAAAATGAAGCTGGGCAGGCAGAGTCTGGCTCTCGAGCATCATCCCAAGTTGCAAATACAGTAAGGGTTGTGAGAGCAAGTGAACTATCTGAGATGCTATCGCATACACTATCACAGACTTTAGTTCGTTGGATTGTAGATCTGAACTTTGGTACCGATGTTGCTGCTCCGACCCTGACTCGAGAGTTTAGAATAGAAGAGTCCCCACTCACAATGCCTGACGTATCTCTAATGATTCAATCTGGATACACTCCCCGAAAGGAATGGATTGAGAGGCATTTCCGGGTTGAGCTTGAAGAGAAGAAAGAAGGTGGGGAAGAGAGTGAAGCTGAAACTTATGACCCCCAAGAAGATAAAGATTTATTTGGTCAGGTGTTTGGTGATGAGGCTCAAGCAGGAGCAACTACTCCACCACCTGCCAATGAAGAAGCAGCCAAGGGTGAACTCGAAGCGGCTGATTCAGAATTGTCAATGCCAGAAGGTGCCACACCTGAGGAGTCTCAATCAGATGCAATCGATGAACCATCCGCAGACGATCAATTCCAGTCCATACTAGACCAACTTGATGAGCAACCTCAAACAGAACAAACACAAGAAGACGCTGAGGGGTTGGAAGATTTGGTTGGTGCAGAGGATGAAGAACCCTTAACCAAACCATTTGGTAACCAAATTATAACCGAGGATGAGGCGGTTCAAATGGACAAGGAATAGGGTAAAAAGTAAGTATGGAACACTAACTAAACGATGTTTACCTGCAAAGCAACCAACACCTTGAATGGTAGGTTTTATCTGGGGAGCCCCACCGACAGACGAGAGAGGATTGCGTAATGTTTACGAAAAAAATTCACGTTTTTCGCAGTGGAGACCAAACTTCTGCTCAAGGTGTTCAGAGAAACTTCTCAGATAAAGACCTTCAGCAAGTTGTCGACACTTACGACAGTACTATTCATGAGGCACCTCTTGTAATAGGTCACGCTGGCGATAACGACAGTCTCCCCGCGTTTGGTTGGATCCAAGGATTCAGCAAACAAGGTCATAACTTGTACGCAGATGTTGCTTTTAGTGATACTGCGAAAGACCTTGTCAAAGATGGTCACTACCGCAAGGTCTCCATTTCGTTCTATTCTCCAGATAGTTCAATCAATCCTCACAAAGGGAAATGGAGTGCTCGTCATCTTGCATTGTTGGGGGCATCCCCTCCAGCAGTGAAAGGACTAGAACCTTTTTCTTTTTCGGAAGTTGAAGGTGTCTATGATTTTGCCGTTGCTCTAGCTCCCTCAGATATCTTCAGTGACGAGCTTGGACCCACTCTAATAGTGGAAAAAAGCCCCCTTGAGATGTTGAGAGAAAAACTTGATGCTGTTCGCCAGGACGTATCGAGTGCGGTGAAAGACCTGCAAACCAGCCAACAGAACCAACCAACCGAGCAACTGGATGATGTTGCTGCTTCCTCTGTCACAGAAGAACCAGAGACAGCTCAAATGGCCAACCCTGATGCACCTCAATTTCGTGAGGGTCGTGAGGGTACTGAAATCGCTCAGCAAACGGCTGACCTAGAAGATCACTTTCCGCAAGAGGAATTTATGGACCAAGGACAAATCAGCCGGAAGCATGCGAAAGGTGCTAACGGCCAAGTTATGCAAGTTGTAGAAAATGTCTACGACGAAGCCCACAAAGAATCGACAGCTGAACGCAAAGAAGCCGCAGATCGCGGTGCTGAAGCGAAGCGTCAACGCAGTGAAGGCCGTAAGGGTGAAGCTGAAGAAACAAAAGAAATTATGAAAGCAAAAGACAAGAAATTGTCTGAAGATCACAAGGAACTTCCTGACTTCATCAAGCAAAAGATTGCTGAGAAGAAAGAGAAGATGTCCGATGATCATAGGGAGCTTCCTCCTGCACTTGCGAAACGTGCAGCTCAGGTAAAAGCCCAGGGTCACTTCAAAGAGAAAGAAGTTGATCACGCTGAAATCGGTAAGGACGATGATGCCTTAGACGAAGGTCGTTATGAGACCGCTCGTTCTGCTTCTGATGGATACGTTGATCGTGCACGCACAGGGAAACAGGGTGCAGGTGGTAATGAAGGTCGTATGAAAACTGCGAAAAACAGTGAGCAGGACTCCGATCGTATGCACACTGCTGAGTCTGATGAGCAGGAAGAGGACAGGTACAACACTGCTAAAGCATCCCCAGATACTGCCGATGGTGAAAGTCGTTGGGCAGGTCAGGAGGATGGTTACGATCAAGCAATGAATGGCGATCAGTATAACGCTGGGCTTGATGATTATCCAGAAGGCAACAAACCCAAGATGTCAACTGGCACCGATCCTTATGGTCGTGACGAATCAGCAACCAAGATGCCTACCGAATCCGAAGAGATGCCTGATGATGAAATATTTGCTGTAAGCACAGTAAATGTCATGTCAGATGGTAGCATGCGGGTTCTTCGTATCAAGTCTTCAGACGCTCGTGCCAAGTCAGTAGGTACACACAATTTACTGTATGCCGAAGGTCCTGAGGCTGATGAAATGACCGGTGAAGACGGTGTTACAACCGCTCGCAAGTCAATGAAAGGTAAGAAGATGGTTGAGCACGCTGAGTATGATCAAGGTGAAGGTGGTGGTGGTAGCCTAGATTCTCTCCGTGTTGAAATCGGCGATGGCAAAAAGTCCAAGTCACGTCAACTAACTCCTGGAGCAATGGATGACACAGACACCCCCGGCGAAATCGTTGGACCAAGTGGTGCCTACGCCGAATCTTACAAAGGAGAGAAGAAGTCAACCAGCAAGCAACTGACCCCAGGTGCAATGGATGTGACTGACGAAGCTGACCAAACTGTTGGTCCTGGTGGTGCATTCAAAGAAGCTTCTTTGGAGAAACTGCGTGAAGAAGATGGTGATGGCAAAAAGTCAAAAGCCAAGCAACTGAAGCCAGGGGGAATGAACAGGACAGATGTTCCTGACGAAGTCAGTAAGAAGAAAGGCGGTGTATTTGCTGAAGAGCATGGTGAACACAAGAGCAAAAACCCTTACACCAAGACCGGTTTCGGTTCTACCTACGAAGAAGGTGAAGGCGATAGTGGTGTTGACGAAGGTGATGAGGACTACAACGAGCAGTCTGTAGACCACGCCTGTGGCGATGGTGGCATGAACTACGGCATGTCCCCAGAAATGGATTACGGCGGTATGGGTTCAATGGGTCAAGCCAGAGCTGTGGGTTATCCACAGCAGATGTTTGACGAACTCAAGCGCCTCAAAGAGGAGCACGCTGAGCTCCAGAAGATGTACATGGAAGAGAAAATCACCTCACGTCGTAGTAAGATTTCCAACTTTGTAGAAGCTCTCTATGAAGAAGGCAGAATCACAGACGGCGTCATGCCTCAGTCTGAGCTTCAGTCTTACTGTGAAGGTCTTGAGTTTGGTACTTTAGAGTTCTCTGAGGGTGAAACCTCAGCCACCAAGTTGCTCACTCTGTTGAGCAAACTTCCCCCAATGGTTGCATTTGGTGAAGTTGCTGGTGGTACTTTCCAGTACACTGAGGAAGATTTGGATCCCCACGCAAAAGCACTACGCATGGTGGAACAGTCTGAAGGCAAAATGGATTATGTTGAAGCCCTAAAACGCAGCATGTACTCCTGATAGGTTGAATTGTGGATCTCCTCTCTTTTATTGGCCTCGCAACTAAACGAAGAGAGGAATACTTTTCTCAAGCAAAAGCACTCGCAAAAAAATACAAAGAGCAGTCTATTCTCGAACAGAGAATGGTAACAGAGTCCAAATTGCTTGTGACTGGTTTGAGAGATAAGTTAATGAGGTGGGAAGAGTACGAGAGATCATTCTTGGACAAAACTCTCACCTCCGCACTTGCTGCTTTTATTTTGGGTGTCAAAAATGACAGAACAAATGAGAAGTTAGAGAAAGTATGGCCTGTTATTGTGGGAGATATGCTTCCACCCCTTACAGAATTTTTAGCCGAGACCAAAGAATACATCGACTCAGGTGTTTTACGATTGGGTGATCAAACTTTAGACTTTGTTGATTACGACTTACTTGGTGCCATTCCTGGCGGTGTCCAAACTGAGGAAGATCTCCTATTAAACACCAACCCAGAGGAACAAGGTGCCATCGAAGCCGCAACTCGCAAAGCACAAGGAAAAACTTGGCCCTCACTATTCAATCGAGTTCTCAGGTACCTTGCCACACCCACCTTTTCTTTTTTTAGTTTAGGGGAGTATATGGTAGCTCAAGACCAAGGATTCAAAGAAATGAGGAGAGTGGCAAAACTGGATAAGAAATGTTGTGCTGACTGTAAAAACTACTCAAAACAAAGTTGGCAACCCTTCGGGGAGTTACCCATGCCAGGTAAAGGTTGTATCTGTTATGATCGTTGTCGCTGCTATGTTGAGTACAGGTAACGATAGGGGTAAATACAGGTATGGAAATCAACTATCACACACACCACATCGTCCCTACACACGCCGGTGGGACTGACGACCCCAGTAACCTGGTCAAAGTTAACGTAGCGATGCACACTTTTATGCACCGACTCCGTTTTCAAGAGACGGGAGATAATTGGGATAGGATTGCCTACCTCGCACTTGAAGGCCAAATAACTAGAGCTGAGGCAACTACTCAAGCCAGATAAGAGTTTAGACGATTAAACCCTAACCATCACTCGGAAGCCGGTAAGAAAGGAGCAGCAGCTCGAAACTTACTCGGGGTATCTGACAAAGTCAGAGAGAAAGCCCGAGAACTTGCAACTAACCTTGGTAAAATGCCTTGGTGGAACAACGGACTAAACAACAAAAGGTCTTATACGTGCCCCGGAATGGGTTACGTCTCTGGCAAACTACCGCATGGTAAACATAAGCGAACTTATACTCAATGTCCACATTGTGATATGGTTTGCAACTTGCCAAATCTGTCTCGTCATGTTTTGGCAAGACACACTTGAAGTCCACTCTATAGGATAAAATCATGAGTACAAATTCAGGGCCTGTTTTCGGCCGTCAATATATTCGTTACGCTGAAACTTTTGAAGCTGCCGTTGACACCCAAGGTGGTGTTGTTGGTGTTGTTGAAATTGGCGAACTCCGTGCAGTTTCTTATGCAACTTTTGCTGGCCCAAATTATGCTGCTGCTGGCGATGCCTTCACTGTTCAGCCAACTTCCATCGTAGGTGTCAACCAAGCCTATATGCCTACTGCTTTAGCACAACCTTACACCGCTCGTCAACTCACTGTTGCCACCAGCGGCTTACTGTTGATTGAAGTAGCTCCAGCTTCTGCCGTAATTGGATTGAACACCCCCTTACAAATCAACAACTTGGGTCAAGCTACTGCCACAGGCACACCTGTGACAATTGATGGAACAACACCTTTGACACGCGAGAACGTGACAATTGGTGGTCGTACACTGGTACTCGTTTCCTTCGCATAAGCTGCATAAGTCCCTCTCTTGGCTGTTTACTTTGTGAGCGTAAGTCCAAGGGATTGCTTTTGCAATTTTTGAAGACAATTAATTTCGGAGACCCCTCCCCATGATGAACCTCCAGCAAACCTATGCTGGTGTAGATCCAATTCTGACTACACTTGCCCAAGGTTTCATGCTTCCGGCGACCAATATCGCCAACTTTATTGCCCCCGTTGTAGATACCCCTACTCGTGCTGGACGCATTTTGCGTTTCGGTAAAGAGCAGTTTGCGATCAACGACTTTAGGCGTGCATATGGCACCAACATTCCTTACGTTCAATCACGTTATGACTCGGAGCCTTATGCGCTCGAGCAAGAAGTGGTTGCGTGGGAACTTCCTGAAGAAGTTATCGAAAACGCTGGAGAAGGGCCGGCACAAGTAGATCTCAGGGCGATTGAAACCCGCAACGCCATGTCCCGCTTGATGAACGCCTATGAGTACACCGTTTCTCAAGCCATTACCGTTACAGGTACCTACAACCCTTACGAGCCATCCTTGGGTGCTGGTACACAAACCGGTCTTGGTTTCACCAGCTGGTCTAACTTCGGTGCTGCTTATGCCACCGCCGCAGGTCCTTCCCCCTGGTCATCTTTAACTTCTAACCCAATTGAAGATGTTCTGAGTCTCAAGCGTTCAGTCGCTAACCAAATCGGCATTCGTCCTAACTCTATTGTTTTAGGAACCGCTGTATTTGACCAACTGCTGACCAACCAGGCGATTCTTGAGCGCATCAAGTACACCACAGCTGACAGCATTGACACAGACATTCTTGCCCGTTATTTCGGTCTTGAGCGTGGTCTGCGTGTGGCTGAAGGTCGTTATTTGGCCACTGATGGAAGCTTAGAGCCAGTATTCCCTGAGAATGGAATCCTGTTGTTCTACAGCCCCAACGGTCCTTCTGACTCTGTTATGCCTGCTGGTGGTGCAAACGCCGCTACTCCTGCTTTTGCTTATACATACCAGTTGACCGGCACTCCTGCCGTTCGTCCTGAGTACTACATCCGTGAGCGTCGCGTTGTTCGTGCAGAAATCACTGTAGAGCGTGTTGTTAACTTGGTGGGCCTTGGCGCCACCGGTCTTATCGGTTCTGGCGCAATGATCACCGACATTCTGTCCTGATCGGACACTAAGGAGGTATTATTATGGCTATTCTAAGACCAATCACAAAAGCACAGTACGAGGTTTCCTTTACTGCGATTGGTGGACCGACTTTTACTGCGGTGTTCACCACATTTAGTGGAATAAACGACTCCTCAGATAGTAGCACATATGCAAACGGTACTGGTAACCGCCTGTATCATATTGTAGGTCCTCGGACCGCCGAAAATGTCACTCTTGGAGCACCTTACGATCCAACGATCTTTAAGACTCTTGAGAACTTTTGGTTAGACTATAACTGTAACCCTATCACAATTACAATCACACCTCGTGATTGCATTGGTCAGGGATCTGCACCTGCAGGTGGTCAGTATATCTGTTACGAGTGTCAGTTTGTTTCAATCACAACTGCGGACGTTGATCGTGAAAGCGGCGATGTTCAAACGATTGAGACTGAGTTCACAGTCAACTATTTTGAGAGAACCTAAGGGTTTACTTGGAATAAAACTTGCTATAATGCCTCTGTAAACAGGGGCATTTTTTTATGATTACCTACAAGGCTACAAACATAAAAACCGGACGTTACTACATCGGTTCAGCTAAAACCTACTGCAGATACATGAATCGAGTCGGAAACCATCACGTTCGGGTTAGTCAAAACCCTTTTCATGTGGACCTACAAGCTAACCCACTGGACTTCAGGTGGGAAATTTTAATGGAAGATAAGCTTGGTGTTCGTACCTGTGAATATGACCTCCTTCAAATTCATGTAGGAGACCCGTTGTGTTACAACAAATCTAAAACTAATGGGGCCATAAGGGGAGTGGCTCAAAGAGGATACGGTTGGGAGCATTCGGAAGAGACCCGTACCCAAATGAGCGCCTCTGCATCTCGCCCAGAAGCCCAGCCTATCCACAAAAAAGAAGCACAACGCAAATGTGGAAAAGCGTTACAAGCGACTAAATCACCGTGCCCTCAGTGTGGAATGATGCTCGCCCCTGGCAACATGGTTAAACACATTAAAGGTACAAGGTGTAAAGGCAACTGGGGTAAAACCAGTTAACGTGAGACTGTTCACATCTTATGAAGACAACTTTTAGTTCGGGCGTTATCGTCACAAGTTCCTGGTTAAACGGCGCACAACAAATATACTTTGATGGTCAAGACTTAGATTGGCACTACGCACCCCTAGGGTTGAACTCACTTATTCGAACGGGGCCAAATGGTTTAGACTCTGCGTATGTCACCCTTGCCACCGATCAACCCGATCTAAATCCAGCAGGGTTACTGATCAATGGAGCACCTATCAGTGGAGATAAAACAGTTACAGGAATGTGGAACTTTGGATACGACCCCCTGCAAGTCGGCAACCCTGTAAATGTCATTGCGAATTCCCCAAAGAGTTTCACAACTAATGACAAGTACAACTACGCATCAGGTTTCCCAACTCCGACTGTGGCACAAAAGTTTGGTTCACTTGTAAACGCAGATATAATAACCAAAGAAGTACTTGAGCAGTGGGTTGAAAGTTTGTTTGAGGCCCTTGTAATTGATAATGGTGTGTATGCTTCAGCTACTGATCCGTTTTGTAAAAACTACAGTGTAGGAATAGGTAATTCCGACATTGTTTGCCCTTTGTGATGAGTCTATAAGATGCCCCGTTACTCACCGCTACCTCCAATACTAATAGACCCCAGAAACGAAGCGCAGATAGTTCAAGCCGCCTCACAAAGGGTTTATCAGGCATCCAATCAAACCCTAAATGATTTCAGCGCAGGCAATCCTTTAGCCGCGTTGTTGGAAGGACTTTCTTTCTCACAAGGAGAGTTTCTTTTCTATGCCAACCAACTACCTCAATCAATTCTGATTGAATGGCTGGGACCATTCTTGGGTGCCATGAGGCGTCTGGGTACAGCTTCTGTTGCCAGACTGTTGTTGACAGTCCCTCCAACCAGTACTTTGACAGTTGTACCTGCTGGTACTGCATTCACAACCGACTCAAACTTAACTGCTGGAGAGACTTTTACTTTCGTAACTGATCAAGATGTTGTTATACCTGCTGGTGAATCCAGTGTTTTTGCAACAGTTGCCTCACAATTTGTTGGCAGTATTTACAACTCCCCAGCCAATTCAATCACTGGTGCTTCTGCAATAGGTCTGAGTGGTTTATCTGCCACAAACCCACAACCTTCAGTTGGAGGGAGTGATGTTGAAACCTATCAGGAAGTACAAGAACGATTCTTCACTATAATCCGTAGACCCAACCCTGTCAGTGAACAGGACTGGCAGGACTTCTTCACAGACTTCTATGGCATTGGTACTCTTACTTCAGTACAACCCAACAGACCTTCACAAGGTACTTACAACTACCTTACAGACTACCTGTTACCAAATGGTCAGGTATCTTTCTTTGTGCTGGGACCAGATGGAGTTGAACTAAACGAAACTCAATTACAACGGGGACAAAATGTTGTCAACTATTCAGTACCAATTGAAAACCAAGGTCACCTTTACCCACTAACACTGAGTCAAGTTCAGTATAATATATCCCTAGAGATAGATGCCAATGGACAGTGGGGTGATAACTTCAGAAACACCACTTTGAACTTTAGGGACAGGCTCTTCCAAGTTCTTCAACCAGGTAATGTTTTTCCTGCAACAATCAATCCAACAGTAAGCGATGTTGATGCAGCTTTCTACAGTACTTTTGATGTGGATACCAGATACTCAGACCCAAACATTGAATTCAGTGGAGCTTATAATACTCCACCGTTGTTAGAACCAGCCGCAGCAACTTACACCCAGGTATACACCTTTGAACCTAGAGGAGACTTGCTGAACCTGAATGATTTAGTATTAACTACTCTCCCTATCTCTACCTTCTACCCTGTACTCACTTCCTTTACCCCCTACTCCATCGACAAGGGTGATCAGACCATATACAATAACTTACAACTACAACAGATTCAGTACTTGGTGTCAGGTGAATTTGTACAGGGACAAGTTTGTTACTGGGACCCTTCAGTTGGTGGAGATGGGGGGTTGCACATCATACTAGAGAATCAAACTATTGGAACACAACTGGACATACCAATATTAATTGCAGCTGGTAAGATTTCTGGGGTAACTCTTTACAGCCCTTGGACAGTTGGTAACACCTATCAGGAGACAACACCTGGTGGTGTCTATGCACCAGAACTTATCGAGTATGATTACACAACTGGTGAGTTCATACCAGACCTCGCCTCAATCATTCCTCTCAATAAAAGACCAGGTACTTTCGTATGGGTGGTTGCCAGCAACTTTGTGTTACAACCTGCAACTAACGATCCAACAGGAGCTCAGTTAGCTTTTAAGTTGGGTGCACCAATTTCCCCAAATCAACTCAATGTTGGAACTTCATACTCAGCTGGCACTTGGGTGTTCACTCCACAAGTTGGTTCTGGACCTGACCCTGTTGCAGACCCTTTTTACAACTATGTTGATATAAGAGTTGGTGCCGTTAACAAGTATGCCTATGTGGTTTCTAGTTTCACTTATGAACCTTCGGGTTTGACGATAAGTGTTTACTTTGATCAGTTGGTTGAGCAAGGTATTATCAACGAGGTGGTAGTACAAGATGCAACTGGTGGACTTCCAATATTCAAGTATCGTCCAAGGTTCCCTGCCGGAACTTACCTGGAGTACAAGGAGGATGTTGGGTCTGCCTCTCAGTATTTCATAGCTGCTTCATACTTCACACCCAATAACACAAATGCTCAAACACTTGTGTCCCAAGGGTTGATCTTCCCTCTTTACATAAACACACCCCAATACTCTGAGTTAGTTGTGGGCATCGGAAGTGGTACTGTCAACCCCCCAACTCGAATGTTTAGGTTCTTCAGGGGTGATAGAACTTTCTTCCGACAGGGTTCTCAAGTCATCTCATATACTGCAACAACTAATGTACATCCACTGTTTGAGTTTTACATATACAAAGAGAATGGAATCTTCGTAGAAACTGAGAAGTTTCTACCAGATACATTTGAGGCCGAACAGTATATTCCCTACTTCAACCCCGAGTATGTGACCTACTCCGAAGATACTGTTTTATCAGAAGACGGTAGGAATTTGTACAGGACAATGAAAGCGTTCACACCTAACGCAACAGTAACAAACTGGACAAACACTACTGTGGCAAACACCGCCAGGATTGAAGAGTTCGAGGGTAACCTTTTACGATATGTTGACTTTTATAATTGTAACCAGGATATTAAGTCCCAGTTAGGTCGTGACATCTCAGCAATCAAATTAGGCGTGGCACAAATAACTCTCATACCAAAAAACAAAGGTAGGTTTACAAACAGTCAAGAGAACCTTGTGTATGTTTGGGAGAATACACCTTCCATAACTGAGACACCTGAGTTGTCTTGGTACTCTGGAACTTCTTATCAGTATAACCCCCCCAACTATGGACCAAATGGTACTTTAGGTTTATGACACAACAACTTGTTCCGATTGATGGGGGTGTTCAAAAGGTTGAAACAGCTATTACTGATTTTGGACGTCTATTAGTTTTATCTCAACAATATATAACAACAAAACACCTTGAAAATAGACCTACAGAGTGGGTTCCAGGGGGTAGACCAATTTATCGTAGGCTCCCCGCTACAAGTGAAACTTATCAAATTGATTTCTTCAATATTGTACCTGCGCCAAATACAGCGGTTTCAGTTGAAGTTGATAGAATAGGTTATGTATATGTTCCGTGGGGACAAGGATTGAACAGTGCGAACTCCATATATGTATCTTCTTCTCAGTCCAAGAAAGACCTTCTGATAAGAGGAGGTATTATTGTTTGGGAGTATGGCAGTGTTACAGTCTTGCCCACCATTATAAACCTACCATTAATTGAAGCTGAGAGAAGTCAGTATGAACTTGCCTACCAACTCATATATGATGACTCCCCAATAGCCAAGTTGTACAAAGTTGAAGATTTCTCCCTTGGGGGTCTCCCTTTGAGTATAACAGCCAGCACGGACAACACCATTGGATGGCGTTACCCATCTGTCAATGCTTTTTTGAGCACAACGACAAAGTTTTGGGTTAACAAAGATACATACTTTCCTCCCTTCGCTCAACCTACACAAAGTTTCTTACAGTGGGAAAGTGATTTGTCTCAGGCTTACAGTTCTTTCACTATGAGGTGTCCTACAAACACTGTATACACCGGAACTGCAACTCTAAGTTACTACGATGGTACTAACTATTCTTTTGTTGAAACTGTAAACATACAGAAAGACTCAATCTCACAGTACTTCAAGTTTGAAACAAACCCAGTGTTTCAGACAGGTTGGAAGGTTGAGTTTTCCTCTTTGGATGTTTCAGTTCAGTCTATTGTTGTCACAGGGGTTCTGACTCTTCTCGAACAACAAGCTGCCCTGTCAACAAGATCCGTTCTTGTCATGTATCCTACAGGAACTCTACCTCGTTTTGTGACAAATGCTCAAGGAAATAAAGTACCGGCAGTATACTGCCCTCTAGCAATCGTTGATGTGGGAGTTGATTCAGAGATAGAACTTATTGATGATCAACGATACGTAATCCACAGGGACTACATGCCAATTGCAGACTGGTTGACTCTACCTTTTGACGAAGACCTTATAAATTTGTATGAACAGGTGGAAAACTATCCCACACTATGGTTGGCACCCCCAACCAGCTTGAAACAGGAATACTTGACTCTTGAAGAGTACCAAATCACAGTGGAGGTGTAAAATGACTGACTACAAGCCTGTATTCAACCCGTCCGAATTTGAACTTAGAGGTTACACAAACCCTTACTTGACCTCGGAACAAAAAGTAAAAGTTACTGAAGTTGAAGGTAGGGTAGAGGAAAACCTTGACTTTGTTGCTCAAAGTCTGGGTTGGAGTGGACCCAACTATTGGTCCAGTCTTGCTACCACTGTCTCGGAAAAACGACAACTTTTGAGTGGCACCTATGGAGTGTATAACAGTTTTGTCATACCTGAGATATACGAAATAAGAAATGGGGACAACACGATTGTCGTGGATAGGTTGCAGTTCATACAACCTGGTCGACAGACGTATGTAGAAAGAATCATATTGGGGGATGATGTTTATAGACTTCAAGCTGTTTCCGTAGAAGGAGACAAGTATGTGTTGTCGGTAGGGGTGTTACCTCAAAGTTTCTTTGATCAAATTGCTAACAATGTTCAACTTAAAGTTGACATCCCAACTTATAGGTCAGCTCCATTCAGAAGGAATACTGTTGGTGTCAGTGCAGATGCGTCCTTCACTTGCGCAGCTGTTGGTTCATCCCTGACACTGTACTCTGAGTGGGACACACAACTCAAGTTTCCTTATAAGTTTCCAATCTTGTTTGCGGGATCTGTTTATTACTTTGACCAACCGGTATACATTGGTTTTCCTCAGGCTCAGTCTGTAGGTACTGATGTTATTTCTGAGTATGACTCAGACTTAGAAAAGTGGGTGCTAACACTTCCGATAAACACTCTAAGTACTGAGAATGGTATTGAGGGATTTGTTGTATGGCCTTACTCAGGAGCACTTGGTAATGTATCTGCAAACTTGGAAGTTAAGATACAAATTTGGTCAGACCCTTCAGACTGGGGTTCACCCAATGTTCTTGAAAACTACAAGGGAGCCTGGAATAACAAAGGCGGGGAGTTACCTTTTAACCTTGTATTCGATTCTCTAAATATTCATGGTTTTGATGAAAGTCAGTCAGTATTTTTAGCCCCGGTGGAACGCAGTTGTAACTTCAATGATATTGTTAATTTCATATACTACCAGAAAACAGTAACCTCACCATTGGCTCCTGCTGGATCCAGTCCTGGAGATCTATGGTGGAACGATACCACAGGGGTGCTGGCTGTTTGGTTACCAGGTGTGTCGGAATGTGGTGAGTGGGTTGAAATTGATTACCGCCAATCTCCACGTCAACTGCCTCCTCCACAGATAACTTATCCGGATGTTGTTACTTTTCAATCGAACTCTAGTTCCCTACCAGTGGGGTCCATTGTAAGAATAGATAATATTACAGGGCTATCTCCAGTTGATAATGTTATTGGGGTTCAGGGGACTTTGAACGCTCCTGGTTTCTTGATTCTACTCCGTGAAACAGATAGTCCCTACTGGACTCCTGACGAATTTGGTTATCTAAGTGAAAGTGACTTTGACATTGACTCTTTGTTACTGCCTTTCAAGGTACCTGTAACTCTGTACAATGCTACAGGTCTTAGTGCAGTTGGGGGGAACTATCAAGTATCTAATTTAAAAATAACCATCAGTGGGGACTACGAAGTATTACTCATCAAATACTACACAAATGAGACCTGGGAGGTGTACCCCGATTCAATCCTTAAGTACATTGCGTACTCCAATCTATTTGGTGGCCCGTTAGAAGGTCAAATGTGGTGGGACTTCATTAACAGTGACCCCAACACTAGATCAGCAGCCATATACTATGACTCAGCCTGGATTAGTGTAAACAACCACACACAGAGTGGACCTCCCTCCCCAGTGTTAGACATGGGTGTGATACTATTTTATTGTAATGGGGAACTGCTGAGTGGCGCCTTACCATACATGACAGATGACTTTATTTTCTCAGTTGTTGCCGACCCTTTGACAGGTAAGTTCAACTTCAACTATACCCCTAGGACTTTTATAGGGAGAGCACAGTTTCCAGTCATAACCATATCAGATTCCTTGACAACTACCTATCAAGCAGACATCACAGACTTGGTTTTCAGTGGTGTGACTCGTTACATGAGTCCCAATGTGTATAACTCCGAGTCCCCTCTCCGTATTTGGAAGTCTCAGGATTTACAGTGTGCTGAGACTGTATCGCATCTGGTTGAAAACAACTATGTGAACCCACTACTTGCAGATTTGAATAATGGACCTGGATCAGAAAACTGGGAGAAGTATTTCATCAGGTTACCGTTGGAGTATGAGCGCAATGGGGGTACTTGGCAAAAAGTTGCCTTGGTATGTCAGAACTTTGGGTACTTTGGTTCGAGCATTGAACCAGAGAAAATGCGTTGTCCACCTGAAGATGATGTTCCAGCTATATATGAGGAGTTATTCCTGTATGATCAACCAGTACCAGACTACACCTATGTGTACTCAGAGCCCTATTTGTATTCCAACATTGGTTACTTCAACACATTTGAGTCTGGAGAGTACTCCAACTCAGGTATTTTTCCTGCCACAGACATACCATTTGATGAGTTCACAGAAGCAGAGTTAACTCCATACGACCCTCTCCATTATCGTCAGGCGGATGTCACTCCACCTATTTTAGGCGTTTATGGGAACTGGTTGGGTGAGTATGTTAATATAAATCCTTGTGTACCTCTCACAGGATTCCTAACAACAGACTTAGAAGAGGGAGCAGTGACACCTGTTATTGCACCTGTCTGGGATGCTTCTATTTATAAGTTTGCCCCCACTTGTGAAAATAACCCTGAATCTTATGCGGTTGATGCAAACCACTACAAAGTAGGATATTGCTATTTTATTGCCGACGCTTCTGCCTCAGAAGATACTTTCTTTGATATATCTCAAGAAGCTGCTTGGAGATACCCTCTAACTCAACCTAAAACTCTTTACATGACTCCAAGGTGAAGGGGGGTAAAAGTAATAACCGAACCAACCTGAAATGGCAACTCGAAGACGTACTACAGCAGGATTCCAGACAGAATCAGAAACTTCAGAAGAAGCGCAGGCAGTTGAAACACCCAATGAAGCAGTGTGGCTTGAGGTCCTCGAGGTTGAGAAAGACATTGATACCCTCGAAGAGTTTTTGAAGCCACCATTTGTGGAGCAAGTTATTGTTCCCACAGAAGACATCCATCGATTTGTTTCAGAAGAGAGAGTTGAAACTAAAAAACC
>Ga0247843_1005776_pt1 | contig 16839 bp, 23 predicted proteins | sample LaCruzMarch2017__FD_192420 | JGI IMG/M metagenome (GOLD analysis project Ga0247843, IMG submission 192420) | Freshwater microbial communities from meromictic Lake La Cruz, Castile-La Mancha, Spain - LaCruzMarch2017_8m | ecosystem: Environmental > Aquatic > Freshwater > Lake | place: Spain... | reverse complement strand
TGGCTTGCTGTAGTGCTTATCTATATAATTTTTAACTGTGCTTAGATTTCTATTCAAATCAACAGCAATTTGATCTATACTTAGACCTAATTCTATATTCTTCTCTAGGTAAAATATTTCAACTTTACCAAGTGGACCCTTTTTAACCATTGATAAAACTCCTTTGCGATTTACTTAAGTATATACCATTTCTTGTCTGCAAATATAAAACGTATAGGTCAAATGTTTTTTTAGCAACGTCTTTAGTTTGTAGTTCTAAATAATTTTCCCTATGAGAATCTATACCATATGGATCATAAATAATATTTCTAAATGTTGTAACGAAATATTTTTCATTATCATTTGTAGAAACGGTTTTGGCAAATGACTCTTCTTCATTGTTGGTAACTTGACCCAGTTTGTCATAATAGACTGTAGTTATATCTTCTTTGAAATCATCTTTATTATATCTATCAAGAAATTTCATTTTTCACCCCTTATGATAAAGTTTTTTTTCTGCTCATTTGTCATCTTATTGATTTCTCTAACAAGTGTACGTTTTTTATTACTTTCTGACAAGTCTTTCTTTTTGTTTTCAATCTCAGAACGCTTATAGGAACCCATTGTCTTCCAATTTCTGTCAGCAATTTGTCCAACGGTTCTTACGTCCTTAACGAATGAGCCTAGCCCACCATATACTACCCTAGACAGGCTTTCTTTGTTACATGATGGGCATTTTTTTAAGGCTTCTTCTTTTATAGATTGATAAACATCTTCCATAAAATATCCACATTCTTGACATTTATAATCGTATAACATTACTTCTCCAAGGCATATAAAACAGCTCCTAATATTCCATTTCTTTGTATATCATTATAGTCTAATTTGCATATACCAACACCGGGAACTTGAGATAATCTATCTATACAGAAATCTAATCCGCTATCTCTATATAAATCTGTTTGTTTTATATCTCCATTAATTATCACTTTAGAATCTTGACCCATCCTCGTAATGAACATTTTTATTTGTTCTAGTGTACAATTTTGGGCTTCATCTAATATCATAAATGAGTTATGAAATGTAGCGCCCCTCATTGTTTCTAATGGTTCAAACCTAATTCTACGTTGATTAAAATATAAACCAAACTTATCTCTTCCTAGAAAGTATTTTAAATTTTCTTCCATAGGTTGTAAATATGGTTTTATTTTATCTCCTAGTTCTCCAGGTAATGAACCTATATCTTTACCAGTGCATACTAGTGGTCTAGTAATTATTAGTGTATCTACTTCGTCTTTAAGTAATTTTTGTGCTGCTAATCCAGCAGCAATAAATGACTTGCCGCTTCCAGACGGGCCTGAACAAAAAATAATATCATTTTCTACAATTAGTCTTATATATTTTTTTTGGTTCTCTGTCTTGGCTTCCAGATGGTTTTGTTTAGGTTTTTTTTCTTCTTGACGTTTTTTTCTGTTGTTATGTGCCTGTGCTGCCAAAGCCGTTACTCCCACGTTGCGAGGAACCTAACGATTCATGGACCTCCATAATTACATGAGGAACCTCTTGGAATATAATCTGTGCGACTCTATCCCCGGTACGTATAACTACATCACTATCTGATGTGTTATATAAACATACCATGATCTCTCCCCTATAGCCACTATCCACCACTCCAGCTAAAACATCTATGCCCTGTTTAACAGATAGACCAGATCTTGGCCATATTAAACCAGCTAAGTTGTCTGGCATTTGTAGTGTTATCCCAGTATTAACGGTCTTTCTTTGTTTTGGTTCGATGATAATATCAACTGTAGAATATAAATCAAAACCAGCATCATTATGATGAGCCTTTTTGGGAACTTGTGCTAGAATATCTACTGGTGTTACTTTAATAGAATATTTCATAGTGAAAATTCTCCAAGATCAATATGTTCAAGGTCATTCGTACTTGCGCCAATTTTATATGATGTTATCTCATGCTCTTGTGGTGCGACTTGTACAGCTTCGCTATTCATCCAAGGATCAGTCCAGCCAGATATAGGATTCTTCTTGCCCTTTTCGTATGGTAAACCTATATTTTTACGTCTACTCATACATAACCAATCAACATATTCACATAGAACTTTTTCATTTAATCCTATAATAGATCCATCTTTAAACAAGTATGCCGCCCAAGCCTTTTCTTCATTAGCGGCAGAATCAAACATTTTGCAGGCTTCTTCTTCACATTCCTGTGCGATTTTCATGAAGCCTTCTTCTGGAACTGTTCTTAAAATTTTAATTATTTCTTGAGTATTATACAAATGTAAAGCCTCGTCGCGTTTTATTAACTTTATTATATCTGCATTACCTGACATTTTCTTGTTTTCAGCAAAAGCAAATGAGCAGATGAATGATACGTAGAATCTTATTGCCTCTAGTATATTTACACTAATTAATGTAAGATATATTTGCTTTTTTATATCACTTTCTTTGCCAGAATAATTGATATTTCTAAGCGTGTTATATTCTCTAACAGCAACTTCAGATCTTTTTAAGATCTCTTTATTAGTTAGGCAACTATCTAGAACTTCTGTTGGGTTGCTGTATACGTTTTTAATGATGTACGTATAACTATAGCTATGAATTTGTTCAAAGAATTGCCACACATTCATACATGCTTCTAATTCTGGATTAGATACATGCTGTAGTAATGTTGGTACTCCACGACATATAACACTATCTAAAGCAGTTTGATACAATAGATTAGAAGTAAAAATAAATTTCTCATTTTCACTCATTACGTCTTCGTTTTTGAAATCGTTTCTATCTTTCTTAAGTTCAATTTCTTCTGGTCGCCAAAAGAATTCAAGTTGCTTTTTGTACAGATCGAAGAAAACTGGATACTTAAATCTGTCATATCTTTGCAATGATAGGTCTTCACCCATGAATAGAGGTTGTAAAGTATAATCTACGTTGTTTTTATTTAATATAGTTTTCATATGGCGCATGAGCCTCCTTCGCAAGTTTCTTTCTTATGCATATCTTTTTCTGTATCCCCATCAGAGTCTGGAGTGTTACAGTAATAAAAGTTCTTTACACCATACTTATACCCGTAAAGCTGATCTTTAATTAATATACTTAGTGGAATATTTCCGTCTGGATAATGTGAGTAGTTATAATACAAATTAACGCTGATGCTCATATCTACAAATTTTTGTAAGACGGCACATATGTTTAATATAGCCTTATTATCTTTCATATCCCAAGCCAAAGTATAATAGCTTTTTCTACTAGAATAGTTTGGCACTAGCTGTTTTAATATACCATTCTTGGCTTTCTTGTAAGACATCAAACTTCTCACTGGCTCAATACCATTGGTGCTGTTCTGGATCACGCTTGAGGACTCACAGGGCATAATTGCTGTTAAAGTGGAGTGGCGTAGGCCAAACTTTTTAATTCTTTTTCTAAGCCCCTCCCAATCCATAGCATACTCTGGAGAAACTAGTTCGTCAACTGTTTTCTTATACCAATCTATTGGCAATAATCCGCGAGAATATTTTGTTTCTGAAAATTTATTACATGGCCCCAATTTTTCTGCAAGTTTACATGACTCGTTTAACAAGTACCATTGAATTTTTTCCATGGTTTGGTGTACTAATTTCAGTGTTTCTGAGTCTTCATATTTAAGTTTATGTTTTGCTAAAAATGCCGCAAAATTTGTTATTCCAATACCTAAAGATCTACGATTCTTTGTAAAGTTTTCTCCAGCTAAAATAGGATAATCTTGATAATCTATAATAGATTCTAACATTTTAACAGCCATGCTACAAGCATTTTCTATATTTTCATCAGTTTGTAATTCAAGCAGATTGAGTGCAGATAAAATACATATTCCAATCTCACCCTCTGTATCGTCAATAGATGAAATTGGTGTAGTTGGGTGAAGGATTTCCTGACATAAGTTACTCATATAAACAGGAGCATCCCAAGACCCATGCTCATTAGCATTATCAATATTCATTACGTATATACGTCCCGTTTCTAGTCTTTCTTTAGTAAATATTTCTGCTAACTTTCTAGCACTAATCTTCTTTTTCATTTTAATAGAGCGATGGTTCTCGTACTTTTCGTATAACTTATTAAAGTCTTCATTATTGTTCATAGAGCTATAAAGACCGCCAGTTTCTTCTGGACTAAACAAAGTAATATCTTCATTCTTAATTAGGCGCTCGTAGAATAACTTGTTAAACTGTATAGAATAGTCTAGCTTTCTTACTCTATTATCGTCAGTTCCAGCGTTATTCTTTAATACCATAATGTCTTCGATTTCATAATGCCAAAATGGAACGTGTACTGTAGCAGACCCGCCGCGTATACCGTTCTGACTTGTTGCTTTGACGGTAGACTCAAAGATTTTGAGATAAGGAATTAATCCAGTATGTATGACTTCTCCACCGCGAATCTCTGAATTGATAGGTCTAACTCTTCCAATATTTAAACCTATACCAGCCCTACGTGCAGTGTACTTGCCAACGGCGTGTACGCTAGAAAAAATAGAAGCAAGATTATCTGCTACATCTACCAAAACACAGCTAGCAAACTGCTTAATCTTTGTTCTTACACCAGCCATGATTGGTGTTGGCAGATTTATCTTAAACGTTGAAAAACATTCATAGGCTTCTTTGACTTCCTCAATAGAATCAAAAAGAGTCATTGCAATACACATATAAGCAAACTGTGGAGTTTCATACATCTTTCCAGTAATTCTATTCTTAACAAGATATTTGTCAATTAACTGTTGCAATCCAGCATATGTAAAAAGATAATCTCTATTGTGATCAATCCACTTCTCAATTAAGACTATATCTTCTCTAGTCCACTTACTTAATAAGGTACTGTCATATACTTCGTAGTCAATATTTTTTTTAATATGATCATATAGAGGCGTTGGGCAATCGTACTTATCCCACAAGTCTTTTCTCAAAGACATATTTAATAGTCTTGACGCTACATATTGATAGTTTGGATTTTGTGGAGATGTAAGATCGTTCGCAGATTTAATTAAAATTTGATGTATCTCTTTAGTACTAATACCATCTCTAAGAGACAGATTAGCATTCATTTCTATTTCTGATAGTGATACATTATTTAATCCGCGAATCGCCCAATCTACAACCTTGTGAATTTTTTCAACATTATATATTTCGACACCGCCATTACGTTTAGTTACATTCATTATTTATCCTATTCAACTATACAATCTACTTAAAATTTTAGCAACAATCCATTTAATAATCATTGGAAGAACTATATACGTAAAAACAAATGTTAATACTATAGAACCATATTCTTGTTTAAGTTCTTCATAGACGTTTTCTTCCACAAAAGAGTAACATTGTCTTTTCAATCTCTGCCTTGTGCGACTATCGGCATTGCTAAAGTCTACGCCAGACGATTGGCATATTGTAGCCCACTCATTAGCAAAACGCAAGCACATTTTTGCAACTTCACGATCTTGCTTGTTGTAGTATGTATTATCAATATCTAAATAAAATGGATCAAGATTTATATCTTTATTGTCTTCATCAAAAACTTTATCATACGAAAACTTAATAATTGGAAAATATTTAAATTTTATATATCCACCAGTATTATCCAAACATATCTGTTCAACATTTACTGAGAGTGTAATGATTTTTTTAATTGATGCTACTGGAGTATTTTTATTAAAAGTAATCAATATGTTGCTATCTTTATTTTCAATCTTAACATCTAATGGTGTGTTACATTTAATGGTATACCCATTTAAAATAAATCCATTGGGTGAAAATATATTGTTTAATGTTTTCTTAAGATCTTCTGGATTCATATTATTTCCTTTGGATTAAAACCCAAGCCACACCATTGAAATATTCGCTTACTTTATTTTTTTCTTCTTTAGATAAGATATGATTTTCATCAGTCAATAATTCTTTTAGTAAGTCAGTAATATCTGTAGATAAACCTTGATATTTATTAACTAGAGACTCTTGAAAAAATATCTTACCAGCTAATGTATATACGTCATTTACTTGTTGATTATTTGTATTCCAAGTTTTTATTCTATTAGCAAAATCATAGTTAAATATAGCTATTTTAGCCCTATCTGTTGGGTCTGTAATTAGATTAGAAAATCTTTCCACTCTAAGTATTACATCATTCGTTGGCTTATCAATATTTAGTATTGAGGCTGGGTTTGGTTCTGGTTGTGGAACGGGTGTAATATTTTTTAATAGACTAAATAATCCGCTGCCAAATATAGCATATAGAATAAGTACTATGGCAATAGTATTTTTATACATTGTCTTCCTCTTTATTTAATAGTGGAAATGTTTCATCTAATTTTACAACAGCATCTTTTAGATTTGCTTTATCGCATTTTTCTCTTAAGATGTGCCACAAATTCACTATTTCAATAAAACTATCAGTCTTGTTTTTAAATTTTTGTAGTAAAAATTGATAAATATATACAAAATTTATATTTGAAAGTATTAACACTACAGCAGCTAAAGTAGCTATGATTCTTAATGCATTATCAATATTCATTTATTCTCCAATAATTATAAGTTGTTTGTATTTCAATTCTTTATCTTTAAGTAATTGTTTATTTACTCCGTGGTATTGACATGGAGTTTTATGTCCATCCCCATGTGTTATTATACCTGTACCCTTGCAAATACATTTTGCTGGATCTGGATCTTCCATAGGTATTACTACAACTGGTGGTTTAGGCGTTGTAAATATCTTAGCTTCTGCTTCATCAAATGATTTTTTAGATTGTAGCTTCCATTCATCAATATAATTTTCATACATGTTAGCAATGTCTTTAGTATTTAAAGAACAATAGTTATTTTGTAAAAAAATACTGTACTGCAATATTAATAGGCTGCTTATCAAAATACAAGATGCGATAATATTTTTTTTCATAATTTACTCACTAAATGTTTTTAATTTAAATGTGGCACTTCTTACAGATTGTTCAGTCCATTTATTACCACTTGGATCTGTGATGTAAAGTGGCCCGCGCCCATATCCGCCCTCTATACTATTTCTTGATAAGACTACCGGAGAGTAATTATATGATCCAGAACTGTTTGGAAGATCTAATCCAACGCCAACATAATCTTCTGTATTTAATGAAAAGCCATTAATTCCAATTTGTAGTCCTACTATATTGTTATTGTTAGTATAAAAACCACTTGATTTTACATTAAATTCTTGATTAATGGCGTCAAAAAATAACGTACCATTACCACTAGGAATTATAAATCCACCCGAACCTGAAAGAACATCTGATACACTAATCAATGATCCACTAGCAGCAGTATTGTTTACTAATTGATCGTAAGGAATTCTTCCGCAAGAAACAGATCCGATAAAATCATTAGGTAATCCAGAGCTATCTATAACATAGATGTCATCTAATAATGTTTTCCATTGTAAATTAGACGCTGGAGATACGCCATTTATATTTTGACCCCACATAGTTCCAAGGACTAAATATCTTACTGTTTTATCAGTCTGATCTGATAAAGAAGATGTGGATGTGAAATAAGCTTGTATGTTAGGACTTAGTGATGAATAAGTAAATCCAAAAACATCTCCCGATACGCATGGTATATTGCGTTTATAATCAACAGAACTAAAGGTTGCAAAACCATTATTTGGGAGAGATATGGTCTCTTGTGATCCATTTTGAAAAAAAGATGCACTTCTAGAAGGAGTACTATTACTAGCCCAAGTAGCTGTAAAATTTAAAAATATGCTTCCTTCTTGATGTACTTTAAATATTCCACTATTAGATATAGCACCAGTGTATAGCGTAAGATAAGTTCCAGATCCAGAAAAAACTCCACTTAAAACTGTTAGTGGGTTTGTAGAACTTATAATACTATTGCCATTAAACTCTAAGTCATTTTTTGTTGATGTATTTTTTCTATTTATTCTCAATGCTAAATCTTGTGCATTCATATCAAATTTTAATTCTACATAATTCCAAAAATTATTTACCAATGTATTTTTATTTACATCACTTTCTGCTATCAATGTTAAATTTGTGCCAATACCACCTATTGATAAAGTTGGGTCTGTAGTTGATTTTAAAAATCGTGGATATATTTGTGACGAACCATCAGTTTGCGCTGAACCAATGGAATAACTATAATATTCATTTAGTGAAGAATTATATATGAAATTTGTAGTATCAAATTTTCTTAATTGTATTTTTCCACTATCAGTATTACAAATAAAGAAATGTGGCCTATACTGGGAATCGGTTAAACAGGCTATTGGTGTAAAATTTTCTACTCCATTTCCAAAAGATCCACTTATTGGTAATATTGGAGCATATCCAAAACCAATTACTCCACCGGTTAGATTTTTAGTTAGGTCTATAGTGATTGATGGGAAAAATACTCCAGTACTTTCTACTGCCCAAGCAGTAAGTGCTAAAGAGTTTGTATCGTTTGGATTAATTCTGCCAACGGTTATATTTTTTTCCTTTATTGATACAAAGTCACCGCTTTTCACTGGAACGCTTCCAATATACTTATTACCAGTATATCCATTACTATCGTCTCTGTATATTGGTATATCTACTAATTGTGATCCATTTCTTGTTCTAGTAATATTAATAACAGGTACACCATATAAATCACCATATTGATCAGTAAAATACATATCTCCTATACTAAAATTAAAAATACCATTTCTATGAACTTTAAATATAGGAAAATTTGTAAAGAAAAAATTATTTCGAAAAGTAAACTTAGATACTGAATTTCCTACTCCAGATATATTAATAGATTGATTATTATCTATTGTAGCAATACCGCTAGTAGATGGTAAATCATAAGAAGATTCTAAAACTATCATACTTCCACCAACATTTCTAGGACTAATAGAATCTACAGATCCACTAGTTAATATTGGCCTAATAGTTCTTGGATCATCCAACATGTTTGCTCCTACATTAAAGACGCCGCTGACATCTTTAAAGCTAGAACAATTATCAAAACCTTCACCAAATAATAGAGTCATATTTAATACCTTTTATCGTATAGCCTAAGAATACATTATTATACACTGTAGGTTTGTAAAAATTTGTTTATTTTATCAATGTCATCCTTACTTAAATAGTTTATATAATCCCCCGCTTTACCATTTCTAGTTTTATATGAATTAATATTGCTTATGTCCTTGGGGCATAACTCAATCAAGTCGGAGGCTGTTATTTGGGTATTAGAATAATTTGCTATTTCTTGTTGTCTCATATTATCAAAACTATTTAACTCTAAACAAGCGTCTAACTTTGTTTTGTCAAACATTGAAAGAGATTTAATAGACTCTTCCATTTTCTCATAGTATAAGTATTCTTTATTTTTGCCTTGTTCTTCAATGGTCTTATAGAAGTTAATTATGCTTTTTATGCCGCCATAATCAAAATCAATAAATTCACTTATTGTTCCACTGTATTTTGTATTTTCTCTATATTTTTGCTGGAAGTAGCAGCTAACTAAAATATCTTTGAAATCACGATATAGGATTATACATTTGTCGTGATTAGGAACCTCAAACCTTGTTGTATATAAGGGGTTATTTAGATATGAAAAAATAACAGTATGGTCTTTTGAAGTATATATTCTCTTGATGTTCTGAGATATTTGCTTGGATATTTTATACTCGTTCTTCAACAAGCAATCTAATATTCTGCATAGCCAAGTTGTGCCAGATTTTGGAAATCCCGTGATTAGAGTTTTCATAACGATTCTTTTATTTTTGATGAATATTTTGTGCTTATAAAATCATCTTGATAATTAAACGAGCTAAAATAATCAAACCATTCATTTGGGTATTTGGGAGAGCCACTAAATCTTGGTCTATTTGTTTTGAAAGTCCAATCTTCTAAACTTTTTGTAAAATAGTGATTAAGCCTTATTTTAGAAACTGGCCTGTGGCATGTGTGTTTTCTATATAGTTGTCCATTTTCATCTACAACTGGCGTTGATGTGATATATTCGTGACTATCTAAAACCCTTTTGAGACTTTTTCTTCTAACGATAGTCTTTATAATTTTGAATAAGTCATACGGTTGTTGAAAATTTGGGTATTTTTTAGGGAAATCAAAGTTGTCTGGATGTCTTTTTGTATAGTTATCTATCACTAATCCCTCTGGCGATTCTTTATGATCATTTGAACCAAAAATATTTTGATGTAAAACTATGCCCCCAAAACCATCGTATAATGAAGAACTCAAAAAGTCCTTAATGTCATCGCATTCTGGCAGCACAACAAATTCGTCTATATCTAAACAACAAACAAATTCTGTGTTTGCTTCTTGTATTATTTCTGTGTATAGTTTATTTTTTACTTCAAATCCAAGAGACTCGCTGCACACATTTTTAAAGTCAACCCCTAAATTACCAAGAACTTCCGCAGAATTATCTGTATTGTTGTGTAAGTAAATTGAGAAATTATCAATGCCAATTAATTTGTGATATAGTATCCACTCTTTAAGATATTTTGATTCATCTTTAGCCACTAATCCAAGGGTTATCATGTTATTTTTTTGTGGAATCTTTTTGGATTAATTGGACAAGCACCGCATACTTTTTCATCTTCTATATTAATAAATTCTCTAATAGACTCATAAGAATCTGTTGGTTCCGCTGGCTTGTAATCTAGATACTTTAAAAAAGATGAGTCCATTTTGTCTACAACATCTTGCATGTATGCTGTTAGTTGACACTTATAAAGTTTGCCCTTATAAATTTGCCTACAGGTTTTTGAAGGGCATTTTTCCCAACTTAATCTTTTATTATTGTCTTCAAATGGGTATATTTTGTTTTCTATCAGTCTATATGGCCAAGTCCAAGTAGAAACGGCGTCACCTATAGAATAATTTACTCCATAATTATTTTTCCAAGATTCTAATTTCGGCTTTATATCAGAAATTTTATGAGAGTATTCTTTATCCAATGAGTGCATTGATATTCTGATGATTGTATCAGAATTAGCTATTTTCTTAGCAAAGTCATCACCAAAGTTTTTAATCAACAGGCCATTTGTAAAAATTACTATTCTGCTATTGGCAAAAATATTTCTTATTTTTAGAACAACATCTGCTAAATTTTTATTGATGAAAGGTTCGCCCCCAACTATTCTAAAGTCATCTGGCTCTAGGGCGATACTCCAAGGATATAGATTATCATGTATTTCTTCTACAGAAAGAATGTGTTTGGTGGAAACAAAATTAGTAAAATGATTACAACCTTCACATTTTATATTGCACTGTTTGACTACCTCTAAGCTCAAACTTGGAATCTTAATTTTATTCATAACTTTGCAATTGATTGATTTACATATTTTTTAATGTATAGGTCATTATACTTTTCCATCAAATCATCAAATTTTGTTATTTCTGATTCTTTGTTGATTTTTTTCCATAGATTTTCAATATTGGCTATATCACAAGATAAACTTTCTAATATAGTTTTTCTATACTCATGATCTTGAATAAATTGTTTGTAGTATATTTCTACAAATTGCCAATTGCTATCTTGGCATTTGTTCACAAAGTCTTCTAGTTGTTGTTTATTTTGTTCATAAATATTTTGTTCTACAATCTCTCCAATGCTATTTTTCAAGTCCTCAAAAGCATAGTTTACATATACCGCTCTGCCTACAAATGGAGTATTTAAAAGGTGCTGAGTACAAACTATATCTCTAAAGTTATTTGTTGAAAAGTCATTTGCTTTTCTTAAAAATCCAAAAAGTTCATTAATATATGGCTGATCTAGTTCAAAACTATCGTATGGAATGTGTCCATAAAATGAAAACAAGGTGTCGTTTTTTGTATAGTTTACCAAGTCATCTTGATCTACAGAATCATTAAAACGAAAACCACAAAGTTTTAAAAGGTGAGAAATCACATTAACGTGTGGGCCGTCTAGTCCTATTATATGGTTTATCATTTTAAGCTCCGAAAAGGAATGTGGTATTTTTAAGATTGCTTCCTGTCCAAGCATTACCGCTCGGATCAACAGTAAAAGATGGTCCAAGCTTGGCATTTCCTACAATTGTGTTGCTTTCTAGAACCATTTCTGAATCAGTCACTCCAGTATTTAAAGTTGCTCTTACCTTGAGAGGAATACTACTTAAATCATAACCTAAAACTACAGGTTGTACAAATTTTATATTTGACTCATTACCAACCGCAAGACCGGAAGCTCTTACTTGTATATTCTGATTATAGTTATTGATCACTACTCTATTTGACATATGTCCACTTGCGGATATTGTGGCATCATTGATACTTGCTAAATTACCGCTAGCAGCAGTATTGCTGACTAGTGTATCAAAATCGCCCTTTAAGCAACTTACGCTTCCTAAAAAGTTGTTTGGAGCAACAGCATCTTTTGATAGTAGATAGATATCGTCAAAGTATGTTATCCAGTGGGTTGTTGCATTAAATGCTTTGTCACTATAAAAAGAACCTAACCCATCAGCCCTGTGCGCCCAAAAAGTTCCAAAGGCTACTTGACCAACATTTCCATTGCTTTGGGTTGTTGTTATAACATTATTAACTTGGCTGTCAATAGTGCTACTGTTATCCGAGGGCAAATTGTTTATTCTGACCTTGAAGCTGCCTGTTGCAGAAGATGATATTACATATTCTATTTCAATATAGTTCCAAGATGAAGCATTTAAAGTTCCTGTTGATGTGTGGACTAGTGTGAAAGCACTAGAGTTAGCCACTGTAGAGTTCCAGGTAATAGTCATAGCACCGCAATTATCTCCAGCACTGCTCACCGGTGTTGAAACCCAGTTTTGCTGATTTGTGACTCCGGTATTACAGTATGTGGAAAAGATAGGAGCGATACCAACAACATCACTACTCCAAGTAAAATTTGCCGCTGATATTGTGGCATTTGCCCCCATGCTAGCACTAGTGTTCCATATTCTTAATTCTACTTGTCTATTTCCATTAATGCATACGAAAAAATGCGGTTTTCCTGTGGGATCACAAACTGCTGCTATGGGAGTAAAAGGAGCAAATGAACCGCCGGTTGGCACATATGAGTAATATGAAAATCCTAAAATGCCATTTGTGTGTGCTGGTATTTCTTGCATTCCAAATCTTGGAAATCTAATAGTTCTTTGCTGTATTCCGATATTGGTTGCTTGTGTGCTAGTCATCTTAAGACACGAAAGATTATTTCTTGGAATAACTCCAGTAGTGTCAGTTGAAGAAATTATTACAGGAGTTTGGTAAGCTGCGTATTTATAATGCGTTAATATATCACTTAAACTACTATATTTTTCAAAACCTTCTATTTCTAAAACTGACATATTAATTCTCCTTTAATTTTATTTTAACCGATGACGTTTAGGTAAATGCAACCTAGATTTAATATTGGATCATTACCTATAATATTCAAATAAGCAGCACCAATATCATATCTTGCTCTTAATCCTTGAGCAATATAGTTTAAGTAAGATGCACCTAAATTATATTCATTAGGAGGAACATTCAAGTTAGGCCAATTACCATTATTTATATGATTATTGATTTCAGTTATATCCCACCTTCCGCTTAAATTTGTAGTTTTTGTAGGTTCTTTAGCCCAACTAGTTATTCTACCAGATCTAATCATTTTAGTCTTTCTTTAGTATATGATATTTAAATAAATAGCGCCCACATTGTAGCTTGGTTTTAATCCTTGAGATATATAGTTGAGATAAGATGCACCTAAATTGTACTCATTTCTAGATGTATTTAGATTAGAGTCGGGCCAATTACCATTATTTATATGATTATTTATTTCATTTAAATTCCACAAACCGTCTAAGTTAGTAGTTTTTGTAGGCTCTTTTGGATTTAGAAAGTTTTTCCCAGCTCTTATTGCTGTCATTAACTGATCCTCTCATAACTAACAAACCCACTAAGATCACCACTAGCACTTGCTGTTAACCGAATGCTCTGACCTTCTGTTGTATACACTGGTGAGCCTGCTGTTATAATATTGATCGAACCACCAGCACCAATTGTCGTATTTCTTACCAAGTATGATAATACGGCGCTGCCATTGTGTATATCAGCAGTAATGTTTGCACTATTTGTTCCATCAATATTGCTCACATAAAGACTGTTGATTTTTAAAACTTGATTACTACCGCAAGTTACTATTCCACTAGGAGTTGTTGGTATATCTGCTATATTACCATTTTCACCTAGTACACCTGTTAAACTTTTAAGATTTACATTAGCCATATTTTCTCCTTTAATTAAACATCATAATATATATCATAAATACTATTTTCAACTTTTGTTATATATGTTAAACCCATAATTTTGTATGAGTATTCAAATATACTTGATATTGCTGAATATATTAACCTAGCACCAAAGTATATAGTATTTACTATATTACTTCCAACTCTAACGCTAAAGTTATTACTACCTATTTTACTCATATTACACTATAAAATACACAGTTTTAGGTTCTTTAATAGCTAAAGCGTCGTAATTAGCTTGACTTATTTGAACAATGTTGTTAATGCCGCTAGCACCGGCTATACCTGTTATATTACTAAATACCACCTTACTATTATTTTCCCAATATTGAGTCCCACTATTGTATACTAAAACGTCATTGTGAGTAACACCGCTTAATGAAACGTCATGATCATCTTCTAAGTGTCCAAAACTTGTGGGTCTTACAAATAATTTACCTTGAGTTTGATGACGGTTTAATATAATCGCAACACTAATGCTGTGCTGTGGCTCTATTTTAGTTAACTTGCCAGCAACTGTTGGGTGAACGTAGAGAATATCGCCTGCGGCCCAAGTTGGTTCGCCAGTGGCCCATATTTTATTAGTTGTACCATTAGCCGTAGCATCTCCACGGGTATCTAGCGAGTGTATGTGTCCATAATGCGTTGTATAACCATTCACTCCTGTAGAAATATCTTCTGTTACAAGCCCCATGAATCTAACTTCTCTAACAGAGCCATCGGCTACGAATGGAAGTACCTCTATTCTACTACTTCCACCAGCAGTTAGCCCGCTAGCGTATACTGCGGTGCCTTTAAGTAACGTTGATGCCGAATTATTACGGACTCTATAATGTAATTCTTCTCCTATGTGTTGGGCGTGAGTATTTGTAATTCCTAAATTCAAAGTTCCTTCTGTTGAATCCCACGACAATTGCCCTTGTGTTAATACTGGGTCTGCTACGCTGTTATTAAATGATAATCTACTTAATGAACCACTAGCCGAAGTTATGTTACCACTAATACTAACATTGCCACTACCCGTAATGTTTTGATTATTTAAATCTAAGTTACCACCAAGCTGTGGAGTTGAATCTTCTACAAGATTGGAGATTCCACCACCGCCACCACCGCCACCAATAGCAGAAGATAATTGAGATAATGATATTTTTTTAGTAATACCACTACCAGATGGATCATCCATGAATAGGAATAGATCATCATTAGTCAAACTACCACTACCATCTGGAAACTGATTTATTCTTTTTATAGACATCATCCACCTACTAAAATGGTATTGTTTGTAAATCTATTTGTAAGTTTTGTTTCTAAAGTATTATAACTTATGCTAGTATCAATAGAAGTAATAGTCTTATAAGATCCTGCATTAGAACATGATACTATAACCGTTCCATTTTTTTGTGTTTCTACGCCAGAAACCGCGTTAGTGCAAACGTCTGTTGTTGTTACTGCCATGTGATACCTTTCTTAAAAGACTGTATTTATTGTCCAGTTTACTTTTCTTGGTGGGAATCCATCTACATCACTAAATACCCAAGATCCATTTCCAGAAAGCATTTCCTCTGCGTCTTTTTCCCTAATCCAAAAACTACCTTCTGGTTGTTCGTGACGTTTTGGGCCATTATTCCAGATACCCCAGCTATTCTGCACCAAAAATAATGTTTCATTATATATTTCGTGAGTATCATCCATTCCTACCCAAGCCATCGCGTGTGACCATGAGCCAGAACGTGATGCTATTCCATTTTTATCTCTACGGCTAGAAAAACCAGACATTGAACATACACTAATACCATAACCATTAGCAATAGCATCTCTAGCCTGCTCTATTGTGCTAATGAGTGAGATTGTTTTTACTGGATTCTTTTTGGCTTCATTAATTAGTGAATCTGGAACTCCGCTTCTTCCCCATCTTCCACCGATAGCAGAATACGTAGATAGGTCTATCTCACCATATTGCTTTCGTATTAATAATCCTCCGACTTTATTAACAAATCGTGCTGCTACAGAACATGACATTCCTTCTCCACCGTGACCTCTAGAACCATAAATAGCTTCCACAGCGCCTCTAGCTAGAAACTCTTCTCTGTCTCCATTTATAATTTCACAAGAGCGCGTTACATCTACAGCATTACGTGTAGCATGTGAAACACAATCACCTTGGACTTGTTTTTCAGAAGGTCCAAAATTTGGATCAAAAGTAAGTACATTTTTAAATGGTAATGCTAACTTACCTTTACCAGTTCCATGTAGATCATGAGCAGCGGCACCAAATAATGGATGTGGAAGCTCTCCTAAAAGCTTATCTGTATCCTTGGGATCACACCATGAACCCATGAATCCTTCACGATAAGCTTTTAAAAGATCACTTGGCTTATTAAACTCATTAGACATTTTTCACCGGACTTACCGGGCCTTTGATCCACTTAACAACACTGTCTAAAACTAGTGTTACGATTGGAACTAGCAATACGCCAGTTGAACCCCAATCAACAGTATTAACATTTTCCATTATATATGTTAAAAGCGATCCAACACCAACAA
>Ga0247843_1005768_pt1 | contig 16857 bp, 7 predicted proteins | sample LaCruzMarch2017__FD_192420 | JGI IMG/M metagenome (GOLD analysis project Ga0247843, IMG submission 192420) | Freshwater microbial communities from meromictic Lake La Cruz, Castile-La Mancha, Spain - LaCruzMarch2017_8m | ecosystem: Environmental > Aquatic > Freshwater > Lake | place: Spain... | reverse complement strand
CGGCGCGCTTCCCGCAGCAACACGTGCTGGGGCTCATGTTGTTCGAGCACGTTGAAGATCACCTCGGTGCTCCACTGGACTTTCCGCACCGTTTTTTCGGCGCCGAAGTGGTTGCGGTACACCATCAGCCCGGTCTGGGCCGCATTGCGGAAGTGGTATTTGAGGAGATCGGATTTGTGCAGCGAAGCCAGGAGGTCTTCCTGAAAACCTTCCGGGGACAAGAAGGCCGGTAGATCACCCGCGCTGAGGGTTTGGTCGGCCGAAACGGTGAGCACGAATCCATAGTCGTCGGCCGTAGTCACGGTGTTGCCGCCGCGCAGTCGTCCCAGGCGCAGGCCGATGACTCGACCCAGGGCATCGTTGGCCGCACGCCCGACGAGCGCGTGAAAGAAGTAATGGCGGCGGACGGACGCGCCCGGGGCGGGGGCGATTCGAGAGGGAGTGTTGGGGGAGCTCACGGGCGCACCCGAAGCCGAAGCAGTTCGGGGCGAGCGGGCCCGCGGGTCGAGCCAGACGCCGGCCATCGCCAGTTGCCCGGGCTCGGTAGCCGACGGTGCCGCGCCGCGACGCCGGAGGGGCTGAGATTGGGGGGCGGGTGGCGTCTCCGCCTCCGGGGGCTCCAGGAAGGTTTCCACCAACAAGAATTGGTCGGTGGGGATTTCGCTGATCCCGTGTTGCGCTGCATAAACCCGGTGGATCACGGCCGCGTTGGTGGGCCCGCAGTCGAGGCGTCGGCCGATCCAATCTTGCAGCGGGCCGGCCGGATCGCCTGCCTCGAAGCGTTCCCGCAATTCACGGCGGAAACTCCGGATTTCGCGGGCCACGCGGTTGGCCAAGGGGAACTTGTTGGCACCCCAGCGCGGGACCGTGGGCGTGGTGCCGTCGGCCCGGGTCACGAAGCACTCCATGGCGCCAGCCCGCTCCACGCGGAGGGCACGGCCTGCCAGGGCGAAAACATCCCCGATGCGCAGGCGTCGGAAGAATCCTTCCTCAATGGAGCCGATCCGCGTGTTCCGCAAGAGCACCTGGACCACACCCTCGCTGGAAATGGTGCCGATGTTTTGGAGGAAGTCCCGCCGGGCGGGGCCAGAGCGCACTTCGAAGGTTTCAGCCTCGAGGTGGATTTTGCCGAAGAGGTCGGTGTACTGCCGGCGGAGGGACTCGCCGCCGCCGGCCAGAAAATCGAGCACCGCGTCGAAGTCGGGACGGGTGAGGTTTCGGTATGGGTAGGCTTTTTGGACGTGTTGGTAGGCCTCCTCGCGCGACCACGTCGCGACGCAGGCCAAACCCATCAGGTGCTGAGCGAGCACGTCGAGCGGTGCTTCGGGAATGCGGATGCGGTCGAGGTGGCCCGCCCGCGCCAACAAGGCGGTGGCGCAGCATTCCACCAAGTCGCCGACGTTGGTGGCCATGAGTAATCCGCGGCTGACCTCATGAATGCTGTGGCCGGCGCGCCCTACGCGTTGCAAGGCTCGGGCGACTCCCTTCGGCGTGGCCAACAGCACCACCAAGTCGATGCTCCCGATGTCGATGCCGAGTTCGAGGGAGGTAGAACACACCACCGCCCGCAGTTCTCCGCGCTTGAGGCGGTCTTCCACATCGAGGCGCAGTTCGCGGTCGAGGGAGGCATGGTGGCACTCAATGGTTTCTGCCAGCGCGGGCAGTTGCTCCTTGAGCCAGTAGGTGGCCGACTCGGCTCCGCTGCGGGTGTTGGTGAAGACCAGTGTGGTGCGGTTCGCGGAAATGAGTTTGGCCAACTCGCGGATGAGGCGTTGGCCCGTGAATCCAGCCTTCGGATACGGATTGCGTTGCAGGGGGCAATACACGCGCAAGTCCATCCGTTTGGCCGTCGGTGCTTCGATGATGGAGACATCTCGACCGGTGCCTCCGAGGAAGGCGGCGGCGTCTTCGCGGGGGTGCACCGTGGCGGAAAGTCCGATGCGCTGAAGGCGCGGCGGCGGGGGACTCGGGGCGCCGGCGGCCTCAGGTGCTCCGGGCGACGAGGTGATGACCTGCTCCAGGCGTTCCAGCGTCAGGGTCAGGAGAGCGCCCCGCTTGTTCTCCGCGAGCGCGTGCAATTCATCGATGATGATCCAACGCACCGTGGCCAGCTTTGGCAGCCACTTCTCCTGGCTGAGCATCAGGCAGAGGCTCTCGGGCGTGGTGAGCAGCAGGTGGGGCGGATGGTCGAACTGGCGTTGGCGTTCGGTGGTGCTCGTGTCTCCTGAGCGGAGGCCGATACGCACGGGAGCGGTGTCTCCGTAAATTTCCTGGAGCGGGGCCTGGAGGTTCTTGGCCAGGTCATAGCCCAGCGCCCGCAGCGGGGAGACGTAAAGGCAGCGGAGCGACTCGCGAAGTTGGCCCGTGGCGTGTTCTTGAGCCAAGGCCTCCAAGACTCCCAGAAAGGCCGCGAGGGTTTTGCCCGTGCCCGTGGGCGACACGATGAGCACGTGCCGGCCCTCGGCGATCACGGGCCACGCAGCCGCCTGGATGGGGGTGGGCTGCCCGTGCCGTCGGCGGAACCAGTCTTGGATCACCGAAGGCACGGGATCGTCCGGGGTGCGGGGCAAAGCCGTAGCGACCGCGCTGTGGGTTTCTGGCCTCAGGTGTATTTTTGGAGGATCGGCCCCAGGGCTTTGCGGGTCGCCGCGGGCCAAAGCGATTTCTCGGTCATGATCGCATTGCGCAGGGCGTCGTGGCAGGGCCAGTTCGGTTCGGAGGGCAGGGTGGGAATCACCCGGGACAAGATGGCCTTGGCCTGACCGGCGTTGCGGTGGAGGTTGGCGATGACCATCTCCACGGTCACGTGGGCCTCGTCGACCTTCCAGCAGTCGTAGTCGGTGACCATGGCCATGGTGGCGTAGGCGATCTCGGCCTCGCGGGCGCACTTGGCCTCGCCCAAATTGGTCATGCCAATGACGTCGTATCTGTCACGGTGGTTGGCCAGCGATTCGGCGCGGGTGCTGAAGGCGGGTCCCTCCATGTTCACGTAGGTGCCGCCATTGTGGACGCGGGCCTTCTCGGCCTTGGCCGCCTTGAGCAGCAATTGTCGCAACTCATCACAAATGGGATCCGCAAAGGCGATGTGGGCCACGATCCCACGACCGAAGAAGGAATGCTCAGTCGGGCGCTTGGTGCGGTCGATGAACTGATCCACCAGCACGATGTCGCACGGTTTGAGCTTGGCTTGCAGCGAGCCCACGGCGCTGACGCTGATGATCCACTGCACGCCGAGCTTCTTCATGGCCCAGAGGTTGGCCCGATGGTTCAGCTCACCCGGAAGGATCCGGTGACCGCGGCCGTGGCGCGGCAAGAACACCACCTCGCGGCCGGCCAGTTCGCCCGTGAGAAAAGCGTCGGAGGGATCCCCAAAGGGAGTCTTTACCTTCACCCACTTCTGCCGGGTGAAGCCTTCGATGGAATAGAGTCCACTGCCGCCGATGATGCCAATGCGATGGGGAGTCATGGGAAAAGAAAGGGCTTCAGACCGGAACGGGTTTTGATTTAGGGGGCTTTCGGGGCCGGAACATCAAATTGACGAGCGAGGAATGCCAGTTGATCGGCGCGCTCTTCGATTTGCTTGGAGACCGGTTTGCCCGCGCCATGGCCCGCCTTGACGTCGATGCGGATGAGGACCGGATTCGGCCCGGTGTGAACCTCTTGGAGACGCGCCGCGAACTTGAAGCTGTGGGCCGGCACCACGCGGTCGTCATGGTCGCCGGTGGTGACCATCGTGGGAGGGTAGGCAGTCTTCGGCTTGAGGTTGTGGTAGGGCGAGTAGGCGTACAGCGCCTTGAACTCGTTCTCGTTTTCGCTCGATCCGTAGTCGCTGGTCCAAGCCCAGCCGATGGTGAACTTGTGGAAGCGGAGCATGTCCATGACTCCGACGGCCGGGAGGCAAGCTCCGTACAGGTCCGGGCGCTGGGTCATGCATGCTCCGACCAGCAGGCCGCCATTGGATCCGCCCTGGATGGCCAGTTTCTTCGGCGAGGTCCAGCCTTGTTGGATCAACCATTCGGCCGAGGCGATGAAGTCGTTGAAGACGTTCTGCTTGCGGAGTTTGGTGCCGGCTTGGTGCCACTCTTCGCCGTATTCGCCGCCGCCGCGCAAGTTGGGCACCGCGTAAATGCCGCCCATTTCGAGCCAGACCATGTTGCCCACGCTGAAGGTCGGTGTGAGCGAGATGTTGAACCCGCCGTAGCCGTACAGGAGCGTGGGTGTGTGGCCGTTGGGTTTGAGGCCCTTCTTGTGGGTGATGAACATGGGCACCTTCACGCCGTCCTTGCTGGTGACCCACACTTGTCGGGTCTCGAAGTCATCGGGCTGGAACGCCACCTTGGGTTGTTTCCACAGGGTGCTGGCACCGGTCTTGAAATCGTAGCGGTAGATGCGTCCGGGCACGGTGAAGCTGGTGAATCCGAAGAAGGTCTCGGTGTCTTCCCGTTTTCCGCCGAAGCCCGAGGCGCTGCCGATGCCGGGGAGTTCCAACGCCTTTTCGAAAGACCCGTTGAGTTGGTGGATGCGCACTTCGGATCGGGCATCGCGTAGCGTGTCGCAGACAAAGCGTTCACCCAACACGCTGACTTGAGTGAGCGTAGCCTCGGATTGCGGGATGAGTTCCTTCCAAGCCGTGCGTTCCGGAGTGCGGGTATCGATGGCGATGAGGCGACCGCGCGGGGCCTTGAGGTCCGTGAGGAACCAGAACACCGGACCTGCATTGCCCACGAAGTTGTAGCTGGCGTCGAAGTCGTTGAGCAATTCGACCACGGGTGAGCCGGACTTCTGCAAATCCTGATAGAAGAACCGGTTCCGCGTATCGGTGCCCTGGCTAACCGCGAACACCAGGTAGTGCCCATCGTCGGACACGCTCGCTCCGAGGCCCCACTTGGGTTGGTCCTTGCGCTCGTACACGAGCCGGTCGGTCGCCTGTGCCATGCCGATGGTGTGGAAGTAAACCTTCTGGAACTCGTTCACCGCCGTCAGCGCGGCCCCCGGTTTCGGCGCGTCGTACCGCGAGTAGTAAAAGCCCGAGCCATCCTTGGCCCACGAAATGCCCGAGAACTTCACCCATTCGATGCGGTCAGGCAGTTCCTGGCCGGTGGCCACGTCGCGGATGCGGATCTCCTGCCAGTCGCTGCCGCTCTTCGAGAATTGATAGGCCACCTTGCTGCCATCCTCAGAGGGTTCCAAACGGCCGATGGCGACGGTGCCGTCGGTGCTGAGTTTGTTCGGGTCGAGCAAGACGGTGGGTTCGGCATCCAGGCGGGGGGTGGTGTACCACACACTCTGGTTCTGCAGCCCATCATTGCGGCTGAAGAAGTATCGGTTGCCCTGCTTGGAGGGGACCCCGAAGCGCTCGAAGTTGAAGAGCTGCGCCATCCGTTTGCGAATGCCCTCACGCTGCGGAATGTCCTGAAGGTAACCGAATGTGACTTCGTTCTGGCGCTTCACCCAGTCTTGAGTCGCCGGAGCGTTGTCGTCTTCGAGCCACCGGTAGGGATCTTCGACGCGGACCCCGTGGTAGGTGTCGACGACGTTGGTCTTCGACGTGGTGGGGTACTGGAGGGAAGCACTCATCAAATTCAAGGTAGCGAGTAGGGTCGTGGAACCCACGGCGGCAGCGCGCAACGACATGCGTATTTGATGGTGCCAAAACCCCGCGACTGCAACTCCGCGATCACCGTTCACGGGGACCCTTGGGTTTGACCCGGGTGACGGAAGCGGTTCCGGTTCCTCGCGGCTTGCACCCGGACGGCTCTGGGCCAAGTGTGGATTCAAGATGCGCCGCCTCACTCCGCGAGCGAATCCCCGTCGGCGATGGCTGCGTGCCCAGACCGCCGGTCTCGTCCTGTTGCTCAGAGCCGGCTGGATGAGCGCATCTCTAGTGATCATGGCTGATACTTCCACCGTCCCGCCTCCGAAACCGCCGGTCGCCAAGACCCATGAACACCGTTCGATTTGGCATGGAGAATCGGTCAATGACCCCTGGTTCTGGCTTCGCGAGAAAACCAATCCGGAGGTGATCCGCTACCTGAAAGCGGAGAACGCCTACATGGAAGCAAGCACCGTGCAGGCCAAGTCCTTTGGTGAGTCGCTCTACAAGGAAATGCTGGGGCGCATCCAGCAAACCGACCTCACCGTCCCGGTTCGGCGCGGGGCCTATGATTACTACTCTCGGACCCAAGAGGGGCGTCAGTATGCCATCCATTGCCGGCGGAAGGCGTCGCCGGATGGGGCTTCGGATCCCCAGGCCGCAGAGGAGGTGCTGCTCGATTTGAACCTCTTGGCCGAGGGCCATCTATTCCTCGGACTCGGTGGCTTTGAGACCAGCGATTCCGGGACTGCGCTGCTCTACAGCACCGATGTCACGGGCTTCCGTCAGTACACCCTCTACCGCAAAGACCTCGTCACCGGGAAGACTTCCAGCCCGTTGGCAGAGCGGGTGACCAGCTTTGAGTGGTCGGCCGACGGTGCATGGGTGCTCTACACCACCGAGGATCCCGTGACCAAACGGAGCAACCAACTGTGGCGCCTGGACCTCGAGGGCGGTCGTCCAGAACTGGTGCTGGAGGAGAAGGATGAATTGTTCGGTCTGGGACTGGGCCGGACCAAGGATCGCCAGTGGTTCGTCTGCTCTTCGCAGAGCACCGACACCTGGGACCAGCGGATCTTGCTCGCCTCCGATCCGAAGGGTTCCTTCCGCCAGGTCTTGCCCCGGGAGAAGGGACACAAGTACGACCTCGAGCATCACGAGGGCCTGCTCTTTTTGCGGACTAACAAGGACGCCAAGAACTTCCGGCTGGTGAGTGCCCCAGTCGCGGAACCAGGGCGTTGGACCGAGGTGATTGCGCATCGTGCTGACGTGCTGCTGAAGGGCCTTGAGGTGTTCCGCGATCACCTGGTGGTGGAAGAACAGAAGGAGGCGCTGACCCACCTGCGAATCCGGAGCAGGAACTCACCCGATTGGCTGGAGGTCGCCTTTCCAGAACCGGTGTATTCGGCCCACCCGACCGGCACCCCGGAGCTGGGGGCCAAAGCCTTTCGACTCACCTACCAATCGATGGCCACGCCCCAAGGGGTCTACGACTGCGACTTGGCCACCGGACAGCTCACCTTGCTGAAACGCACTCCGGTTCTTGGGGGGTATGATCCCTCGGGCTATGTCACCGAGCGGCGCTGGGTCACTGCGCGCGACAACACCCGCGTGCCCTTGTCGATGGTCTACAAGAAGGGCGTGAAGCTCGATGGCTCTGCGCCATGTTTCCTCTATGGCTACGGATCTTACGGCCTCGGCATGGATGCCAGCTTCTCCATCGCCCGGCTGTCGCTGGTGGAACGTGGCATGGTGTTTGTCATCGCCCACATCCGCGGCGGCGATGAACTCGGTGAGGCGTGGCACGACGACGGCATGTTGATGCGCAAAAAGAACACCTTCACCGACTTCGTGGACTGCGCCGAATGGTTGGTGAAGAACCGAATCTCGGCACCCGATCGACTGGTGATCGAAGGCGGCAGTGCTGGGGGATTGCTCATGGGGGCTGTGGTCAATTTGCGCCCCGACTTGTTCCGGGCGGTGCACTCGGCGGTTCCGTTCGTGGATGTGATGAACACCATGATGGACGCGAGCCTCCCCCTGACCGTGGGTGAGTACTTGGAATGGGGAAATCCGAACGAGAAGCCCGCCTTCGACTACATGCGTTCGTACAGCCCGTATGACAACCTGAAGCCGGGAGCGTACCCGGCGATGTTGGTGACCACCGGCCTCAACGACAGTCAAGTGATGTACTGGGAGCCGGCGAAGTACGTGGCCAAGCTCCGGACTCTCAAGACCGATGAGCGGCCGCTCCTGTTGAAGTGCAACATGGGCGCCGGACACGGCGGAGCCAGCGGACGCTATGACCGCTTGAAGGAAGTTTCCTTCGAGTACGCGTGGCTTATGACCCAAGTCGGGATCACTTGGTAGAGACACGGTGTGGTGGGCTGGCAGGCCAGTGTGTGCTGAAGCGTTGTCAGGCCAGCACGGCTTGGATCACACGGCCATGGACATCGGTGAGGCGATGGTCGCGGCCGCCGAGGCAGTGGGCCGACCTGCATGTTGTCGGAGTTGCCGGCGACGAAGGGGAAGGGTGCCCGTGGGCTCAGGGGAATGCCGGGCACGGCGAACAGGAGGGGATCTGGGTGCCGACGGTATTGGTCCGGTGGCGCGTCGCCGGCTCATCCGGCAGTTTTCAGTACAACGGCGTGTCCGTTGAGGTTGTGGATCACAACCCGGTCGGCCAACGTGCGCTGCTCGTCCACATGACGCGTGATGCCATCGCACCGTGGGAATCCGTAGTCATCGTACACCACGAGGCCCCCGACCGGCATGCGCGGCCAGACCCACGCGAGGATGTCCGCAGCGCTCTGGTAGACATCAACGTCGATATGACAGAAGCGTACCCGAGATTCGGTGATCAGTCCCGCGGTCTGGTCCGGGAAGATCCCCTCCAGCAGGCGTACCGTGCCGAGACCCAGACGCCGGTGCAGGAGGTCCGTCACGAGGGCCAACGAGGTGTCCGAGTGCTCGCCGTTCCGGTAGGAGGCATCCTCCCGGCCCGCCTTGACCACACCCCGGAAGGTGTCGCACAGGTAAACCGTCGGGGACCCGGGCAGGTTGGCGGCCTGCCGTGCCAGGATGGCTCCGGTGCCGCCGCGCCAGACGCCGACCTCCACGATGGCGCCCTCCAGCTGCGCGGTCTGGGCCAGCAATTGCCAAAGCTCGAAGCAACGGAGCTCGTCCACCAAGGTGTTCTCGCGGGCGACGCGGTAGATCTCGAGGAACTCCGGGTCGTGGTTCCAGGGGGCGTAGGTGGCCGTCGGCAGCACCAGTCCGTGCCGCGGGGCCGGTGGGCGGCCGAAGATCTGACCGATGCCCCCGACCACTCGGCCTCCGAGGCGACGGATCCATTGCGATGCTGTCAGCGCGCTCATGTGGGCCTTTTTTATGCAGAGTCGGTCCAAAAGCCCACGCCGAAGTTGTGTCCGGGCTGGATGTCGGCAGGTCCGTCGGCCTGCGCCCATCCAGGGTCTTTTGTTTCGGCTGATTCAGGCTTCGAGGGCTCATAATGCGAGTGAGAGCTCGGCAATCGATGCGGCCGTGGCCTACTTGGCTCTCCTAAAAAGGGGGTACTCGGAGTTGCCGCCCTCTGTTGGGCCAGTTTCTCGAGATGGGGTTGTACTTCGATCCGGTGCACGAACGCTTCACCAACAACTCCGTCGCCAACGCGCTCCTGAAGCCCGCCTACCGCAAGGGCTATCGGATCCCCGAATCGGTTTAGGCAGCGCATGGGGCGGCATTTCAGGGCTGGCCCTGGGCTCCAGGTCCTCAGCGGCCTGAGTGAGCCGTTGCTATTTTGGGACGTTTTTTCGCCGGGTCACCGGATCCAAAGAACCCGGTAGAAGCGCGCTGGGTTGGCCAACGGGTCGGCTCCGGCGGGCAAGCCGGGTGATGGGGCTGGCAGCAAGGGGCGGCGACGGATCTCGTCGCGGAGTGCCGGCCCCTGTTCGAGCAACGTCCAGATGGGGTTGGCCAGGCGCTCCGTGGACTCGATGCGGTAGCTCTCGCCCAAGATGGCGGGCCACTGGAGCTCAGGTCCGTCCGGGGTCACCGTCACGGAGGCCCGGAACGGGTCCGTCCAACCTGGAGTGCCGTGGTCGGCGAGGCTTGGGAACCATCGTCGACCGTCGGCCAGATAGGCATTCATTGCATCCCGAGTGGTGGGTGGGGTCGATGGCTCGGCCAGTACCAACGAGCGACCGTCCCCATCGGCGCGCACCGGCCAAGGGGTCTGGGTGCCGTAGGTCACCGACCAGAGTTCCACGCCATCGGCTCCGAGCAGGGCGATGCGTTCGCCCGAGTTGTCCAGCGCCCCAACCCACGGTCCCATCGTGCGGACGCCCGCCCGGGCGCCTGCAGAGCCGGGTGCCAGGTAGCGGGCGGCGAAGCCGATCGGGTCGCGCACCGCGACCAGGGATCCGCCGGGGGGCACCACAGTCGCGTTCGGGAACACCAGGCTGATACCGCCGGACAAGGCGCAGCGTGAGAGGTCGAGCGGGTCGGCGGTCGTATTGCGCAACTCGATGAACTCAGACTCGCCGCCGGTCGAGGGGTTGTAGTGGATCTCGACGGGCAATAGGTCGCCGGGTCCAGGTCGGCGCGGCGCGCGCAATCGGAACGTCGCGGCGTCCACTGCAGACCAGGCGCCGGATGTGGAACGGACGCGAGTAGTGACGGTCAGGTCCGACTCCACCGTCAGCGCGTCGGCAGCCCAGAGTTTCGCGGCCGTTGAGACGGCCCCGCCGGGGAGCCGTGGATCGCTGCCGTCGAGCGTGTAGAAAATGGTGCCCGACGGGGCGCTGAGCTGTGGGCGGAACCCCGACGCGACGGTGCCTCCCCGCACATCGAATTTCGGCGGGTCGAAGTTGGGGTACAGGCCCCGGGCGCGCAGTTGGCCCAGCAGGGAGGCAGTGCGCCGTGGGAACAACTGCGTGCGAATCGTGGCGGCCGCTCCTTCCCAGGAGGCCGGTGTGCGCTGGTTCCACCGGGCCGACTCGGCCACAAGGCTGTCGGCGATTTCGCGCATGCGAAGATTGAGACGGTTCTCCAAGGCCGCCGGGGTGAGCGCCCCATCGTTGAAGAAGTGACGATGAATCCGATCGGCCAAGAGCGTGCGGAAGTCTGGATTCCCTTCGCGCCCCAGCGACCCGAAGAACCCTCCGGGCCCCTCGCGATCGGTGCGGTTGAGGTTGAGCGCGCTGGTGCGCAAGAAGCCGTCGGCGTCGGCGATCCAGAACTTGAAGCCGGTGCCGGGCTCGAGCGGACCGCAGCTCCGGAACTCCGACTCACAGTCGCCGTAGGTCCACAGCAGCATGAAGTCGATGAGGTGGGCCACGTCGAGCCGGGAGCGGACCCGCTGATAGCTGTTCCGGTCGGCGCGGGCCCGTTCCCAGGGGTCGAGGTTGGGCGGCTCCGGGGCGCCGATAACAAAATCGTCGGTCACGTTGTCGTTGCCCATGACTGCCCCGTAGTCGTTGCGCGATCCACCCAGGTAGTCGGCGAGGAAGCGCTCCGAGAGCAGTTCCCGGCAGTCGTACTGCCCCCAGTAGGCCCCGTTGACGTACACGTGCACGAAGCGGCCATGGGGATTGAGGCTGCCCATGTCGAGCATGCTGTCCTCGACGAAGCGGCCGGCCATGTAGAAGCCGCGCTCAGACATGTCGTGAGAACCGGATCGCAAGTCGAGCTGGTCGAAGGAACGGACCGGAGTCGTCCCGTGGTCGAAACCGTCGAACAGTGGCGCCCGGATGGCGTCGTCGCCGTATCGGTTGCGGCACTTGACCCGGAAGCTGCGCTTGTCGAACGAGGTCCAGGCGTTGCCGAAGCGGGAGAGGCCGCAGTTGACGTGCACCGACGGCCGACCGTCGGGCCAGAGGATCTCGAAGGACCCCGGCTTCTCTTGGTAATCGGGCTGCCCGGGCAGCGACAGCGCGATGGTGGGGATCGCCCGCAGGCCGGTTCGGAGTCGCGCGGCCAGCGCGGCATTTTGTGTGATCGTGCGGTTCATCGACGGCGAGGCGACGACACTCTCGATGAACACGAAGGTGCGCGTCTGCACCGGGGAGGGCCGGGCGCCGGGGCGGACCGCACGGGCGCGGACGGACATCGTTCGCGCCACATCGAGGCCGTTGGAGTAGACGAGGCTTGGCTCGGTCCCGTTGGTCGAATAGAGGATGGTCGAACCGGGATCGGGGGCGGTGAGCAACAAGCGGAAGGGATTCTCGTGGAATCCCCGCTCGTGGCTCCAGTCGGGCTGGCGGACCCAGCCCTGGTAGGCTGCAGCCACGTTCGGGCGGCCCGGAGTCGGGTCGAGCATCTGCCAATTGCCGGCCAGATCGCGGCCGTAGGCGAGGTCATCGCTGAGCGCGGGATAGTCCACCCGCTGCAGCGGCTCACCCGAGGCGGCGGGCGGGACGAGCAACACTGCGCCGCCGGCCCGGGACAGTCTGAAGCCGACGTGCAGGTCGCCTGACGCGTCGAGGCCACGGTCGCTGCCCGAGGCGAAGACCACCCGCGACTGGTGCGGCTCGAGCACCCAACGGGGGAAGGTCCATTTGCGCGGCTTGGCCGGATCATCGCTCAGGCTCCATCCGGCGAGGTCCACGGGCTGGTTGCCTGGGTTGCGCAGTTCGATCCAATCGGTGGCGTCGCCCGAGGCGGTGGCCAACGAGAAGCGGTTGGCCGCAACCAACTCGTCGAGGCGCACCGGCAGAGACGAACCTGGGACCTCCACCGAGGCGGCGCGTACGAAGATTCCGGCGGTGTTGGAGGCCACGAGCAGGTATTCGGTGGAGCGCGCGGGCGTCAGCCGGACCAGCCCCTTTCCGTCGGCCGAAGTGAGTGAACCCACCGAGCCCACGCTGGGATGCAACTCCAACCGGAGCACGTCCTCGACCTGCCAGGACAGGGTTGCCTCCGCCGAGCCCGTCGCGGCGGGATTCGCATCAAACTGGAGGATACCGACCTCGTTGGTGGGTCGACCGAACACAGCCACCTCGCGGAAGCCGATGTACCACTCGATGCCGCCGCCCGGGTCCGTCCGCCGCTTGTCCTCGAGCCCGACCCGGACATACCTCGCGAAGACCGGCCCGCCGAAGTCGGTGTCGAAGGTGTCGGGGCGGCCGGAGATCCTCCGGGAAAAGACCGAGTCGTGCCGCTCGTCGAAGAGCCGGACCGTGGCATTGGTGAGACGTCCGCCGATGCCGGAAGCGGCGATGGTACGGATGCCATGAAGGGCGAAGGTACCCCCAAGATCGACCTCCCAGTAACCGTCAACCGTCCGTTCCGTGGTTTTGGTCTCGGTGGAGGCCTTGTCGTCGTTGGCCCGGGCGGCCGGGGCGAGTCCATCGGTGAGGCGCAGCATTGTGCTGCGTTTGAAGGACGCCAGGTTGTTCGACACCACGAGCCGGTCCAGAGGCGTACCGGCTGCTGGGGGTGGCGGGCCGAACGGGATGTCTGGCACCCCGGAGACGCGCACTTCGGCCAGTGAGACCTGGCGGGTGCCGCGTCCATTGGTTCGATCGCCGGGGAGTCCGATCCAGACGGTACGGGCCATGACCCCGGCTGGCAGGTCGATGGTCCAAGTGCCGCCCGGACCGACGTCGGGCAGGTCTTGCTCGAAGACCACCTGGTCGTCCATGCGGAGGAGGCGCAGCACGTGGCCCCGGCCGAGTGCGTCGTCGGGTGCCGCCGGTTGGACGCCCTCGACGCGCTGCAAGCGGTGGATGCGCGACAGGTGTCCCCACCAGTGGCTGCCAGGCAGGTCGGCGGTCCGGCTGCTGGTGGTCTCCCGATTGTCGATGGCCAACGCCGCGGCGGTGTCGGCGGAGGCGTCGCTGGACTGGCCTACCGAGGCGAAGGCCAGTCGGGTGGCTGCGATCGCCGGTTCGACCGGGTTCGAGAAGCTTCGAGTATCGAGGCGGTTCGCCCCGGCCGAACGGTCGGTGATTGCTGTTTCTGTCGACCAAGCCAGCGCAACGGTGCCTGCCGGAGCAGAGCCGAAATCGAAGGCGTAGCGGTTGGCGCTCAATTCAGTCACGACCGTGGCCGGCACGCCGTTGAGTCGGAGGGCGGAGGCCGTGACGCCTTGGACCGGTTCGGTGAACAAGACCTCGAGTCGAGGCGCTGCCCCGACGGAGGACCCGAGCGGCGGTGTGACGGAGACCACCCTCGGGGCCAGCGTGTCGCGCACCCGCTCCTGCCAGACCGCATCGAGGATGAGTCCCCACACCAGGTCGGAACTGGCGGTGCCCGACTGGTGTACCTCGACAGACAATGTGTTCGTCCCCGGCTTCAGGCCGTTGGCTGCCCAGGGGAACGTGCCCTCCCAGGCGGCATTTCCGACACTCCGGCTGGCCTGGGTGGTCGGCAGCACCGTGCCTTCGCCCAAGCCGAGGCGCTGGACCTCGGAGCCGTTGAGGAATACCAGCGCTCCGTCGTCGACCAACACGCTCGCGACCAGTTCGATGGAGTGGGCGTTGGTGATCGGGTTGACAAAGGTGGTCCGGAAGAAGGCCGTCGTGGGCAGCTTCCCGGCGGTCGCCGGCAGCAGGGTCGTCTTGGGGCCTGGAAGCTCGGAATCCTCGACGTACAGAACGCCGCCGCCGGTGGTCCATCCGGTGCTGGTATCGCTCCATGCTGGCCACTGCGGGTGGGGCAGCACGCCATCCACCCGGTATTGCCACGGGTGGACGACCTCGACCAGACGATTGGTCCGATAGGCACCCGGAAGCCCAGGATCGATGGTCAACCGGGCGGCGGGGCTGGTGAGTCGGAGGGTACTGTCGATGACCTCGACGGTGATCGTCGCGTCGTGATCTGCGGCTGAAGTGACGAAGGTCCAATCGGGGCCGGATACTCCGTCCATGAGTTTGCCGTTGCGCAGCCAGCGGTATTGGAGGGGCGGTTCACCCCGGGCCTCGACACGGAAGCTCACCGGGTCGCCGAGGAAGATCGTCTGGGAGGCGGGCGGGCGGACGATCTCCAGCGCGATCGAGCGGCTGGCGAGACCGAATCCGACGATGAGGGCGACCCCCATACGCAAGAGGCGGATCAGTCGGCCTGGGGCGAGGTTTGTACGGTCCATGGAATTGGGAAGCGACGGGAGGATCTCCAGAAGCTCGTTGCCTTGGATGGCTGATCAACAAAAAACTGAAGCGGATCGCCAATCGCTTTCCACCGAGGCAATCACGCCTTTGACCACGCTGCCCGCCACGTCCGTGAGGCGGTAGTAGCGCCCTTGGAACTTGAAGGTCTGGCGTTCGTGATCGACACCGAGGAGGTACTGCATCGTGGCGTGCAAATCATGCACATGGACCGGATCCCGCAGGATGTTGTAGCCGAACTCGTCGGTCTGGCCGTGGACATGACACGGCGGGCGTGGGGCGAGACGCCTTCCGGGTTGGTCAGGAAGAGCACCGGTTCTGTGCCCGCCTTGAACTTCACCCCCTGGTGTTCGGAAGGCAGGAATCCCGAACCCCAGAGGCGCGAGTAGAGCGGTTGATCCTTGTTGGCGTCTTGCATCTTCCTGATGTTTCCAATCAATGCTCGAAGTCCGGATTGATAGATTCAATGATAGTCCTCAAGATAGCCATCCCGGGTGCGGTCAAGTCCCAGTTTGCCAGATTTTACTGATTCAGCTCACCTCCAACGCCACACTATGTATCGAATTTTAGGCAGCGACGGCAAAGAGTACGGTCCGGTGTCGATCGAACAGTTGAACCAGTGGATTCGCGAACGGCGCGTCAATGGCGAGACACGCGTTCAGGGCGAAAACGGCGTCTGGAGCCTCCTGCGTGAGGTGCCTGAATTGGTAGTATTGCTCCAACCACCGGTGGTTGCTCCGCCGTTGATCTCTGCGCCGACGAAAGCGAATTCCATTCCGTCCGATTTCGACGGGGATTACGACTTGGACATCGTTGACTGCCTGACGTCCGCTTGGAGGCTGTTCCAACAGCAGTTCTCCACGCTCTTCGGGCCGACGATGATGTACGTGCTCATCGCCTTTGGTCTGGGGATTTTCGGAGCCCTCCCTTACATCGGTCCCTTGTTCAGCCTTTGCAGCATGGTCATTGGTGGACCGCTGATGGCCGGTCTCTATGTCGTTTATCTGAGGGTGATACGTGGAGAGATGCCTCCTTTAGGATCCGTATTTGACGGGTTCCGGAAGATGTTTGGCCATTTGTTCCTGGGACAATGGGTGGCGGCCATTTTGGCCTTGTTGCCACTGTTGGCGGGAATCCTCGTCCTGTTCTTCAGTGTGGGATTGACCGTCATCATGGGCTTGGTGAAGGGCTCGGCCAGTTGGCCGGCTTTTGAAGTGCTGGCACCGGGGCTGGCGCTGTTTCTTCTCGGCGTTCCTGTGAGCATTTTCCTCTCGGTCAATTGGATGTTCTCGTTGCCAATGATCCTGGATCAACGCTTGGACTTTTGGACGGCCATGAAGCGGAGTGGGCGGCAGGTGAGACGCCACTGGTGGTCGTGCCTGGCGCTGTCGGTGATAACGTCGATTTTGAACTTCGCCGGTACGTTGTGTTGTTTGGTGGGGTTGGTCGTGACGATCCCCATCTCGATGCTGGTGTTCATGTCCGCTTATGAGATGGTCATTCATGGCCGAAAAGCCGAGTAGTCGTTCGGTGAGTTGGACGGCTTTGGCCATCAATCTGGGAGCCACGCCGGGGCTGGGTTCTTTTGTGGCCGGTCATCGGGTGGTGGGCATGTGTCAAATGGGTTTAGCGGTTTCGGGCTTCATCGCGATCTTGGCCTGGTTTTGGGAGTTGGTCCGAGGGGCTTGGGACAGCGTTCAGGCGGGCGACGCGGTCGTTTGGCCACCAGCGCGAGGACTTATCTTGGGCGGGGCCTTGTTTGGGGCGGCCTGGCTTTGGTCGCTGGTGACCTCCTTGCAAATCCTTCGGGAAATCCGAAAAGCCAGGCCGCCGATTTTGCCGGAATCGTCGAACCGATGAGCCCATGAGCGCCGCTCGGGATCCTCGAGATCTGTGCTGCGGTTGTCGTCGGTGGTTATCACTCAGGGCCGTGACGCGTGGCTTGCGAGGGTAGGGTTTTGACGTTTCCATCAGCAGCACGCCCTTCAAGTCATGAACACCTTTGCCCGACCATTTCTTGCTTTGCTTCTGTGTCTGGGATTTTTGCCGGATAGTTCAGCAGTTCCTATCCGCTGGAGCTTGCAAACCCGTGATCCGCAGACGGGCAAAACCAACATCACCCGCGAGCAGGTAGATTCGTCGCGCATCGGCGTGGTG
>Ga0247843_1005759_pt1 | contig 16881 bp, 13 predicted proteins | sample LaCruzMarch2017__FD_192420 | JGI IMG/M metagenome (GOLD analysis project Ga0247843, IMG submission 192420) | Freshwater microbial communities from meromictic Lake La Cruz, Castile-La Mancha, Spain - LaCruzMarch2017_8m | ecosystem: Environmental > Aquatic > Freshwater > Lake | place: Spain... | reverse complement strand
CTGCTTTGCTTTGTTTACCATGCCATACGCATCAAGCAAACTAATTACAAGAATGGTTCGGCCTTCGCTGTCATCGTAAATGGTTTCGTACATACACTTGGCTGGCACGAACTCTAAAAATTCTTCGTAGGTCATTCTGTTTCTCCTCTTGTTCTAACTACTTCTGCACAGCGGCACTCGCATTGGTTATCCCCAATGACTGAGAGAATCCGATCACGCTCGGCTGCTACTACTAGGGCGGCAAAGGCTTCAAGGAAAGGTGTTAATTCGTGGTCTTCTTGGGCTGACGGGCTATACGCCTCGTTATCCTTAACAAAAAACCCAGCCTGTCTAGCCATGTCGATTAGTTCTTGGTTCATTCAATCTCCTCAAATTGTTGGTACTTCAATGCCCGTGCATATTCTTTGGCTCGTTCATAGGTGTCGTCGCCAGCAAACAAGTCCTCATATTGCCAGTCAAATTCATACCAGCGTTTGGTTTCAACAACCCAATATCCTTTTGGGTGTAATCGTATTCGTACTCTCATGCTTTCTCCCTTGCGGCAAGCATTGCGTCTGCTATTGCATAAGCCTGTCTTGGTATCAATAAACCATCGTTGTCAATTAACGCTTGCATCGCCTTGGCTGCAAAGTAGTCGCGCAGGGTCATGCCGCCTTCACCCCAGACATCAATGCCTTCTTTAGTTTTGATGCTTGCGTTTGGAAACGCTGGCCCACCTGTGTTTTTCTTGCTCATTTGATAATCCTCCTGAACGCGCCACATCGGGCGCAGTGGTACAAGGGTTGGCCCTCGACAGGCTCCCATCGGTGTTTGCAGTCGGCGTACGCGCTCATTTAACCCGCCGTACGTTCACCCACACAGGTTCTTCTTTCTTCACAGGTGGTGGTGTCATCTGCTCACTTGGGGGTGTCCACCCGTACTTGCGCCAGAGTGCTTGTACGTCAGCACCGCTGGTCCATTTGTACTCGGGGTGGCCTACGGGAATTAAAGGCTTAGTCATTTCATTGTCTCCTTTATAAAGATTATTAAATGCGGATCACGGTATTCTGCTGATCTCTCTCTTCAAATACCATATCGCCTTTTCAATGTCTTGCTTTCGGTTGCCCTTGTGGTCGGCACGAGCAATGTATTTCACGGCATTACCAAGGTTGTAGTTGAGCTGCTTGGCTTCAATAAAATCAATCACCTCAATGCCGCCAACAAGGTAATGCACAGGGTTATTTACCAGGTCTGTTTTTACCGGAACACTTTCCAATATTAATTTTGGCTCAATCTGTTTTTCTTCCGTCTTCTGCATGTGGTTACGTTTGACCATGTAAACAGTCTGATAGGGATACCCCAAATCTTTTGCTACTTCAGAAATCGTCTTTTCAGGTAGTTTGGCAAAATGATTCAAAATTTCCAAAGTCTTTCTTTTCATCTCAATTCTCCAAGTTGTTAAAAATACTGTGGGCAAGTTGAATCACGCCATCTTCAACAAAGCTATTTGCTCAGTCAGAACAGCGCCCATGTCCCGGCCTCTAATGGCAACCATCTGAGCTTCTTTGCATTCGTAGACAACTTGGGACGCATCCTTGATACCCTTGTTGTATCCACTCTTGTAGGCATCACCCCCATCAAGCATGAGTAAGATGGCATCACGCACAATGCCGGATGCCTTGCGGTCCTTGGCCGCTTCCTTGATCTTTGCGTAATACTCTGGCGGCAAATACACCGAGTACGGGATCAGTTTTTTTCTCGCTTCCATGTCATAAACTCCTCGTGCAATAAATTAAAACGCTCACGCGCATTGATGTTGGTGCGCAAATCAGCGCGAGTCTGCACCCCTAGATAAGTGCGCAACCAGTCAATCGAATCCTTTTCACAAGGCACCATGATCTGCAAGCGGTCAAACAAAAAATTCCAGAAATCAGGATCCCCGCAAATCACACCTGATGTCTGCACAAGCCTGTCTCCTGCATACTCAATCTCTTTATCCATGGGCCTGTCATTCCCATCAAGCCTGACAAGAACACACTGGTACCGCGCCCCGACAAAATCTCGGAGCAGGTCTTCGGGTATCTCGTCTGGGTGCATGCGGAGGGTCAGCACATAACCCTCCTTGTCTTGTTTCATGGCCATTTTCACGGCCTCAAACTGAAGAGTCTTCATATCAGAAAAGAATGTCCGAATCGTCTTCTGGCACAGGCTTGTATGCGGGCTTTACGTATGGTTCAGCTGCCACTATGGATACGCAATCCTTGCCGTTAATAACTCGCGTCCAACCGGAGATGGTGATTTTGATCAAGTCGTCATCCGTCTTACTCATTAATAGCTTGAGTAAGGCTCGGTCTAAAAGCAAGTCGCCGCGCTTGTCTGGTTGGTTTTCAGACTTCTTGTAGTCGTTGGGCCACAAGGTGCCAGTGTTGGGTTTTGGTGTGTAGGCCATCATGCCTCCGGAAATTGTTTAAGGGCTACTGAAAGTTTGGCTGTGAGTTGCTTGAAAAAATCTACGTCTTGTTTCTTGACCTCCTCAAATAATTGTTTGTTTCTCAAAAATATCTGCTTCACATCTTTCTGAGAATGCGTTTGACCAATCAACATCTCAACCGAGTCGTTGATGATGCCAAGCCAGTCTTGTAACGACCCCTTCGGCATCAGTTCAATCTTCATTTGAAACTCACCATCTTTGCCAACAATCACAGCTGGTGGCCGAGCGGGCTGTTGCACGGGTTGGGCCTCAGCCTTCTTGGTGGCGGTATCAGATGAATCAATTGCATCGTGCTCTACGATCTCCATGGCGGTCATCCAAAGGTAGCGGCGTTGATACGATTCAACAGCACCCAGATTCTGAATGGGGTGGGCACCCTTTAAATTTGCATCTGCCATAGGCGATGTAATCACAATGACCGTGCCGTCTTCCGTGTCCGTGATGGTCAGAGTGGCGTACTCGGCGCTATACGACACCACGCCGCACAGGTCTACCTCGTGGAAGATTTTTTGTATCTCTGGTATGAAGTCACCCAGTTCAAAATAGCTATAGCCAGCAAACTTATTGAGACCTGACTTCTTCAACTCTGTTTCCAAAAAACGGACCCGAGCGCCCATTAATTTACGATGTACCGACATATATTTCCTTTACTTGGTTTGAAAGGTGCGCCACTGATCGCACCACTGATTGACTGAGCAAAAATTTGCGCAGCGCGTTCTCTCTCCAGGCCGCAGATCAAGTTCGTAGTCTTTACCCAAAGTGGATAAAGCCTCGTCTGCCTCTTCCTGTGTGCTGTGCAGGGACTTGGCCCTGACACCGCCTTTTTTCCTTACCGCAAAAACAGCGGCTTTTTCCCACATTTCCGATGGTGTGCAAGGCGGCAGCTCATCATCTGTCTCTACCGCAAAATCACAAGCCGAGTGCAGCTCAATGCGGCTGCTGATAAATGCCTTACGCTCATCCATCGTCCACAACTTGATGGGCAACTCTTTGATTGGCGCTTCGGGGTAATTTTCCCGTGTGCCAGCATCCCTACGGCTCCAGTCGCGGATGATGGCAACGATGCCAAGATCGATGACCTTTACTTTTCTGACGCTCTCAACAAGCCATGCGTAGATATTGAGCTGCTGTTCCCACTCGGCCTTTTCATTCATCACCGCCCATGCGCTAGTTGTTTTGTAATCGCGTATCTGTGTTCCGGCCTCAGAGTCGATCTGCAAATCCACCGCCCCACTGATGTTCCAGCCATCTACTTGAGCATGGAGGCGCTGCTCAATGATGTGGTTGTCGTCCTTGCCGTGCTCTAGGATGGAGTGAACAGCAGAACCAAAAATAGACCAAACCATGTCTGACACGTCCTCCTCCAAATCCCCTTGATGTTTTGCGGTCAAAGACACGATCTTGGGACTGTTGATCAATTGGGTAACGCTGAGGTTGGCCCCTCCCTTTGTGTATGTTGGTCGGCGCAATACGTTAACAAACGTTTGCGGGATGTTGAATTTGTTGGTTAGCTTCATGTCTTTTCACCTCCTGTTAGTGCGACACAATTAAATTGTGCATGAGTTTTTTGGCGGTGTCAACTGCTTGTACCTATTTAATTTCATGTGTTGCATCTTAGTGTAACAGCTGTTACCATGTACCCATGACCCAACACATACAAATTCTTTTACCGTATCCGCCAAGCGTGAATCATTACTGGATGAGCAGCGGGAACATCCGCTACATCAGCAAGCACGGGCGGGCGTTTCGTATGGCTGTGGCAGAGGAGTGTGCAGCGCAGGCCGTACAAGCCCTAGAAGGGCGATTGGCTGTGCATGTGGCACTATTCCCGCCTGATAAGAGAAAGCGGGACGTAGACAACGTGCTCAAGGCTTTGCTTGATGCCTGTGAGCACGCAGGATGTTATGAGTCAGATAGCCAGATTGATGAGCTTCACGTTACGCGCCAAGAAATTCAAAAGGGCGGCGGTTGCACGATCCTAATCCACACGCTAGACTAGGAACCGCAGTTGCCTTGATTGGTGGTTAAACAGTGTCTGCAAACACTGTCGGACTGGGGGGTTCCTGGTTGCCACCAATTTTTTTAAAGCCCAGCCTCTTCGCGCATTTCAATAATATCTTCAGTTTCTTGTTGCTTTTCTCTTTGAAGCTCAATGATCGCGGCCCTTCTCTCCTTGGGAGTCATGCCGGTATCTTTACCCTCTCCCATGTAACGTATCTCAGCGTTGATTTCTTTCAGCTTTGAATCTATCTTGTTTACTTCTTTGTAAAACTCAGCTACGTTACCGTGCTTCTCAATGTAGGCATCAGCAGCATCATCGTCACCACGTTCAATCATCTTTGAATAGGTGCCATACTTATTGTCCACCAGTTTCTTGAAGTCATAGAACAGATCTTCGTTACGGCGCGGCACATCTGCACGCAAGAACGGTCCGGTAAGCGGTGCCTGTTTGTCGGTGGGCGCAACCCGCTCACCAGCTGCGGCACCAATACTGTTGGACACCCACTGCACCATAGCGCCCGTTGTACCAAAGATGCCTCGAATGATGTGATCGGCCTCCATGGGGTCTAGGATTCTCTTTTCATCGGTCCCGGTTAAGGCCGACAACCTCTTACCCAGCTCACTGGTATCTGCCGTGTAGCGTTCAGCAGCATCAAGTTTGGCCAATGCCTCTGGAACAACAGGACGACCCGTGAAGAAGTCTCTGTTCAGTCCAATCTCAATAATTGGTTTGGCCGCAGAAGGCACCGGGGTGGGGCCAAGGAACAAGTCAATTGCAGCCTCTTTGAGCGCAGTACGCAAGCGCCGTGCGTCCATGGCATTCTCTGTCCCATCCTTAATGATCTTGTTGTAGATCAATTCTGGAATGACTTTGAATATGAATGCGGCGTTGGTATTCATGGGCAACATAATCTTGGTGCCGGGAATCATAAAGTTGCGCAGTTTGGTCTGATCATCAAGCTGGTTGTACTCTTCGTCATCGCCCACCATAAAGCAATACATCAGCGTAATCATGGACAACAACGTGGCCGTCTTTGTAAACGTAGCCAAGTTCTGCACTCTCTTTTTACCGCGCAAACCACCGCCCGCCATAGCCTGGAAAAGCACGTCCGTGGCGTTTGCGTAAGCACCTGCAAATGGCACAGTCTTAACAACGAACTGAGCCACCTGACCTGAGCCGTGATGCAAGAAGTTGATGACGTTTGCGGCTTGATACAAAGCCTGCGTCTCATCATTAGTTTCAGCCATTACACGTTTGTAGGTGGCAACTCGCTGCGCCATATCGGAAGAATCGCCGATGTGGTCCAGCCCCTTGATCATAAAGTCAAAGACGTTGCGGTTCATCACACCAATGCGGCGCTTGACCTCAGCTTCTGGCGTTCTAGCTGCGCTCTGGAAGCCACCGATGCCAGCAGACTTTAGAATGTTTATGGTGGGATCCAATCCAACCAAACTCGTTACCAACCCTTTGTACACACCGCCAATTAAGGCTAAGGGGTTCTTGACACCAGTGACAAGGGCCGCAGTAGGCGCATCCTTGAAAACCTGCTTGAGCTGAAACACACCAGACAAGGTAATAGAACGGCGGGTAATGTTGGCTGCTGCCGCCAAGATAGGCCACATGGCAATACCCAGCGTCTCCATGCCAATGATGGACTCTGCAATCAATGGGTCTTGTATCTCAACAACCACCCGTCTGCCGTTTACGATAAAGTTAAATCGACCCTTATCAAGATCAATTTTGGGGAAGGTCATAACCTTGCCGTTGGCATTTCGCGTGGCGTATTCGTTAACAATCCTCTGTGCGGCGTACTGACGCAAGCCATTCATCGTCATCCGCATAACGTTTCGCGTCATGTTGTCGATGATGTTTTCAATCTCTCTGGTGGCCGTGAACACAACCAAATCACCTTTGGCAATCGGCACGTTCAAGCGCACATCCCCCTCTGGGGTTGCTTCTATATCTGAGGGATTGATCGTCTGGCCATTGACCTCAACAATCAAAACTTTGGCAGGCTGAATCTTAAAAACCTGCTGATCCTGCTCGGCTTTGAAGTCGGTGATAACAGTGGGCGTGCCCTTCTTGAAAACGCGCTCAAGCCCGATGTTGGTCATCGTTCTGTTGGTCGTTTGCGCAGGCGAATGAATGTCCATCTCGTCATTCATAATCCTCTGCCACGGCACGTAGTCTTGAATGCTCGACAGTGCGTCGTATCTTTTCTGCGACAGCAAGCCAACCTGTCTCCAAAAGTTGAGCATGTTCTTGTTGACGGCAGACCAGTTGCCCATAATCTTGCGCAGCTCTGGATGCACTTGATCGCGGGCAATAAACTCATCAATCTCAGAGTCAGACATATTGATTTTGTCAAACACAATCTCAATGTCTTTAAACTCTTTTCTGGCATCAGCCAAATCGTCTCTTGCGGCCTTGATGTCTTCCTCAGAAGCGCCGCTTTGCAGCAGCTGCTCGTACTCTGCTTTCAATACCTCCAAGTTTGCTTGGCGCTCAAAGAACTCATTCTGGATACTGCGGCTACGCTTGGCCTCAAGGTAGCCCTGGATGATGTCAGTGCCCAGCTGGTCGCCTAATCTCTTTTTAAGTTCGGCTTCAGCCTCGTACACACCACGCATGCCCTTGGCCTTCTTGGTGGCTACAAAGTTTAAGCTCTTTGAATCAAACTTAATGCCGCCCTGGAAGATGACCTCGGTGGAAATCTGACCGCCACGGATAGCGTTGTCCAGCGCAACAGAAGCAGTTGCAAGCCCCTGACTTGTTTTGAGTTGACCGTTGTACTTGGCAAAGTCAGCCGCATTCAACCCAGACCCAAACCAAATGTTCTTGTTGCGTGCATACATCACGCCCCGGTCAACAGCATTTGCCGCCGTACCAAGAGCATCAAGCGGATCCGTAAAGGCTAGTTTCAAATACTCTTTGCTTGCCTTGGCGCCATTGACTAAAACAGTCTTTGTTGGGCTGGGGTCCAGCTGCGGAGTGGCGGGCCGGTTGTATTTCTTGATCAGCTTTTTGTCGTCATCAATATTCTCAAGCATATTGATTTTTGGCCTGCTGATCTTTGTGCCGCCCATCAGATCGGCAATGACATCAGTGGATATGCGCTGTCTGCTTCCGTTCATCACATCTTTGAACATCTTTTGCACGGCGTATCTGTTGTCAAAGCCAAGGATGTTCTTCATGCCCTCCCACAAACGCGCAACAGCACGCTTGAACTTGCCCCACGACGAACCCAACTCAGCAGCCATGAGTCCCTCGGCATTCACCGCCCAGTACTCCGATGGATTAATGAACTGATACATGTCGTAACTTGGCAACAGACTCAACGCTTTGCGGTAAGTTTCCTCGTTCGGGTTATCAAAGAAATCCATCACGGCATGGAAATACTTCTGATGCGTCTCATCAGGATTTTTCTTTATCGCAGCCTGCAAGCTCTTGACCCATGCTTGTGCAACAACCAGCTTTTGCTCTGGCGTCATCATCTGCTCAAGACTGTGCGTCAACTCGTGCCGGATGGTGGTTGGATCACCAACGCCGCCTATTTCTTTGTACAAAGAAACAATTCGCTCCATGCTTTCGAACGACCCAGCTACGCCCCCCTTGCCTGCTTTTACGCTCAAGAGCAAGCCCTCAAGCACCTCGGGCATTTTGTCGTAGGCCAACTTAATGACATTGAACACCTCTTCAGAGATGTTGCCCTTATCGTATTCAAGCGCAGCCTTAGCCAAGAACTGCTCCGCACTGTCTCTGCGTGGTTTCGTAGCTTTGATTGATGCGTTCAAGTCACGCGCCTGCTGCATCAAACGCGCCACAGCCCGCTGCATGCTCAAGTCAGCCTTACCTCCGGCTACTTGCTTGGGGATACGCGCTAGTTTTGCACGCAGGGCGGCGTATTCTTTGATCTGCTCTTCGCGGATTTTCTTGCTGCCAATGATGAAATCACTATCATTCTGATCGGCCAAAGAAGGCTCAACGTTGTACAGGAAATCTTTCTTGTTGCCGTACTTGACGCCTTTGCCCAAAATCATGTTGCCAATTTGCAGTATCTCCTCTGCGTACACAACAGGCTGTGTGTTGGCTCTGTCAAAGAAATACGCATGACGTGTTGGATCAATTCCAATTTGCACGTAGTCGGGTGACTTGATTGCAGTTTGGGCTTTCTCAAACGCCTCTGCCGGAGTAATAGGTGCAAAACTGCCTTCCATGGTTTGGATGGCATCCTTGCCTTTACCCGTTGCAATTTCCAACGCTTCCTTTTGATTTCCCAAACCAAAAGTAACGTTGCGGATTGAGGCTACGCTGCTGTAGCCAATCACCTTGCCAGGTGATGATGGTGTGCGTTTCTCGTGGATAGACACCACGAAAACGCCCGCACGGTTGTATGCGGGAATGTCCAGCCTTAGTCCTACTGGATATCCAGCAGCAATTGGAGGGTTGATCTTGGCGCGTTTGGCAACGTCCAATGCGTTAAATACCTGATCATCTGTCGCTGGCTGCAACGGAGCGGTATATGTGACTATGGGGCGGTACTTGTTGACCAACGCATCAAAGTCTTCTTTTGTAATCTCGCCCGCTTTGAGTTGCTTTGCGGCCTCTGCCAGTTCGGGTGTTCTGCCGGGTGGAAGTTTTTTAGGCTTCTCAATGTTCATTAGGAAGTTACCAGGTCTCCCGCTAGCTTCTCCATCTGCTCCACGCTCTTGTTTTTCATCATCTGCTTGAGTTCTTGATACACCTTCGCCCCGGCTTTGTCCCCCTCTTGTAGATACAGCTGAAGGCGCGTCTCCAGCGCCACCTGTATCTCCTCTAGCCGATGCTGAGGCGGAGCCTTTTTCGTAATCCTCAAGAGACTTTGCAACGTTTTGAGTTGAAGATTTGTCATACGCCTCTTTCATTGCTGTAAATGTTGATTCGTGCCGACGCAAAATGTCCAAAATAGCGTCGCGGTAATAGTCGAGCAACCCTTCATCCGCAAGGTATTGCTCAACTTTAATCATCTGTGCGTTGTGTGCAACGCCGTGATCCATAGAACCAGTGTGAGCAATCTCGTGGATCATCACGTTCAACTGCTGCTGACGGATACCAAAAAGGGTGCGGGCACCAAAGCTATAGAACGGGTTAATAAAGACCGCCTTGTACGGCACCTTGATGTGAACGCCGCCGTATTTCTTGTCTATAGATATACCAGCGAAAAACAAGTTCTCAGGTGCCAGTGTTGAGTACTTGTACAACCCACTCTTGGCCAAGTCTTCTTTCATCTCAACAACAAGCGTGCCAAGTTCAGCAAAGAACTTTTCTGGCTCACCGTACTGACGACCAATCTCAAGGTAGTCAACGTTGGTGTTGTTGTGGTACGCGGGCAACTTGGGGTCTTGCTTCATGTCCAGCATAAAGTCAGCAGACTTGGGCGCAGTGCTGCCCTTGAACGATGCGTCTTTCTGCTTTTCCTGCTCTTTGGCTTTTACATCAACCAAGACTTTTTTGGTCTTGGTGTCCGTCACAGCGTCGGCAGTCACCGTCACCTCTTTAGGCAGTTCTTTTATAACTGCTGGTGCTTCAGGCTTTTTCTTGTCAAATGTCTTCTTGAGTTTGTCCGAGATGTCAGCAATGTCCTGACCCGCCTCCAAGCGAGGCATAGACACGATGCCTTTGAACGACTCTTGCAAGTCCTTTGCTTCAAGCCCAAGAGCGATCTGACCCAGATATGCTTGCAATGCCTCAACGTCTTTTTTGATCCTGTCTTTGAAATTCTCTCGGCTGTTAACAAAAGGGTAATCAGGATGACGAGCGTCTACATTTGGAGATATGTTGACAACAATATCATAGGGAATCTTTTCATCATCTAACGTGAAATCCGGGCTGAATTGATAAACACCCGCAGATAAAACTTTGTGATTTGTGCTGTATCTGTCTGGTTTTCTTTCAATGCCAAAGAAGATATCAGCAGAACCCCAGTCAAAGTTTGCTTTGAATTTGGTGTAATTTTTGTCTGCAAAATTGACGCCGACAGGCAAGACTGTTTCGGGGTCTTGGTTTAACTTTACTGACACCTCTACCGGCCCGATCAGAGGCTGGTTCAGTGCGCTAATTGACCTAATAGAGTACGGAAAATAGATGGGCCGCTCATCGCCATTCTTGGGGTCGATATAAAACTCAGGAATCTTCACGGTAACCGTGGTGCCGTGCTCGCCTTTGGGAGCGGGTGACTTCTGGATCGTGAAGTTGTTGTTGGCAATGTTGGTAGAAGATGTATCCACTGTTACCCGCACACCATCACGCACGGTATCTAGCTTCAAGTTTTCTGCGCCGAGCATGAAGCCCATCTTTGCTAGGCCGAGTCCACCACTTCGCTGGCCCGGTGGAAGATCGGATTTGTCCGATCCTGCAACGGTAAAGAAAGCATCACGAACGATCTGCGGCGTCATACCGCGTGCGTTGTCTTTGATGGTGATGGTTCTATTAAGCTGGTCAATCGTGATCTCAATCTTTCCTGTCTTGTACAGAGACTTGATCTTCTCGCCCTTGGCATTTGTGTTGGCAACAGCACCCTTGACGGCATCAAAAGAATTTTGCAGCAACTCTTTGACTGTTACCTCAGCCAATGAGGAACTGTACATGTTTGCGCCAAGCAACTGAATCAAGTTGCCCATGTTGGCATTGAGCTGCCCCGCTTCTTCACCGAACTTATTGTCTTGTTCTTTAGAGAAAGACACCATGCTGGTATTGTCTGGTCGAGCAACAAAGGTCAGTGAGGTTTTAGGAACACGCTGATACGCCTTTGGGGATGTGGCTGTGTCTGGGCGCATGCGAACGTAGTCGCCTTCGATGCCCACTACAGTCCCGGATATGCTGCCAAAACGAACCATGTCGCCCACCATGAAGTCTTGAGCGATAGCCTCCAGCTTGTCCTTGGTGCTTTCCTCAATAAACTCCGTTTCGTCTTTAATAGCCTCTGTTGGCTTGGCCAGACCCTGCTCTTTCTTGATTGCCTTGTCGAAATCTTCAACCGCCTTGTCGTAAACCTTTCGAGCAGCCAAATAATCATCATCGCCAATTTCTTGTTTGCGATACGCCTCTTGCACCTTTTTGAAAGCGGCAATTGCACGATTTGAAGTTTCAATCGCAGCCATATACTCAGCAGACGGCCCTGCCTCGCCCGCAAACATATCTTCCGTCGGGGCTTCTGGCTTTTCTTGCGTCTGTGGTTGAAGCTGAAAAAAGTCCACTTCGTTGTCGGCCTGATTTTTCTCTTCAGCAGCACGGCGCTCTGCGTCCTGAGTGCTTTCTCTATCAACAGTTTCTTGCGGTGTTTCAGCCTTCAACTCAAACTGAGGTGCCGCTACCCCACGTTGCGCACGGATCTCGGCCACGATCTCTGGGTTTGTTGACCAGTTCTCAAGCGCAGCCTTCTGGGCTTTCAGCTCTGCAATGCGCTGGTTGACCGCTTCTGGGTCACGCACATCGATGCCCTCTGCCTTTGCCATGGCAGGATTCTTTGCTGCACCCGTAATGGCAGACAAACGGGAGGCGATAGACTGCTGCATCTTGGAGGCAATCTTTGCCATCTCTTGTGCTTCTTTAATCAGGCTATCGTCAAACCCAAACATGTCAGTCGTCGTGTCCCGTTCTGCCGCCATGGCCTTGACGGCCTGCATGGTGTTTACGGCTGCGTTCATGGACTTACCATCCATGATGGACTGAAGACCAACTCCCTGAAGTCTCTCGTCGTTAGGTGCGTTTAACGCAATGTAGTACGCCGCTTCGTCGCCGATTTGATCTCCGTTAATGGCGGCAATGAGAGCATCCGATCCTTGATTTGCGATTGCGAAACCCCTCTTGCCCTTAACCCGTCCCAGAAGTCCTTTTGACTCGGCTGTCTCCCGGTCCGTGCCGCTGTTTTTGAAGTAGTTGACATAATCTTTTACCTTTCCTTGCTCGTCCCGTATATTTAATTCTGCATCCAGCGTAGAGGCATCTACAGCAGTAAACCCTTGGGCTTCGTCGTACACCTGTGCATTGATGAATTTAGTTCCGCTACGCTGCGCAAGGTCTAGGCGGTGACGGCCAGAGATGACCTCCAGCGTTCCATCAAGCCTGCGCCAAACAGCAATCGGCGCTACGCCTTCTTGTGTGAATTTGCCCGTCAGCGGATCGACCACGCCCTTGTCAGTCGCGCCAGCTTTAAACTGCGGCACGTCCTCGGACAGCTTGAGGTCAGCCACGGGCACCTGAACAACAGGGAAGTCTGCAACAGCGTGACCAGCAACAGGCGGCTCAAACAGCTTGGGCAAAGATACCGGCGGCACCGTTGGCGTTTCTGGCAGAGACTCAGCAGCCTTGGTGGGCGGGGGTAAAGCGGGTGGCTTATTAGGGTTTATACCTAGTGTAACAGGTGTTACGCTGGGCGCAGCAGTTGAAACGTCCTCCGATGTAATGGGCGTGTTAGCTATATCGCCCTCAGTAGCCATCCCTGGCACATTACCCTGCTCGGATGTGTCGCTCTCAAGCCTTGGAGGCTGACTTACAAACGCCGCGTCATCAAATGTCGGCTCAATTCTTTTCTTGAGCTTTGCATCTCGCTCATCCAGCAATTGATCCAACCTTTTACCTGGATCGGTTTCTCTAAGGCGGCTAGTAGAAGTTGGGTCAACAATATCGGGATCATAGGACTGAACGTCAAGCCTTCTGCGGGCTTCGGCTTCGGCAAAAGGATCGGCTTGTGTTTGTTGAGCTTGCAGCATTTGCCGTGCAGCAGCCGCACCAGCAAACGGACCTGACGTAACAGCAGCAGTCGCCATTGCCTCGGGTACGCCTTCAAGCAAACTCTGCTCAGGATTGATTGTCTGCGAAGCAACGTTACTCCCGGCTTGTGTGCCGCCTTCTTCAAGTTGTTCTAGTCCTATTTCTTTGCCAACCAGCTTTGCAGCACCCTTGGGTGTTGCTGCTTGCATCGCAGCACGAGTTCCGCCCTGCGCCACAAACGCCGCCTCAGCACCCATAAAACCCAACACACCCAAAGGAGCAACGATGGCCGCAGCCAAACGCGCCTTGGCTGTTGCAATTTCTTCAATGGCCTGCTTTGGTGTTTTGCCTTGAGAAACAAGTTGTTGAAAGTCTGGGTTTGTTCGCCAAACCGACATTGGGGTCTTTTTGGGATCCGTCAATGTTTGGTAAGTGTTTCCGGCTGCATCACCGCTGGTCATTAGCGTAGCGGCACTTATGCCGCCAGCTGTTGCGCCCGCAGATCTTGCCCCGGTCAACAGGGCATTACCACTGATGGCTTCCGCCAAAGCTATTGTTGGACTAACGCGACTCGCTGTGTTTATCGCTGCACCAGTCAGGGCGGTACCCAACTTGGCCGCGCCTACGATGCTCAAGAAATTAGGCACCTGCTTGATGGCTTCAGAAAGACCCATCGCAGGACTTGTAATCAGGTTTTCAACAGTGGCAAAGTACTTACCAAAGAAGCCGTCTTCATTCTGCACGCGCTCAAGTAGTTGCGCCCGTTGCGCCTTGAGCACATCTGATTCTTGTTCTTGCAATTCCTTTTGCGTAGCGCGTAAGGATTTTGCCAAGCCGCTGCCGGGTGCAAAAATATTTAGTGGCAACTCAACCAAGCCGACTATACCCTGACTAATGCCTGACAGCGTATCAGCAGCCCACTCACCAGCACTGCGAAACTCTTCAGCCTTAGCATCTCTTTCGGCTTGTATAACTTCAGGTCTTTTAGCTCGTGCGGCTACGTCGGCAAAGGTCGGCTGATTCCGATCCTCCATAGCTTTTGCAACCCTGCGAACGGTTGGGCTTGGTGTTGCCATCTCTCCAGAACGCAAGAGATTGGCAGCAGACTCAGCTTGTTGAGTGATTGGGCCTGCGCCGTAGGACAAACGGCGATCACGATTTTGCTGCTGTTGCTCGGCAGTTGGCGGAGCATCTAAAACACTTTTAAATTCCGGACGGAAAAAATCACCAATGCGCTGGATCGTGCCTTGTGCTGCTGGCGCTGCTTGCGATTGAGCAACAGGCTCAGGAAAGAAATCAGACAAATTGCCCATCGTTCCCACAGCGGGAATATCAGGAGCGGCTTGAACTGGTCGGCGGCTTTGTTCGCGCCTCTTTCGCTCCTCATCTTCAACGCTTGGCCCTACCGACTCCAAAGGCGTAAAAGTGGTGAACGTGGGGGCGGCATCCAGTGGCGTGAAGGTGGTGAAGTTTTGAGCCATATCAGTTAGCGTATCCGATTAACTTGCCTTGTAACAAAACCTCTGTTCCTTTATCGGTTTTATTGCCAAGAGTTGACCCCGGAGGCGCACCCGGTGGAAGGGCGGGCTGACCCAATCCTCTGCTTGCCTTCGGTGGAGCTGTTTTAGGACTCTCTTTAAGAAGCTCGTCGGAGATTTGTTTTACTCTCTTGGTTTTGTAATCTTCGGCCAGAGTGGTGGTCTCTCCTTTTTTGGCATTTTCTTTGTCTAATTTTCTGAGCCTTCTGTTTTCATCAAATTCCGGCGTTCCTCTTGTATCAAGAGCTTTGTTGAATGAGTTCAGCGCCGCTATGTTGGCTTGCTGGCCCTGCCCAGCCGCAGTAACTTCTTGACCAGCTGTTTGAACAGCTTGCGCACCACCCGCAATACCTTGTTGAACCGCAAGCGCCTGACCGGGAAGTCGTGGTCCCTCGGTAAAGTACACCTTGTAACCCTCTAGCGCCAAAGTATCGGCGGGCTTCTTGTTGCCCGGATCTGCCTGTGCGTTACGAACATAGGTGTTTACAAAATTAACCATGTCAGTTGGTTTATTGCTAGCAGCCAATGTTGCCTCGCGTTGCAACCTTGCTCTTGCTTCTTCTGATAGGCGATCTTCTTCTTTGCTGTAAAGACCCAGGCCACCCGTAAGCGCAGCAATACCCTCAGCCCTGTCGGCCCGTGCCATATCGGCTTGGGTTTTAAGTTGCGCATCTTCTGCCGTTCTGCGCGATGCCAGTGCAGCTTGTACCGATGGCAAAACTTTAGCCCCCGCTTCACTGATACCACCCGCCAAGGTCGGTGATTTGGATCCGGCTAGACCTAAGCCAAACTGAGCCAATGACATGTAGAGATCTTCTTTTCTACGCGCATCAAGTTGCTCGGGAGTTTTCATAATAGACTCTTCATAGGCCGTCAGCCTTGGGTCTTTTTCCGGTAACAGTCCCTTGTATACATCTGAAAAAGTTTTGATTTTTGCAGCTCTTTGCTCGTCTACAGATGCGTTATTTTCAGATAAAAGCCCTGCACGATATGCCCGCTCTAATTCTTCGGCTGTTTCTTTGGGCGTTAAGCCGCCGGGTGAGAACGCAATGATGCCGCCGCCAGCGTACTCTTGGGGTAAGTTGGAAGGTAAATTCTCCAGACCCTGCGTAGCCTGAGCCATGACCTGCTGTGCAACCGGAACATTGCTTGGTGGCTGCTCACCCATCGTGGCTTGAGCCATCTTAGCTTTGGCCTCACCCAGTTTTTTAGTCAAATCTTGAATCAGCGGAATACCCACATACGGCTCAATACTGCCGTTTTGCACGCCCGCTATCAATTGTTGCTGCACAGACTGGATATCACTGGGATTTTGTGCGCGGCTTGCTACAGCAGCCATAGATGCCGCCTTGCGTGACATGCTTTCTTTGAGACTACTTATACTCATATCATCCTCTAGGTTGTGAGGCGTTATACAAACCAAGCCCCGCAATACCAGCGGTGCCTAAGCCCGCAATCTGTGAGCCGATATTGGGCTGCGCTTGATACTGATTTGTTGTCTGACCCGGTAAAGCATAACCGCGCAATAAAGCATTGAATTGATTGAACGCATTCAATGGCGCTTCTCTTTGTGCTTGATAATTTTGAATACTTTGATTAATGAGTTGCTGCTCATATGCTTGTTGTTGACCGCCTAATTGGTTCTGCATGTTAATGATGTTTTGTTGGGATGCCAACTGCCGATCACCAAGTTGTCCTAATGTACCAGCCATTTGCCCAGTCAACCCATATCCAGCTTGCTGTGCGCCTACTCCTGCAAGACCGGATTGAGCGCCTTGTATGCCTTGGGCTGTACCCGCCAACTGAGCATTGACACCTTGCAAGCCCATACCGGCACCTTGAATGCCTGTTTGGTACGCTTGATTTGCGGCATTGACACCAGAGAGTCCGGCTTGTGCGCCTTGTATGCCTTGGGCTGTACCCGCCAACAGAGCATTGACACCTTGCAAGCCCATACCGGCACCTTGAATGCCTGTTTGGTACGCTTGATTTTCGGCATTGACACCAGAGAGTCCGGCTTGTGCGCCTTGTATGCCTTGGGCTGTACCCGCCAACAGAGCATTGACACCTTGCAAGCCCATACCGGCACCTTGAATGCCTGTTTGGTACGCTTGATTTTC
>Ga0247843_1005756_pt1 | contig 16888 bp, 18 predicted proteins | sample LaCruzMarch2017__FD_192420 | JGI IMG/M metagenome (GOLD analysis project Ga0247843, IMG submission 192420) | Freshwater microbial communities from meromictic Lake La Cruz, Castile-La Mancha, Spain - LaCruzMarch2017_8m | ecosystem: Environmental > Aquatic > Freshwater > Lake | place: Spain... | reverse complement strand
CCAGTACAGGACGCTCAGCACCGAGGCCGCCAGCGCGATCGCCAGCACCGCCTGCTGGAAGGGCTTCTCTTTGCGTTTGCTTTGTATGCTCATTTCGGCAAGGTGTCTTTGTAGGCTTTTAGGGCGTTATTGCCGTTATTGGCATGGCTTAAATAGCGAAGCTTTTTGCTAGCATACCAAAAGAATTTCGATTCTAGCAAAATTGTTCTGATGTTTGTGATTCAGATTTGCACATAGAATCGTGGTTAATTGCCATTCAATGGTGGTTGCTGAGGTAGCCATGTTGTTGAAAAATCCTGCAATAAATGTGCGTCAATGCCTTGTTTGACTTGGCTGGAATTAGCCGCTGTCCATAAAACAATTTTAAATTCGGATGATTGTTGGCCTGATAAACGTTTCATTAATTGTAGCAATTTGGCTTTATAAGGATTCGCGGTGGATTCCATACCAATTTGATACCAATCAAATACAAGAAAATAGTTGTCGGCATTGCCAAGCAGGGTTTTATTGACGGCTAGGGATTTATCGCCAAGGCTGATAGTTGCTGTGCTGCTACTTGCGACATGCCAGCCGTCGCCGTGATTGGGGATAAGGCGGTTTTCTGAGTTTACCAATTCATGCCCTTGCGATTCATTGCCGAAGCTAGCAATATACAGGCCAATTATTGCATTGCCTTTACTAAAATAAGCTGTTTGCCGATGGGTTGCGGCTTCAAAATTGGGTTGCCATTGCATCTGGGTGGAATCTGACCTTTGCCAGTCCTGCGGTTGCTTTATGGCTATCTGATCGGCTTGGAGGTTATTGCTTTGTTGGTTGATTAATTGCTTACTGCTGTAAGGCCAAATTAAAAAGCTGGCTGTAATGAGTATTAAAATGCCGTAAATGTGTTTGGCATTGTAAATATAGCCGTCATTATCTGTATTTATGTTGATTGCTGTAAAAGGTGGGTCGCGCCAAAATGAGCCGATATAAAACACCGTAAGGATGACTGCACCAAAAAATACCGCGCCGTAAATAATATGGTCAACGCCAACGGCTAAAGTCATGTTACTGAGATGACCAATCATCACAATCATAAATGCCCGCATACCGTTAGCAATAATAGGCACGATACAGCTAACCAAGATGAAGGCGGCGCGCTTCCAATAGCTGGCGTAATTTAAGTAAGCGTACACTAATCCTAAGGTAATTGAGGCGATGAGGTAATTGATGCCGCTGCATTCCTTAACCACTGACCATTGCCCGGTGGTTAATGTCAGCATATTGCCTTCGCGGTATACCGGGATGCCCGTTAAGCGGATCATGTCCACAGTGAATGAGGCGGTAAAGTTGACCAACGGCGGTACTAATTCTTCCCCTACAGGTACCATAAGGAATAAAAAGCCTAAAGGAAATGCCAAGCTTAAGGTGACGGTATTGCCTAAAACGCCCCAAATACCGCAGAGCAATAAGGCAACTACCGTGAATTGCTTAATGATTAGGACATTACTCAGATCAGCGGATAACCACAGCAGGCCAATTGCCAGAATGGCGGCAATCGCCAATAAAGAAATACTGGGTTGAAGGTGGATATAGCGTTGCCGTTGTTGCCAAATCAACCAAAGGCTGATGGGGACAACAAAAAAGCAATGGTTGAAAGTGGATGAATGTACCCATGTTGTCACTATGGATTGCCAAGTATCAAAAAAAATACTGATACAGGCGACGATTACCAGCAGCACTGCAATTAAATGCTTTTGCCAAACAGTCGGTAAGTTTAAAAATAGCGGCTTATCTGGCACCCTTACCCCACAAAACCACTTCCACTGTGTTGAACATAATGGATATATCCAAGAACAAACTGTAGTTTTTGACGTAATAAAGGTCGTATTGCAGTTTTTGGATAGCGTCGTTTTCATCGGCGCCGTATGGATAGCAGAGTTGCGCCCAACCTGTTATGCCGGGTTTTACCCGATGCCGCTCACTATAATAAGGGATGGTTTTTTCAAAATCGCTAACAAACTCAGGGCGTTCAGGGCGTGGCCCAACAAAGCTCATCTCGCCTTTTAGCACATTGAAAATTTGCGGTAATTCGTCAATACGAAATTTTCTAATGATAGCGCCAACACGTGTGACCCGGTTGTCTTGCGATTGCGCCCATTGCGCGCCATTTTTTTCAGCATCGACGTGCATGCTTCTAAATTTAAGGACTTCAAATAGGGCATTGTTTTCACCAACACGCACTTGCCGATAGAGTATTGGCCCCTTGCCACGGCTTTCTAACCAAATAGCCGCCGCAGTCAATAACATGATGGGCCACGCCACCACAAACAGCGCAAGGCTGGCGATTAGATCAAAAAATTGTTTTTCTATTAGCCGTAAACCACCTTGGGCAAAGCCATCAGAAAAGATTAGCCAACTGGGCTGTAGGTTTTCTAGGGAAATCAACGCCTGTTCGCGCTCATAAAAACTCATTAAATCTAAAATAGTCGTACCGGACATTTTGCAATCCAACAAGCCATCTAATGGCAGATAGCCGCGTTTGTCATCCATAGCGACAACAATTTCGTCAATTTTGTATTCCTTGACAATATCCGCAAAGGATTTTTTAGAGTGGATAATTAATGATGGGTCAATAACCCCAGTTTCTTTTTCGTTTGTGGGTATAAATCCGGCAACAAAAAAGCTTTTATGGATAAAGGTGTTGTTTATCTTGGTAAGTTGCTGGGCTTTTTTACCTGCGCCAATCACTAAAACCCGGCGTTTTAACTGCTCTAAATTGGCAATTCGGTAGAAAAAATGCCGGGTTACGATAATGCCGACAAAGGCGACAATTGCGGCAACTAATAAGATTTCTTTGGCGGTATTAAAATCAGGGATTAGGAAATTTAGGGTAATGACACCCATGATGGCCATTAAAAAACTGGCGGCAATGCGGGACAGCAAGTCGTAATCTTCAAGGCTTAAGCTGCGTCGGTATAGGCCGATTCCTGCACAACATAGACTTAAAAGGGATGAAAATGCTAAGCAAGTAAGCAGCGTCTCTTGGGAATTTTGCAGCGCATTCAAATATAAATAGTTACCTAAGAACATGGCGCCAAAAAACACGCCAAATTCAACTATCAATAGCCAGAGATAGGCCTTGGAAATATAGTGCCTAAAAATGCGTATCACAAATTGTTCCTAATGCTGATTAAAGTAGAAAAATAAATGAAGAAAATGCTAAAAGCAATGTTTTCTTAAGGTAGCAGTGGTTTAAGAAAATTTATGGGTATGGCATAAGTGATGCCGCTAGGTTTGGATAAGGCTTGTTCTTTGCTTTCTTGTACAAAGACTTTATTGATAATGCCAATGACATCGCCCGTTTCGGCATGGTAAAGCGGGCTGCCGCTGCTGCCTGGATAAGCGGTGGCATCCATTTGGAATACGAAGAAAGGCTTTTCCAATTGATGAATTAGTTTGCTGTTAAGCTGCGAGGCGCTTAGCATCGGGATGGCATTCGGTACGATTGCTGAGATAAGTCCCCGATGCGTCGCCGGAAACAGCCCTAAGGCCATACCGATAGGGAAACCCGTAAACGCATAAATTTCACCTTCTTGCACACTAGCCGAATCACCCAGTTTAAGTGGCGGCAACGTTTCCCCAGATAATTTCAAAACAGCCAAATCGTGCACAGGGTCGATAGCCAAAACCTTGGCCTCAGCCTGTAACTCTTCGCCATGTTTGTGATAAAACACTGCCAGCTTTTCTTGGTGCGCGGCATCCATTTCCGCTGGGATAACATGGGCATTGGTGACAATAGTATCGCCTTTGCCAACGGCAAACCCCGTGCCTAAAACCGTAGCGCGTGGATTGCGGCTAGCCATAAACGTGCCGACAGCGACAATGCTTGGCTTTATAGTCGCCACCGTTTGCGGCAAGGTCTGTGCAGATAGGAATAATGGCACGAACGCAGAAACAACGCCCAGTAGCATACTTAGTCGCTGTCTTGGTCCAACCTTGTCGGTGTTTGACATAATCGCCGCTTGTTTTTGGGGATAATAGTGGTTAGATAGCATTAAGTAGGTGCTTTTACCGATAAACACTTATAGTCTACCAGCACAAACCGAGTATTAAGTTAAAACTTTATTTCAGCGACCAACGATTTTACAATCTCGGCTAAATGGCTAGCCGCCACTATTTTTCCTATAACAGCAAATCAGCAACTATGGCTCAATATATCTATTCCATGAACCGGGTCGGCAAAATTGTCCCCCCGAAAAAATACATCTTGAAAGACATTTCCTTATCCTTTTTTCCCGGCGCAAAAATTGGCGTATTGGGCTTAAACGGCTCTGGAAAATCGACGCTGCTGCGTATCATGGCAGGCGTTGATAAAGAAATTGAAGGCGAAGCCATTCCCTTAAAAGGCATCAACATTGGCTATTTATCGCAAGAACCGCAACTAGACCCCAGCAAAACCGTGCGCGGCAATGTCGAAGAAGCCGTTGCCCATGTAAAAACTGCCTTAGCGGAATTGGATGCCGTCTACGCCGCTTATGCCGACCCCGATGCCGATTTTGATAAGCTAGCGAGCGATCAAGCGCGCTTAGAAGACATCATCAACGCCATGGACGGACATAACATTGACCGCAAACTCGAAGTTGCCGCCGATGCCTTGCGACTACCGGATTGGGATGCCGACGTCACCAAATTGTCTGGTGGCGAAAAACGCCGCGTCGCCCTCTGTCGCCTGCTGCTCTCTAACCCCGACATGCTGTTGCTTGACGAGCCGACCAACCACTTGGATGCCGAATCTGTGGCCTGGTTAGAACGCTTCCTGCACGATTTCACTGGCACCGTGGTTGCCGTCACCCATGACCGTTACTTCCTCGACAACGTCGCAGGCTGGATATTAGAGCTGGACAGGGGCGCGGGCATTCCTTGGGAAGGCAATTACTCCAGTTGGCTGGAACAAAAAAGCAATCGCTTATTGATTGAAGAAAAACAAGAAACCAATCGCCAAAAAGCCATGAAGGAAGAGCTGGAGTGGGTGCGGTCAAACCCCAAAGGTCGCCACGCCAAAAGCAAAGCGCGTCTGGCGAAGTTTGAAGAGTTGTCATCGGTGGAAGTGCAAAAACGTAATGAAACCCAAGAAATCTACATTCCACCAGGGCCACGTTTGGGCGATGTCGTTATCGAAGCAGATAACATCAGCAAAGGTTTCGGCGACCGCCTGCTCATCAGCAACTTAAGCTTCAAACTACCACCGGGCGGCATCGTCGGCATTATCGGCCCTAATGGTGCGGGTAAAACCACCTTATTCCGCATGATGGCAGGTTTTGAACAACCGGATTCCGGCACGTTAACGCTGGGGCAAACCGTGCAAATGGCTTATGTTGACCAATTACGCGATGACATGGACAACAGCAAGACCGTATGGGAAGAAATTTCCGACGGCTTGGACGTCATCACCGTCGGCAAATACGAAACCCCATCCCGCGCCTATGTAGGTCGCTTTAACTTCAAAGGCGGCGATCAACAAAAACGTATTGGCGAACTCTCTGGCGGTGAACGCAACCGTGTGCATTTGGCAAAATTGCTGAAAACTGGCGGCAACGTCTTACTGCTTGACGAACCCACCAACGACTTAGACGTAGAAACCTTGCGGGCATTGGAAGACGCCTTGTTGTCATTCCCTGGTTGCGCGGTGGTCATTTCCCATGACCGATGGTTTTTAGACCGCATCGCCACCCACATTCTGGCATTTGAAGGCGATAGCAACGTCGTCTGGTTTGAAGGCAACTATCAAGACTACGAAGCCGACCGTCATCGCCGCTTAGGCACAGATGCGGATAACCCAACACGGTTGAAATACAAAAAACTGGGCTAACGCTAAGTTTTAGGCAATAAAAAACCCGCTAAGCCAAAAGCTTAGCGGGTTTAGAATTCTGGGCTTGCGTTAAACGTAAGATGGTACCGAGAAAAGGACTTGAACCTTCACGACCTTGCGGCCACCAGCACCTGAAGCTGGCGTGTCTACCAATTTCACCACCTCGGCAGGGAGCGTAAAACGAAGAGAGGGCGAACTATACTTACCCAGTATGTGTTTGTCAACAAACAGATAATGCGGCTGAGCCTTTTATCTTGTACCTTAATAAGCTAAGCCTGTATCATATAGGCCTTATGAATTACCCCACATCTCCTATCTCCTAAATGCCCTCCAAGTCTAACAAAGACGTTGATTTTAGTTCAACACCCGATCCCTACGCTCAGCGCGAAGCGGAAAAGTATGACAAACCCATCCCCAGCCGTGAGCTGATACTCCAGTTTATAGAACATGCCGGCAAACCGATGTCCCGAACGGACATTGCCGAAGCCTTTACCTTAGATGAAGAAGAACAACTAGAAGCCCTGCGCCGCCGCCTTAGGGCCATGGAACGCGACGGACAGTTACTGTTCAACCGGGGGCAACGCTACTGCCTAGTCAACAACAAAGATTTAATTGTCGGGCGCATTATCGGACACGCCGACGGCTTCGGCTTCATCCGCCCCGATGACGGTTCGGAAGATTTGTTTTTATCACCCCGCGAAATGAACCCGCTACTACACAACGACCGCGCCATGGTACGCATCGTTGGTATTGACAAAAAAGGCCGCCGCGAAGGCGCGGTGGTGGAAATTCTGGAACGCAACACCCATCAAGTGGTCGGGCGGCTCTATAAAGAAGACGGCTTCACCTACGTTATCCCCGACAACAAAAACATCTCGCAAACCGTTTTGCTGCAAAAAGACGGCGTCGGAAACGCCAAACAAGGTCAAATCGTCATTGCAGAAATTGTCGAACAACCCTCCAAATTACGCCAACCCATAGGCCGCATCATTGAAGTGCTGGGCGACCATCTCGCGCCGGGCATGGAAATCGAAATGGCGATCCGCTCGCACGAATTGCCGCATCGTTGGCCTGAGCAAGTTTTAGAAGAAATTAAACCGCTGACACCCGAAGTGCCAGAAGCCGCCAAAGCAGGCCGCGTCGATTTGCGTAACATTCCGCTAGTCACCATCGACGGCGAAGATGCCCGCGATTTTGACGATGCCGTCTACGCTAAAAAAACTCCCAGCGGCTGGAAATTGTTAGTCGCTATCGCCGATGTTTCGCATTATGTGCAAATCGGCACTGCGTTGGATAACGAAGCCAAAAATCGTAGTACCTCGGTGTATTTCCCCGAAAACGTTATCCCGATGTTGCCGGAAATTTTATCCAATGGCTTATGTTCGCTGAATCCGCATGTTGACCGTTTGTGCATGGTCTGCGAAATGCTCATCGACCACGATGGCAACGTCACCCGCGCCAAATTCATGGAAGCGGTGATGAACTCGCACGCCCGCATGACTTACACCGAAGTCGCGAAAATTTTGGTGGAAGACGATGCCGAGTTAAAAGAAAAATACAAACCGTTGCTCAAGCATTTAAAAGAACTGTACGCCCTCTATCAAGTGTTGCGTATGAAACGTGAACAGCGCGGCGCTATGGATTTTGATACTCAAGAAACCCGTATCGTGTTTGGCGACAATCGCAAAATCAGCAAAATCGTACCCGTCACCCGCAACGATGCCCACAAGCTGATTGAAGAGTGCATGATTACCGCCAACAGCGTCGCGGCGAAGTATCTGAACGGCAAAAAAATGCCTAAGCTGCTGCGTATCCACGAAGGCCCCAGCACCGATAAGTTGTTTAATTTAAAAACCTTTTTAGGTGAAGTGGGTTTGCGGCTAGGTGGCGATAATGATCCACAGCCTTTAGACTACATGCACTTGGTCAATAGCATCAAAGACCGCCCCGACGCGCATCTAATCCAAACCGTGTTGCTGCGTTCGCTGTCACAAGCCGTCTACAGCCCTGAATTAAAAGGCCATTTCGGCTTGGCACTCGATGCTTACGCGCACTTCACCTCACCCATCCGCCGCTATCCCGACTTGCTCGTCCACCGCGCCATCCGCCACTGCTTACAAGGCAAAAAGGCCGAAAGCTTTTTCTACGGCGTACCCGATATGGTTATGCTCGGCGAACACTGCTCCGCCAACGAACGCCGCGCCGACGATGCCACCCGCGACGTGGTCAGCTGGCTGAAATGCGAATACATGATGGATAAAATCGGCGACGAATTCACCGGCATCATCTCCGCCGTTACCTCGTTTGGATTCTTCGTCGAACTTGCTGAAATTTACGTCGAAGGTTTGGTGCATATCAGCAACCTAGGCCAAGACTACTTCCACTTCGACCCCACCAGCCACCGCCTATTAGGCGAACGCACCAACACCACTTATCGCTTAGGCGATAGCGTGAAAGTGAAGGTCGTACGTGTCGATTTGGATGAAAAGAAGATTGATTTTGAACTGGTGTTAAAAACGGGTTCTGCGAAGAAATCCGAAGCCACCAAAGCAGTCGTCAATACTGAAAAACCTAAGAAAAAACGCCGTAAAAAAACCAAGCCGAAATCTGCCAAGAATACCAATACTAACTAAGCGGCAACGATCCATTAGCGAGAGGTTTTAACGATGGAAAAAATAATCACCCTTCACATTGAAAAGCTTCCTGAAGGTGTTTATCTGGCAACATCTGATGATATAAACGGGCTGATTGCTCAAGGACGTACCCTGACGGAGACTTTGGAAATTGCCCGTGATGTTGCCAAAAAACTTTTAGATGCCCAGACAGAACGCCATAACCCTATCCAATTCAAAGCCGTAGAAAATACTTTCGATTATCCGTTGGTGATTGGCGTTTAACATGGGGCAACTCAGTGGCTTTCGTTACCGCGAAATAATCCAGCGCCTAAAGCAATTAGGTTTGCAATTTGATCGGCAAGCCGCAGGTAGCCATGAAATCTGGTACAACCCAGCCAATAATCGCTATACCACCATCCCCAACCATCCTGGTGATATGCCAGAAGGGACATTGCGGGCCATTTTGAAACAGGCAGGGATTTCCGTTGCCGAGTTCTTGCAACAGTAAGAGCAAAAGCTAGCTAAGGAATCTATCAACAAAGCCTTCGACAGGCTCTCGGCAACTGTTCCCTGCGTTGCTCTACCTCCTGCATCCATGCAGTCGAGGCCGAACGGTAACTAATTGATTACGTTCGTGCTGAACGTGTCGAAGCATGAATGGAATCAATTAGTTCAGCGATTCCCTAGTGGATGCTTTGTTTTTTTACCATACACGCTTTGGGCCAAACCTTTAATAGGCAAAGTAGCGGCGCTAAACAATTAAGAAATTCCGTTTTTCAAATTCACGAATACTGACCAATAACGCCAGATGAAATCCTCCAAACTCTACGGCCTACATTCCGTACAAGCCGCACTCGATTACTCGCCAAAATCCATCAACAAAGCGTGGATAGACGAGCAACGCCAAGACAAACGCTTAAGCCAAGCCATTGATGCGCTTTTAGATTTAGGCATAGAGCCAGAAAAACTCGACCGCAAAAAACTCGATAAACTGGCGGAAGGCAATAACCACCAAGGTATCGTCATTGAAGTCGACATGCCGGGTGAATTGTCGGAAAGCGATTTAAAAACCGCCGTGCAAAGCTTAGGCGAAACTGCGCTGCTTTTGGTGTTGGATAACGTTCAAGACCCGCACAACCTCGGCGCGTGTTTGCGTAGCTGCGATGCCACGGGCGCACATGGCGTGATTATTACCAAAGACAACGCCACGGGCATTACGCCAACCGTGTGCAAAGTCGCCAGTGGCGCGGCGGAAACCGTGCCGGTTTATCAAGTGACCAATCTCGCCCGCACCTTGCGCTGGTTGAAAGACCAAGGCTTGTGGATTTTCGGCGCGGCAGGCGAGGCGGAACAAACTGTTTACCAAGCCGATTTGACCGTGCCGATGGCGTTGGTAATGGGCGCAGAAGGCAAAGGTATGCGCCGCTTAACTCGTGAGCAATGCGATGTGCTGGTGAAATTGCCGATGCAAGGCAAGGTGGAAAGCCTGAATGTGTCGGTGGCGACAGGCGTGTTGTTGTATGAAGTGGTGCGGCAACGGCGTGGTTAATTTGGGTTTTATATTTAAGCAGCGTTAAAGGGCATGGACATCGCCTGTTGGCGAGTCCAGCCTACTTACAGTCAATTTTTTTCAATTCGGGTACGAATGCCAGCAGGCATTTCCAGCTTCTCCCTATCCCAACCTTCCATCGTTAAAATCTCATCCAAACATTGCTCCATCAATTGGTGAGCTTGTTTAGTGGCATCGGCAATACGCAGATGCACGTCAATATGCACATTATTGTTCAAAGGTGCACTAATACAGGTCTGTTGATAATCAAATAATTTACGCAAATTAATGATTTGTAAGCTGACATGCACCGGGCAAGCACAGGTATAAAGCGAGGCCTGCTTGTTAATTAACGCCAGCTGTAACGCCGAAAATTTACTCTCAAGATTCATAAATCCTCCTCATAATTATTATTTTAATGTCGGCCGTTAGTTATTAATGGCTTATCCTGCAAATCGACCGTAATTGCGGGGTAAATCATAACCCTATTACCCGTGCTTGGCGAATGGTGGCGATAAATTGTTGATAAAATTGCGGATAACAAAAACGCAGATAAGCGCATAATCAGCTTGGAAATTATGCCGTACCCATAAAGTTTAAGGATGTTTTTATGACACAATTATTTGAAGATGCTTACCGATTATTAAAAACCATCGGCGATACAGAAAACCAGCTCGAAGCCGACCTACCGCCCATCAGCACCGCCGCCATTCCCAGTGCCGAAAAATCCGCGCCGCTGCATACAGACAGAAGGCGGATTAAAGAAAGCTACACCAGCCATTGGGATTTGGATTATCTGCCAAGAGACGAGGCGGATGCAGTTTTGATGGCGATTGAGCAGGGCAAGAAGGGGTGACTTATGGAGGCTCGGTGTGTTATACAACTTACGAGTTGAATAGAATTTAGCATCCTTGCAGCTCTCCTAAAAATGGCTAACTGATCGTCTCAAGCTCTGGATTGAACACAGCGATGCTTTCAATTTCACAGATTGCTATCATCGCTTCATCAGACGTGATTAATGTCACAGGCTGTTGGTTTTTTTTAGATAACTCGTGCACTAACGCCAAATGAACCGCATCAAGGGAATCAATTTTTTGTTTCTGAATGCCGTATTTATAAGTCAGCTTTTGGGCGGCAACTAATACGTGGGAAGTTAACGGCGTTGTTTCCAAGTGCAACTCAGAATCTTTTATCGCTTTTCTGAGCTTCCTAAAAATCAACTCAATGTTGCGTTGTTGATCTGCCAATGTTTCCCCAAAAATTTTACATTTTTGGTTATCGCGGTATTTTTTCAACAGCGTGTGCCAACATTCAAGCAAAGCAAAATTGGAACAATAAAAACCCCCCTCTCCACTTTGTACCAACGATCTTACTGTTTCCACACCCTCTTCTTGCTGGGAATGACTTTCCAAATATTCCTGATAAAACGAATATTTGATGATGGCGTTGGCATCCAGATAATACAGCTTCGGCATGATTATGCCGCCGTTTCAAACATCGAGAAAAAATCGTCCAATTTGTCTTCTGGAATCACTTGCGCCAATTTTTTAACGCGTTGGTAAAAATCATCCATATCGTATTTACCTTTTGCAAACCACGCATGGACGATGCCCCCCATATTCAGCGCGGCAATCGCTTCCTTCTCGCCACCGTGACCCGTCAAAATGGCAATGTTGACGGGGATTAGCTCGGCATTGATGGTTTCAATGACTTCAAGCCCGCTCATCGTTGGCATACATAAATCAATCAACGCAACATCAAAGGCTTGATGGCGCAATTTCTCCAAACCTTCTTCACCACTTAAAGCTGTTGTGACTGAGAAATCGCGTTTTTCAAAATAACTCTTGATTTCATCCATAATCGGCTGTTCATCATCAATCACTAGCAAATTATATTTCTGGGCCATCGTCAATCCTGCTGTGCGGGTAAGGTGATTTTGAAGCCTGCACCGCCTAATGGTGAAGGGTAATAGTCAATACTGCCACCTAAATCATGGGCAATTTGGCGGCAAAAATACAGCCCCAAACCCATGCCTTCTTCTTTGGAACTTAAAAACGGCGTGAACAATTTCGGCAAGTTTTCTGCGGCAATGCCATCGCCACTGTCTTCGATACAAAAGCCGACTTGTTGATCTTGCTGCCAAGTTTTTATCGCCACTTGTTTCTGGGCTTTATCCTTGACCGCCGCCCTGGCGTTGCTTAATAAGCTAATCAACATTTCCTGCAAAGCCCATTCATTGGCATGGGCAATTGGCGATGCGCTGAATTCCTTTTGCAAGTCGATTTGTTCCAATTGATATTGGGCGACAAATAGCAATTGATAAATAGCTTCAATGACAGTGTTCAAATTGACCGCCGATAAAACCGTCCGGTCACCACGGGCAAAATGCCTAAAATTACCCATCATGTCACTTAATCGTTCAGTTTGGGCGAGCAGTTTTTCTAACAGGGGTTTGAGTTCGGTTTCAGGCTTAAACAAGTTTTCATTAACATCACTCAACGCGCCGGATGCCGCCATACGCAACACGGCTATCGGTTGATTGATATTATGCGCCATTAGGGTTGCCATTTGGCCTAGATATTCGAGTTTTTTGCGTTGGTAGAGAGCGGCTTGGGTTTCTAGCTTTTCGTGTTCTAATCGAACTAATTGCTCTTGTAGATTATCGTGATTTTTTTTAACTATTTTGGTAACGGGGTGATTATTATGTAGACGGAATGCCTCTAAAGCATCTTTAGCATATTGAAAATACTTGGCAGCTTTTTCAACTTTCCCTTGATCTTCGTAGATACAACCGAGGTTATTGAAAGAACTTGCCGTATCAGGATGGTTATTGCCAAAAATATTTTGCCGAATAGCTAATGATTTTTTATGTAAATCTTCCGATCGATTAAAATCTCCTTTATCCTGAAATACAGTACCTAAATTATTTAACGTAGTGGCAATTTCGCTGTTTTTATTTCCAAGCATTTCCCAAATAGCTAGAGCGCGCTGATAATAATTTTCGGCTTTTTGAAGATTTTTTTTACCGTAATTTACTACGCCCAAAAGATCTAAAGTCTTTGCAGTATCAAAGTTCTTTTTACCCAGTTTTTCATCAATAGCTAAAGCACGTTGCAAATAATTTTCTGCTAAATCATATTGTTTAGAATCGAGATAATTAAGCCCTATATTGTAAAAACATGCCCCAATTTGTTCGGGATATTTATCTTGTGGCAATAAATTTATCGCTTTCAAATAGGCTAAGGTAGCTCCTTCTAAAAAACCATTTTTTCTTCGCTCCCCTGCTTCCTTTATAGCATCATTATATTGCCGCTCTTTTTTACGAAAATTATCAGGTTTCATATCGCTTCTTAATTAACCCGTTTTACGAGGTGATACTTGAATACCATATTCCTGCCGTAATTTTTGTACTTTCTCAACAACCTCTGCGCTGGCAGGTTTATAGCCCTCTATAGCTTGACTGGTTTGGATGATTTTTTTCAATTCGCCCGTTGTGAATGGATTTTTGCTCATGTTACGTTTCCAGATTAAAACGGATTGACTACGGAAAGAGTGCCTTCAAATATCTGCCCATGTTGCATGTCTTCGGAATAAAGTGTCGCACAATCGGCAAGTAAAGCAGCGGCAACAATCAAACTATCCCAATGCGATAATGAATACTGTTTTGCCAAAGCAATGGCTTTACGGATAGTTTGTGCATCAACGGCAACCACTTCGCACAAATCCAATAAACTTTCAGCAATTTCATGAGCTTCGGATAAGGAAAAAGCGTATTTCTTATTCAGTACACTTACCGTTTCATTGATGACTTGCGTGCTAATAACGGGTGATTTTTCAATTATTGCCAACGCCTTCAGCGCTTTTATAGGGTCTTGCGCTTCCGCGTAAACAAACAAATTGGTATCAGCAAATACTTTAACGGTCATAACAATCTTCACGCTTAAACGGCTCAACCTTAAAACGGCCTTGGTATTTTGCCAATGTAGCTAAAGCGGCCTTTCTGCGAGCAACTTGATCTTCCACCTGTTTAGCTTGTAGCCTTTCGGCGAAGCTCAACACTTCACAAGCGGTATGTTCGGGTAATGTTTTTACTGTTTCGTAAATGCGTTCGGCAATATTCATGGAATCATCCTCTGTGAGCAAATTCATTTTTGTGTCTGGCTTAATCTGTTTCCAGATTTTAGTGCCTTATCACCTAACAAGGAAAACTTTTCGATTTTTTAACAAGATATGCAATTCAACGGCTACAAAAAAGCCGGAAAGGTTGCCCTGTCCGGCTTTTTTGTTATTCAGTTTGTGACAGCATTATTGCTTAGCCAACAAATAATCCAACCAAAGGTTAGACACAACTCCTGTACCGTATATTGCCGCAACCTAGCGTTCAGATGCGGGAAGTCCACTTTGTCCAAATCTTGGTCTTGGTTGTAGTCGGAATCGGAATACACAAAGACTTCTAAACCAAAAAATAATGAGCTCATTTTCCTATGTCAGTTGGACTTTTAATGATGCAAATGCGCCGCCAACCACCGTGCCGCGACTTCCTCAGCAATCCCCTTACGTTTTGCATAATCACTCAACTGATCCTTATCAATCTTCCCGACATTAAAATACTGCGATTCAGGGTGCGAGAAGTACCAGCCGCTGACTGCTGACGCGGGATACATGGAGATGCTTTCGGTCAGTTGTAGGATGGGCTGAGGTACGAAGCCCATTATTTGCCGATTTATTTGATGGGCTTCCTTACGTCAGCCCATCCTACCAAATCAATGATGCAAATGCGCCGCCAACCACCTAGCCGCAACTTCCTCTGCAATACAGTCGGGGCAGTCCGGATGCGTTGTTAGGCTTTGGCTAAATGTTATGCGAGCGTCTAAACAACAGGCTTATCACTTTATTTGGAATCTATAAGCTCACTAAAAAACGCAGCACCAGCATCGCTCAACACAAAATGTCCACGACTGTTTTTAAACATGATGCCACGCGCAATTAAATGGCTGTTTATTTCATCTTCAATGCTTCGAGACGAACACAATTTACAGGTGTGCAGAATATCGGTGTAACGCTCTTCCGACATTGCTAAGGAAAGGTCTTCAAGTTTTATTCCGGCGCGGTAATCGGTCAGTACGTCAAACAGATAACCTTTTTCCATAACGATGCGTCCGATAATAATCAGCAATGCCTGAATTTTAATCGTTGCATCGTTAGCATCACCGCCATTGAGTTCGCGGATGAAGTAAAAACTGCCGTTTTTATTGACCAAATCAAAATTGATCCGTTGATACAGTTGCCGATATTCATCAAAGTTAATAAATATTTCTGAGTACAAAGGGTTTTCAGTCAATTCATTGGATTTTTCGACATAACTATTTTTGTTAATGGCTTTGCCGTTAATCAGTTGATTATAAATTTTTTGGCTCAGTTCGTTGCTAATCATGAGATAAATTCGCGCTTGTTGTATTCCAGAACTTGATTTTGATAACGAATTGTCTTCTGCGGATAGCTAAAACTAACTCGCGTCTTAAACTTGCTACCCTGTTGTTGCTTAAAACAACTGACTGCGTATAGCAAATACTGTAGCTGATAATCTGCTTGTAGTTCGTCCATTAGCAGGCTGTGCATTTCTAAGTAAAGATCATCGACAGGCGGCTTAATGTCACACGCTTTGATGATTTTTTCTATCCGCCGTTTGATGGCATTATGGCGATCATTCTTTGGCCTATTGTCAAAAGTCTTGATTTCCGCCGAGCTTTCGCTGCGTTTCTTGGCGTTCTGTTGGATCAGATATTCTTCAAAATAGACTAAGTGGTTGCGTTCATGCCATTCGATACGCGCTTCTTGTCCGGCGGCATGGTTTTTAAGCCCCCTAAAATAAAGGCTTTCTTGAGCAAATAATTTAAAGATGTATTTGTCTTTCAGGCTTTCGGTAAAGGTACTCTGCGCTTTGGTTTGTAAATCCAAATAGGCTTGTTCAATGGCGTTATAAGTCAGCCTATGCCGCCGCTCCTGATGCAAATAACGTTGCAGGGCTTGTTTAACTTTTTCCACCGTTTTGTAGTGGCTGAGGATAGATAACTTGTATTGGCCAATGTAATAACTGTCATCTTCATAGCCTCGAATATCATAAAGCCTGATGATGTCGTCGATGATAGCCAGCGGCGCTTTGGTTTTGCTGTATTCCCTGATGTTAAGGAATTCTAAGGTGGGGATGATTTCGCGGTCATAAATCCTTTTTACTTGCACCAGCATTTCTCTGTGCTGCTGCGATGCTTGTAGCGACAAAACCGCCGTATCCTGATCTAAACGCTGGGACAAACGGTCTGCCTCATGCTGTAAATGATCGGTATTGTTTTGAATCTGGCTGTTGATTGTCCGCAATAAATCAAACAAATGATCGCGTTGTTCAAGGAAGGCAATATTGTCGTCAGAAAAACTTAAGGTCTCATGTTGTTGATAGGCATTTTCCAGTTGGACGCGGATATTTTCCAGCTCGGCACTCCGCAAACCCCGCGTCCGTTCTTTGTCAAACAGACGGAATATCTCAAGGATAGCGGGTTGAAACGCAATCGTACCGCGAGATTTATTAAATTCGGAAACAATCCCGGTTTTTATGAGATTTTCTAAGGAATCGCTGAACAAATCCCCTAAAATGAGATAATAGCGCCTCCATCCTCCTGACAGATAGCCACCCATGCGCCAAACCAGCTTCGCCGACTTCGACTACGACCATAAAAAACGCCAAACCCGCTGTGAGTTGTTCCTCGCGGAAATGGAAAAGGCCGTGCCGTGGGCATTGCTGCTAGAGCCGTTGGTGCCGCATTACCCCACGTCAGGCCGCCGAGGCCGCCAGCCGATGCCCTTGTTGGCCATGCTGCG
>Ga0247843_1005753_pt1 | contig 16904 bp, 19 predicted proteins | sample LaCruzMarch2017__FD_192420 | JGI IMG/M metagenome (GOLD analysis project Ga0247843, IMG submission 192420) | Freshwater microbial communities from meromictic Lake La Cruz, Castile-La Mancha, Spain - LaCruzMarch2017_8m | ecosystem: Environmental > Aquatic > Freshwater > Lake | place: Spain... | reverse complement strand
GGAAGCGGCTTAAGTAATCCGTACTGATCTTTCTTGCCTGCCTTGATAGGGGTGATAACTAATTTTCTGTTACTAGAAAAGCCCCACTTCAAAACAAGAATTAACAGGGCAAGTCCCACGAATCCACCAAAGGATTGCAAGAACAATCCATTATTTATTCCTCCCAGCATTTCTTAAGCCTACTAAAACAGGACCTAAGTCACACCTTTTCAAGATGCGAGGCACTTGGCTGAGAACTACTTTTCATTCTAATTACAATGAATCGGAGAGATCATGAAGAAAAAGATTGCATTTGTCTCGGCGCTTTTGCTTGCCCTCAGCGTGCAAACTGCAGAGGCTGCCGTGAAGGTAACTGTTCTAAATTCCAGCAAAGTTTCTACAAAAACAGGTCTAGTAACAATGACAGTATCAGGACTTCCAGCCGAGCATGGAATCTATATTTCACAATGCATGGGTATCGATAAGGCAACGAACGCGCCTTCTGCCTGTAACCCAGCAAAAACATCAAAGCTTTGGGTATCAAATCTTCCAGCGGATCAAAAGATGGGCGCAAAGCCAGGCAAAGGAAAGCTGACATTGAAGGTTGATAAGTACTTTAAAGATGGCGATTGCATTCACACAAAGTGCATCATTTATGTAACAAATGATCACAATGCAACGGATAAAACTGCAACTCAAGCAATTGCATTTAAGTTTGGTGGAATTAACTTGTTTTAAAATTATTTAATACTAAATCGCATCTGCATGAAGTTTGCAGGTGCGATTTTGTATTGAGTTCTCTTTTGGAATTCACCCCTCCACGTAACGAGAGAATCACTCTTGTTAGACCTGAAATCGGAGAGAGTTCAATGTCAGTTCTAAATGAAGTTTTAGATGCAAACAAGAAGTATGTTGAAAGCTTTGGAGAAAAGGGCAAGCTAGCTTTGCCTCCTGCTCGTCAGTTTGCAGTACTTACTTGCATGGATGCTCGACTAGATCCAGCAAAGTACGCAGGTCTTTCAGAAGGAGACGCACACGTTATTCGTAACGCTGGTGCTCGCGCATCAGATGATGCAATCCGCTCACTAGTAATTTCTTACAAACTACTTGGCACAAAGGAGTGGTTTGTAATTCACCACAGCAACTGCGGCATGGAGTTCTTCACCGATGAAATCATGCGTGGACTACTTGCCAAGAGTCTTGAAACCGCAGCACTCGGTGAGCAAGGTTTCTATGATGTCGGTAAGGGTCCAGGATCAACAGAAGCTGCATACATCGATTGGCTAACAATTGCAGATCGCAACAAGGCTGTTGTTGAAGATGTAGAGCGTATCCGTCGCCACCCATTAGTTCCAAAGAACATTCCAATTCATGGCTTTGTCTATGAGGTCGAAACAGGAAAGTTGCTTGAAGTTCCGGGAGCAAAAGAAGCCGGCGCAGCAAAGTAGTTTCATTTAAGAAGGACACCTTCGCCATGAATTTGGCGGGGGTGTCTTTTTCTATTCCTCTGAAGTAATCTCGCCCCATGGATGTAGTCACTGATCGTTTATTCCGCCACTTAGCCTGGGCAAACAATTATGTATTCGACAGAATCTCTGAGCAACCAGATGAGCATCTGAAGCTCTGTGCACCTAATGACACATGGAGCGTTGCAGAGATCTTGGAGCACCTAACAGCATCACGGTATGCAGATCTCTTAGATGGCACCGGCGATATTCCAACGCAGGTCCCAAGTAACAAAGCCGAGGTCCTTGCACTTAAAGAGCTATCCCATAGCTTTGATGTTCGACTACGTGAGTCTGCAAAGAACCCTGTTGGTTTTGTTGAATTCCAACGCGGTGAGAGAACTATCCGCCGAAATCGCGAAACGATCTTGACTCAAAGCATTCATCATGCGACTGAGCACCGTGCCCAGATTGCCGGCATCTTTGCCAACCATGGCCTAAAGGTCATTGATCTTGATGAAATTGATCTGTGGGAGTTTGCTAACTACGAAGGACTTGGGGATTAGAAAGTTTTTTCACTTTTCCATTTACATCACCGCTCAAATCTGGTTCGATTTGGCCTAACTAGGGAGAGAAACAGTAATGAGTAAAGATCTACAAGAAGTAACAAGACTGCTTAACCTTTACATTGAAGGTGCCGGAAAAGGCAATGCAGATAAGCTCAATGAAGCATTCCATGCCAGCGCGCGTTGGTTTGGCACTATGGGTGGCACCGACTACGACGTTGATAAAGCTGGCTTCGTTGCGCTGATGGTGGAATCACCTGCAGATGGCGGTCAACTCAAAGCAGAGATTACAGATATTCAAATTGATGGAACCGTTGCAATGGCAACAGTTAAAGAGGAAGGTTTCTGGGGAACGCTTTCCTTCACTGATTACTTTACGCTTTCAGTTCTTGAAGGTCGTTGGCAGATTACTAATAAGACATTTGCCCACACTGGTGGAGAGCACGCATAAGTTAGGAAAGGCCATTTATGAAATGGACTGGGGCAAATTGCCTCAGTCCATTTCATTTAGAAAGTTGAGCAATCGATAACAAAGCGGTATCTAACATCACTTGCAACGGTTCTGTCGTAAGCCTCATTAATATAATTAGCGCTAATCACTTCTACTTCGCTGACAATGTTGTTAGCCCCACAGAAATCAAGCATCTCTTGTGTTTCAGGGATTCCACCAATCAAAGAGCCTGAAACTGAGCGCCTGCCATCCAGCAGAGATCCTGCACCAATGGTGAAGGGCTCACTAGGAACACCAATCACTATTAGAGAGCCATCTGTTGCAAGTGTTGATAAATAGGGCTCTAGCTCTAAATGGGCAGATACGGTGTTTAAAATGAGATCAAAACGTTTTTGGTATCCAAGATGCCAATCTGTTTTTCCAGTGTCAATGAAATCAGTTGCACCGAAAGCTCTTGCATCATTTTCTTTTGAATCAGAGTGGGACAAAACAGTTACTGTGGCACCAAGGGCTATGGCAAATTTAACGGCCATATGTCCCAAACCTCCGAGTCCGGCAACTGCAACTTTGCTCCCTGGACCGACCTTCCACTTTCTTAGCGGGGAGAAGGTAGTGATTCCAGCGCAGAGCAATGGAGCCATCGCTGCCATATCAAGATTTGCCGGAAGTTTATAAGCATAACTCTCTGGAATTACGAAGCAATTTGAATAACCACCATAGGCAATCTGCTTGGTATTTCTCTCAAAGGCGTTGTAAGTGTCCGAATATCCTTCTAAACAATACTGCTGCAAACCTTTTAAGCAGTTCGCACATTTTCTGCAGGAATCAATAAAAACTCCTACGCCTATGCGATCGCCAGTTTTAAATCTTGATACGCCACTTCCAATTGAGGTTACAGTTCCAACAAACTCGTGCCCCGGAACCATAGGGAAATTTGCTTCTCCCCATTCTTCTCTAGCCTGATGGATATCAGTGTGGCAGATACCAGAAAAGTCAATGCGGAATCCAACGTCATCACTTCTGAGATCTCGTCTTTCAAAGGTGTACGGTTCTAATTTACCCTTTGCCGACATAGCTGCGAAGGCTTTAGTTGCAGTCATTATTTTCTCCTCTAGTTTGATGGTTTAGTTAAATGGTTTGGCATTGCATTAAATTGTAAGTGGGTTGTAGGGAACATGCAATCAAATCTTGATAAGAACTCGCCAACGTTTGCGATAAGGGAGAAGGGAAAGAATTGATATTAGAAGTGCAATTACTGGAACGATGAAAGATTTACCTGCACCATAGTTATCGATGATGTATCCAGAAATTGGACCTGGAAGTGCGTTTCCGATCTGCAGACCTGCGAGTATCCAGGCGAAAGTTTCCGTAATCTTTGCGGGAGAAACGGATTTTTCAACTATTGCATAACCAGAAATGAGTATTGGTGCGACACCGAGGCCGCTTAAGAAAAGCACTATGCCAAGTACAAATATTGATTTTACGAAAAGAAGTGGAATTGTTAAGAAAAACATCGCAATCATCAAATAAATGAATTTCTGACCATTGGTTATCTTGAGTCTAATTGCCCCATTTATGAGTGCGGCAACAGCACTACCAGCTGACCAGATTGCTAAAAGTATTCCAGTCGAACCTTTAGCATCGAGTTGATCTGCAAACGCAATTGTGCTTAAAGTGGCGGATGCGAAGAATACTCCAAGGAAAATGTAGGGTAAAAAAACCGCCTGAACATAGGGAATCGCAAGAACTGCGGTCCTCTTCTCACTTTTAACTTTTGGATGAGGCGGTGGTTCGCTTCTCTTCTGCAAAATGTATAGCCCGGTACCTACGCTCATAAATGAAAATGCAAAATACATTCCAGCTTGCGGTGCAATTGAAATTGCTGCAGCAGATGCTATGAGGGGGCCAATAATAAATACTATTTCATCAACAAGTGCTTCAAACGAGTACGCAGTGTTGATGAGTTGACGACCACCTTCTTTGTCTTCCAGTGTATGCAGCCAACGTCGCCGTACCAGTCCACCGATATTGGGCAAGAATGCTTCGGCAATGAAAATGCAGCCCATCCAAATTATTGTGGGGAAGTTGTGAGTAATTGTGTATATAAAAAGGAGACCGAAAATAATGTATGGAGGAATTGTGAAACGTAACACCTTAGCTTGGCCAAGCTGATCAGCTTTTCGCGACCAGACTGGGGAAAAAGCGGCGTTAGTTAACGCTGCCCCAGTCGAGATTACCCCCGCCAATGTATATGAGTCCGTCTCGTAAAGCACAATAAAAGTGACTGATAAGAAAGTCATCGAGATAGGTAATCGTGCGACTAATCCAGGAATCGAGAATGCGAGTCCACCTGGCGTTGCAAAAAGTTTGCGATACGGAGTCAGCATGGGGAAACTGTAATGGTATTGGAGTCATAAAAGGTTTAATTCTCTGAACAATTAGTCTAAAATCGAATATGACTGGTTTACTCCGATTTTTTGTAATCACTGATCCCGTTCAGAAAAGAGCATGATGCAAAGCACTAAGCAAAACGTTGAATTGTATTTACTAGTTGACGGTGGAAAAACTAAGACCGAAGCAGTAATTGTCGATTCAAATGGATCTGAAATTGCGAAAAGTCGTGGGCCTGGTTTAGAAATAATTGGAAGCGTCAATGGTTACGAGCGTGTTGTTGATAGTTTGCGCACAACATTGGACCAACTTCCACAAACAGCGCGATTTGCTGGGGTTGCATTTGGCTTAAATGGTGCTCAGTCAGTACCGGCTTATCATCTTGCCGCTAATGCAATCTCATCATTGGTAAAAGCTGATCAATTTACGATTGCAAGTGATGTCGTAATGAATTATTTAGGCGCACTTGGAAATCAACCTGGCGTAGTGGTTGCGGCAGGAACTGGCGCTGTGGTGATGGCAATTTCAAGAGATGGCGTTGCGTATCGAATTGATGGCGATGGCCCACTAATTGCAGATCGTGGAAGCGGACACGACATTGGTCGACAAGGGTTAAAGATCGCAGCAATGGTTGATGATGGGCTACCCGGGTCAGCTGCACTTCATAAAGCGATGATTGAACGTTTCGGCACGCTTGAAAACACTGCAGCTAGCGTTTATGGAGCACCAAACCCCATCGAAGTAGTTGCCTCTTTCAGTAAGAGTGTTGTAGATGCGGCACAAGAGGGCGATGAAATGTCTATCGAGATTCTGCGCTGTGCCGCTCAAGATCTAGCCATGAATGTGCAAGCTGCCGCTCGACGTTCCAAGCTGGCGGGAGCACCATTTTCCTATTCTACGGCCGGCGGAGTCTTTAACATCGGGCCACTTATAGAAAAACCATTCCACGATTTTGTAGCTCAATTTCTTCCCGAGGCCAAGTTCCAAAAACGTATAGGTGGCGCTATTGCAGGTGCCCAAATCATGGCTATGAATCAAGCGCCAGGGTTAGAGCAGGTAACCACTCGAATTGGCGCAAACTAGTTAGGTATACCAGTTTCATATATGGTCTAGAAAAACGTTAGTGCTTTGTAACTATAAATGATTGACTTTAGCGAAGCCCAATGGAAGATTTCATTTTGCAAAAGTTTTGGAAGTTCCGACAAACTACTGTGATTGGGCTAAAATGAAAATTAGAAGTAAAAGTTTAGTTTTTGCACTGAGTGTTTCTTTACTTGTTCCTGCATCACTGATTACAACTTCAGCTATGGCAGCAACAACAACTCTAACAATTGATTCATGGCGTACGGATGATGCAAAGATTTGGAAAGATGTTTTGATTCCAATTTACGAAAAAGCTAATCCAAACGTAAAACTTGTATTCGCACCAAGCCCTTCAAACGAATATGACTCTGCGCTTTCTTTGCGGATGAAGAGCAAGACTGCGGCCGATGTAGTTATGTGCCGTCCATATGGTTTGACTAAGGCTCTCATAAAGGACAAGCACTTAACTCCTATAACTGGCTTACCTGGGCTTCAAAATTTCACAAAGCAATCGCAGCAATCTTGGGCAGACGCTAAGGGTGTTCCATATTGCATGCCAGTTGCCTCAGTAGGTGCAGGCTTCTACTACAATAAAAATATCTTTAAGGAATTGAATTTAACTGTTCCTAAGACGCAGAAAGAATTTATTGCAGTACTTGAGAAGATCAAGAAAAATGGAAAGTACACACCACTTGTGGCGACTGGTACATCAGCAGATTCTTGGGCACTGGATCAATTGGGTCTTCAATTAGTGGGACCTTATTACTGGAAAGGTGATGCCGGTGGAGTAGCTCTTGACAACGGCACAAGAAAAGTTACGGATCCAGAGTACGTTGCTGCATTCGAAGCTCTAGCTTCATGGAAGCCATATCTCCCTAAAGCGTTTTCATCTGTTTCCTACTCAGATGCTGAGCAGCTATTCATTCTTGGTCGTGCTGCAGTTGCAGTTGACGGGTCATGGAGTGTAAAAGAAATGGCCCCACCAGGATCAAATGTTGGCGTGTTTGGTGCTCCAGTAGCTAAAGCCGGTGACAAGCCATATGTTCAGGTTCTTGCCGACTTCGGCTTTGGAATCAACTCTGCAAGCCCACATCAAGTCGAAGCTAAAAAACTTCTAACTTGGTTTTCAACTAAGGAGTTTGGACAGGCACTTGCCAATAACTTACCTGGATTCTTCCCATTGAGTAAGGAGAAGATTTCAATTGACAACAAAACAGCACAGGCCTGGCTTAACTTGCGCGATGGAGCGATCGTTACAGCTCCAATCGGCATGGATAAGATGAATACTGGTACACCTAACTGGTTCTCAGTCACAACTAATCTTTTGAATGTGATGATGACTACGAAGATGACCGGAAAACAGGCAGCGGCTGAACTACAAAAGTCGTTGGAATCCTGGTATCCACCACAGAAAAAGAAGTAAGTGATGTCGGTGCTCAGACCCTCATTGGGTCTGAGCACCTTCACCTTTCGATTGATTGCTAATTTAACTGGGGGAGTACTTGAAATCTAAAACATTAGTGCGTAGGCGCCGCCGGCAACTGTTGCTGTTTACTGCCCCGGCCCTTGCCTTTTTTCTGCTTTTTGCAGTTTTTCCATTACTCTCAACGATCTACATCAGTTTCTACCAAGAAGATGTATTTGTTGGTCTAAAAAACTTTGTTTTCCTGTTTACGGATGATGAAGCAAGCGAAAGACTCCTTTTCGCATTTCTGCATAACTGTCAATTTTTCTTGATTGCCGCATCGGTACAACTTCCAACGGCTCTATTAATGGCAGCCCTCTTGACCTCGGGTCGAGTTAGACGAATGACCAGTTTTTATCGCACATTACTATTTATCCCAACGACCCTGTCTGTTGTAATTGTTGGTTTCATTTGGCGAATAATCATTAGCCCACTGTGGGGAATAGTTGACTATCCATTGTTGGGTGAAAAACTTACTGCACTTCCGACAATCACCCTGATGTCGGTCTGGCAATATCTTGGAATCCCGATGGTTTTTCTATACAGCGCGCTACTTTCAATTCCAAGCAATATCATCGAAGCTGCTCAAGTGGATGGTGCATCAGATATCAGAATTTTCCTTCGAATTAAAATGCCACTAATTGCTCCACAAATTGGGATTATTACAATTTTAACTTTTATCTGGGTCTTTAATGCTTTTGACATCATTTATGCCTTAAATGGTGGAATGCCTGGTCCGGACTATGCAACTGATGTCCTGGGCACAATGTTCTACCGGACTTTCTTTGGCTGGGGTGCGGACCTAGGAAACCAGAATCTAGGCGCTGCAACAGCGACTGTTATATTCTTCATTATTTTGTTGGGCACAGCAGCATATTTTGCGGTTGTGCAACGCCGTTTGAAAGTGAGTCAGTTATGATGAACAAAGAAGGCAGAGTTCAAACTCAATCAAAAAATCTCGTAGTCCATGTATCTTTGCTATTTTTCGTGTTACTTGCAATTGGTCCAATATTTGTAATGGTCATAAATTCATTTAAGACTATGGAAGGTATTTTTACTGGACCACTAAAGCTTCCGAGTTCTGAGACCTTCACCTTAGATGGATTTAAACGTGCGATCACACAAGGAAACTTTCTTAGAAATTATGCAAATAGCGCCATTGTCACCTTAGGCGCTACGTTATTAACGGTTATTTGCTCCTGCTTGGCCGCTTATGGAATAACTGAATACACCACAAAACTTTCAAAAATGATTGCTGGTCTATTTACCATAGGCATCATGTTGCCAGTTTCGCTAGGAACCATTGTAATTATTAAGATGATGGTATGGCTTAATATTTTAAATACTCATATATCACTCATTCTTGTTTATGTAGGAATCTTTGTACCGCTAGGTGTAATTTTAATGGTTACCAATTTTCGAACAGTTTCTAATGATCTAAAGGAAGCAGCACGCATTGATGGCGCAAATGAGTTCAAGACCTTCCTGATAGTTGTTCCACTGGTTATGCCAGGTGTTGCTGCGGTGGCTGCGATCACAATGCTGCCTGTTTGGAATGACTTATGGTTCCCACTAGTCCTCACTGCGGGACCAAAAACTCAGACATTAACGTTGGGTATCCAGCAATTTGTTGGTACTTACAATAATGATTGGCAGGCGCTGATTGCCTCCTTAGTGCTTGGCGCAATTCCGCTGATTTTGCTATTTACGCTTTTCTCAAAGCAATTTATTAAAGGTCTTTCAGATGGGTACGGCAAGTAAGGATTTCGGGTTACCAATCTAATAAGGGAGTACACATGAAGGTCGATAGAATTGAAGATATTGATTCAGTTTTGATAGCTGAATTAATTGCCCATCTTGGATTAGATGCTGTGAATCGACAAGTCCCCGAGATTAAAATGGCAGCGAAGCTGATTTTTGATGCCGTTAACGGTGGCGGAAATGTTTTTACTTTTGGTGCCGGCCATGCACAAGCTCTGGCAATGGAGTTTTCAAGTCGAGCGGGTGGTTTGGCTATATTTCAATCAATGCATCTACAGGATATCCGCCAAGAGCCCCGAGATGCATTCTGGGACCTTCGTGATTCACAACCCGAGAGAATTCCTGAAAATGGTCCAAAGGTTTTGGATCACCATAAAGTCAAAGCACATGACGTAGTAATAATTGCCTCGCAATCCGGCCGAAATGGCGCGATTGTAGAAATGGCACTTGAGTGCAAGAAACGTGGAATCAAAACTATTGCCTTGAGTTCGAACAAACATACTGAATCAGTTGACTCCAGACATCCATCTGGTTTGATGCTTAGTGAAGTTGTTGATCTATCTCTGGATAACGGATCAGTAATTGGTGACGCCGTTGCCGAATTACCTGATGGTAAGAGCATTTGTTCAGCTTCAACTGTTTGTTTTGTGCTTATTGCACAAGCAATAAACGCCGAAGTCACCAAGTTATTCCTGCTCAATTCTTTGCCTGCGCCACTACTGGTGAGTGCGAATTTAGACCATGGCGATACAGCAAATTCACCGCTGAAGTTTCCAGCGATCACTGTTTAACAATTAGGCCTTTAACGTGCAATCAGGTACTTGTGTAATCAGAAATGCACGGATTGTCCTGCCGGAACAAGTCATTTCTAATGGTTTTTTGGAAATAGTTGACAGCAGGATTGTAAAAGTTGCAGAAGGAGAGCCTTCTTCCACCAGCAATGAATTAGTTTTTGACGCGAAGAAAGCAACGTTGACACCTGGTTTTATTGATCTTCATGTTCATGGCGGCAATGGGGGAGCTTTCACATCCGTTGATCCAGCCGAGCACAACTTAGCCCGGGAATTCCATTTAAAAAATGGAACAACATCAATGTTGGCATCTACGCACACTATGGAATTCGAAAGTTTATTAGCGATACTAAAAGCCTTATCGGATAGTTCTAAAACAAACAAAAATGGTTCCAAAGTTTTAGGTATTCATACTGAAGGTCCATTTATTTCAGAACACAAGCCTGGTGCACATGTTGTTGCACAGTTAAAAGCTGGCGATTTGTCAGCGATTCAGGCGGTTATTTCAGCAGCAGATGATTTTGTTTCAATGATGACAATAGCTCCCGAAATTCCTGGTGGATTAGACGCCATTAGATATTTATTGGATAAAAATATAATTTCATCAATTGGTCACACAAATGCTACGTATGCGCAAGCTGTTGAGGGTATCAAAGCAGGAGCGCGTTCTACTACTCACTTGTTCAACGCGATGACGCCACTTGCTCACCGTGATCCAGGAGCTGTTGGAGCTGTTTTGGATAACCAGGATATTTTCGCTGAATTAATTTTAGATGGCATTCATATTCATGAAGCAATCTTTAGAATTGCATTGAAATCCAAAGGTGTTGATCGAATCAATTTGATTACAGATGCAACCTCTTTAGCGGGACTTCCTGATGGGGTATATGGCGCGCTACCAGACAGAGCGGTGACAAAGATTGGCGGAAAGATCGTTCTGGCAGGTACGGACACACTTGCCGGAAGCGCACTTTCAATGAACATGGTCTATCAAAATGCAGCTAAATTTGCTCCGTTAACTCTTTCGGAATTAAGCAAGATATCTTCACTAAATGCAGCCAAGATTTTGGGCAAAGATGCTGATATCGGCTCTCTTGAAGTCGGAAAATTGGCTGACTTAGTACTTTTGGACACAGAATCCACGGTTTGTGCGACCATGATTGAAGGTGAGTGGAAGTACGTTAATGATGAGTTAAAGGAGTCACTAAGCCGTTAGTGACCAGCGGATCTCGTCCGCTAACTCAGCCAGTGTCATATCTAGACCACTGCCAAACAAGCGAGTTGGATCTGAATTCAGGGAAGCCCGAATTGCAGTGATCTGATCTAGATCCACCTTTGATCCGCTTAGATTTGAATTCTTGGAGACACCGCAATTGCCCACAATTCTGGTTATCTCAAGAAGTGCTTTCCCAACAGCCTCATACTTTGTCAGCCATTTCAAAGACTCTTCGCGCCATTGTGGTCTAGAAAATTCAGCTGACTTGATTGTCGCAACATCACGCATCATTTGATTGGCATGGTTCTCAATTAGTTGTGCTGCCTGAGCAGGCTTGCCTGTTTTCCAGGAAAATGATGCCGCCTCTAACATAGCGCTGAAATCTGGTGCTGGGTTTACTCGCAAGCACGATTCAAAGCACCCTCGCAACAGATTTCGGATCGCGGCGCGATCGCCAGAGTTATCTGCTAATTGAGTAAGTGAATACTCCCAAGAAAGTTGTGGATCATAGCTCTGGGTATCCCACAAGTAATCACCGATAGTGCTTAATGAAATAAGTGATAGCTCAAATCGATCCATAGGGTTAGCAAAGTATCCCAATGAATAATTCTCGAGACCTTTTTCACGCCCTTCGATTGGGCCAACATGTAATTCGTGCAGCATAGCTACATCATTGACGGGGTAATTATCCCAATACAAAGGAGTGTGATTAGTGTTCGCTTGAAATACTTTGGCATCAGAGACATCGAGATATTCAGAGCAAATCTCGCGTCCTGTCCAAATTAGGGCTAGTTCAGGATCAAGAGCGTTACCAAATTCAGTGATGTATTCCTCTGTAGCTTTGCCGTGATACTGCAAAGGACATATTGCCATAGTGTTGTCGGAATCTAGTTTCTTTAGCTCTGCCCAGACCGCGTTGCAGTAATAACTATGAGCTTGCATGATGGAATTAAACTTCGCACTATCATTCTCGCTTTGTAAACGAGCCGGAATATCATCAAGGAAAAGTCCAAATTCACGAACTCCGATGCTATGCAGCTGCTTAAAACGAACCATTATCGCCTGTACATCGTTCGCATCTGAGTACTCAACTGTCAGACCTGGTGAAATGGCGACGGCGACGGTAATGGCATTTTTTCTACCCTGGGCAATCAAATCTGATACTCGGCTTAAAAAATCTTCACTGAGCGCCGAGCGCCAGTCGTATCTGTGCCATGGGTCATCTTTAGGCGCTAACAGGTAACGATTAAAACCAAAATCTGAAAAATGGGCTAGTCCACGCAATCTTTGTTCGTGGCTCCACGGTGTTCCGTAGAAGCCTTCGATGACACCTCTAGTTTTAAACCCTGGGGAATGTCTATGTCCAGTAAATGCGACGTTAGATAGCAAAGATTTTAGTAAGACATTAAGCGCGTAGCGAAATCCCGCATATGTCGATCTTTCGATTGATGCCTTCTTATCTCCTGATAGAGAAGTGGTAACTATTGACTCTTCTGTTCCAAGTTTCGAATTATCACTGACAACAATTTCACTAAATCCAGAGTCTGAAAACACATGGTGTCGCTCCATGAAACCAGTGAATAAGGCGCTCTCTTCGGCAGTAGCTCCTAATAAGTTATTCATGACACATCCTTTTCTCTAATTTCCATTTCTGATTTATCTTTATTGGGGGAAAGATTTAACTTGTATTGATCGCCGATATAAACACATTTTGCAAGCATAATTATTCGACCATTTTGATCTAAGTCACTCATTTCAAGCTCTAGGCATGCTCTATTCTTTTGAATATCTAACTGATCAGCTATTTCTTGACTTGGAATAGAGGCTGAAAAACTAGTATTGGCATTGATGATTTGGATTCCGTATCTTTCATGCAAAAGTTTGTAAAGCGAGCCACTTAGATCCGCTTCCTTGATCCCAGGAAAATAAGCTGTTGGTAGAAAGACAGTCTCAACGCCCAGTGCAACACCATCAGCAAGTCGCAGGCGCGTACACTTTAGAAGTACCGAACCTATTGGCACGTTAAGAAGTGAAGATTTTATTGAATCTGCTTTTACATACTTGAATAAGAGTATTTTTGAACTAGGTTTTAATCCCAAACTGTTCATCTCTTCAGTGAATGATTTTAAGCGGAATTCATGCGTGATAGGTGCATAAGTAATGAAAGTACCGGATCCGGCTCGTCTTTCTAGCTTTTGTTCCTGTATCAACTGATCGATCGCGCGACGAACGGTCATTCGTGCAATTTTGCAATCCAAAGCTAATTCACGTTCACCTGGCAAACGTGATCCTTGAGGTGATGAGACTATTAAGTTAAGTAAATGTAGTCGAGCTTTTTGGGATGCAGTTACGTTATTAGCGAGCGGCATGAAGGGCATCCGTACTTAGAACTTTTAGGCATTCAGCATATGTAACGTCTTTACTCAATTTGTTTGAAGCGTGACCAATACCAGCAAAGTACTGAGATCTCTTTGGTAGCGCCTGCAACATTCCTGCCATCGATTCATCTGAGAACTGACTGACGTATTGTGAGACAGCAGCTAATTTTGTCTCTAAAACTTCATCGATATCGACAAAAACATTTGCGTGAGATGAATTGAAAAGACCAACCGCTTTAATTTCTTGCTTTTGCTTAGCGTGAAATTCTTGTGGAATCTGTAGATTAGTACCTTCAACCCCTAAAACATCTGCCAAAATAGCTGCTTCAACTGCTGCAAAACCTGACTTGTAGTGGTCGGCATGTGCTTCCGTGTTTAACCAAGGATCTAAGGCGATTACACAGTCTGGCTGGAATTGGCGTACAACCGTGATCAAATCACGACGAGCTTGATAAACACTCCAGTCACCGGCATCTGGATAATTCAAATAGTAAATACCAAGTACCCCAAGAATTTGCGCGGCTTTTTCCGCCTCACTCCGAAGACGTGATAAAGCAACCTCTTTTGAAAGTGTTAAATCAGTTACGCCCGCTACATCATCTGTGACAGTGGCATAAAGTACTTCGGCACCATTTTGTATTAGTTTGGCAATCAAGCCGCCAACTGCGATGTCCGTATCATCATAATGAGCTTGTATGGCTAGCACTCGCTTGCACGAAAAAATGTCTGGAACAGGCATCAAGGAAGGAATCTCCACGAACTCTGAACTCATGCCAACCCTCTCCGATTAACTTAGGTAAGGCTTCCAGAAACTCACCCCATATTCAAGGTTTTTTCAGTATTATTGTTCAATGACGCTCATGACTTTTGATTCAGGTGAGACTGTCCGGAAATTTCAAGAACAAGATCGCTCAGATTTGTACCATGTCTGTTTAGCGACAGGTGACAGTGGAGCCAATGCCGTTCATTTATTCAATCAAAAAGACATGCTCGGGGAAATATATGTTGGCCCATATTTAACCTTTCAACCTGAATTGTCTTTTACATTAATTCAGGATGGCGTGGCCGGCTATGCACTTGCTGCGCTTGATACAACTTCATTTGAGAATACTTTGAGCAAAGAATGGTGGCCATTAATACTAGAAAAATACAGCAACCGTTCACCAGAAAATTTCAATGAACGTGAAAAGAATTTGTTTAGTTATATTCAGAATCCACCACTTCGGCCGAAAGAATTTGTCAATCAATATCCAAGTCATCTACATATAGATCTACTTGAAAAAGCTCAGGGTCGCGGAATTGGCAAAGCGATGATGCTAATTGTTCTTGAAACACTAAGAGAGCAAGGCTCAAAGGGTGTACATCTTGGAATGGGAGCACAAAATTCCAGAGCCTTCACTTTTTATACCAAATTGGGTTTTACTCTTCTTGACAAGAATGATGATGAATGGACCATGGGGCTCAAACTCTAATCTGACAGGAATCCGTGGATAGATCAATGTTTCCCCATCAGTTCCTTGAAATGCCATTGGCTTCCAGTACGCTTATCGTCAGTAACTAGTTGAGTACTTGGAGTCAAAGATGCCTATTTGTACTAACCCAAAGTGTGGGGAAATCAGTAAGGTCATGACACAGTTTTGCCCAAAGGGTTATAAGAAAAAGTAATCAGCTGAATACTGGATATAAAGGTTTGGCATATATATCCACTATTCAAGGGTGTGATCTACATCCAAGGCTTGGACATAGAACTCGGATTTACCTACAAATGTGGGTGGTGAGGGACGCAACCCCCGACCCAGCCACGAAAGGCCAGGGAGGCACCCTCGCAATTTCACAATGTTAACTTGGAATTAACATAGAGATTCTTGATAGTGGGGATGTGAGTGCATAGATTTGTGTCAGCCAAATTGGTTCTCCCCAGTCAGGAAATATTATGGATCAACGTGAAATTAATGAGAAGCGTTACGAGATTGCTGCTTCACAAACCTCATCAGTCATGCTCGTCGGGCTTTTTTCAAACCTTGCAATTTTTGCAATAACGGCATTTGCAGACCTTTCTTCTGGAGCTCAAACTGACTGGAAAGTCATCGTGAGTATTGTCGAAGCCTTTTTCTTGGTTTTCGCACTGGGAGTATTTGGCGACATAGCAGCATATGTTAAAGACATTCCTGCAAATGAAGACTCAACATGGAACAGAAATGCACGTAAAGCACCACCTGAGATTTTCATGTTAATCTCCGCAGTAGGAATTATTGCTTTGTGGATCTTTCAACTGAGGGCAATAGGGGCATAACAATTTAGTTAAAGGGGCTGGGGCTAATCACCCCAGCCCTTTTAATTGGAAAGCTTGTTAAACCAATCTAATGTTGGCTTGAATTTAGAAGTTTGCAAATACGCCTTCTTCACTCCACCGACAGAGCGAACTTTCACCAATCCTGCCTGAATGAGTATTTCTAGGTGTTTATCAATGGATGCAGGTGTGAGTTTGCAGAGCTTTGAGAGATCTTTCATTGTGTGTGAATCCTGAACTAATGCCTCCACAATCCGGCGACATTGCGGGGCAGATATGGCCTGAAGATTGTGGGCAAATTGGATCTCGTTGGGTTTCATTGAAATCTGCCTTTCCTATTTAGAACTTAAGCTATTTAACGGGGATCAAAATTCCCATCATGTAATTTTCAGCCATTGGATTAAGCATGGCGTCATACTTTTCAAGATGTTGGCCTTCTCGCATCTCAAAACCTGCCGAAGGTAAGGTAACGCCATAAGCCTCGCCATAGCTTTGAGCAAGGGCTGTAATTGGACCAATGTGGGTGACATCAAGATAATTTCCTGCAGGGACAACAACAACTTCAAAACCTCTTGGTGCTACATAACCAGCACTAACCTCGACTCCAGCAACATAATGCAACTGTCCTTGAGAACCTTCAATTGGAGTTGATACACCCCAGGCTTGGTTATTCCCTGGTAAATCAGCCTTTGGAAATTGCGTCCAAAACTTTTGCCACGCTGTTGGAATCGCTGTTGGATCGTAGAGATCTGTAATCATGATTGAATGAATATCAACCGGAACTCCGCAGATAATGCGTTCGGGATGATGAGTTAGTTGATTGCTTCCTATCGGCACCTTAAGCGCTCCTTCAAATTCTCGGGCTTACTTTCGTAAGTGGGTGGTGAGGGACTCGTTATCAAACCTTCAAACCATTCCCTTTGACCCACTATGCGGATATATCCGTGCTTGACTCATCTCCAATATTAGGGAAAAAGTCTGACAATTCCTAGATTTTGAACAGATTTAGGATCGATTTGGGCGAGTCTGTGAATTCCTAAAGGCTCTCAGTTATTTTTCTCCCAAATCCAGTAGGAAGCGGAGAACCA
>Ga0247843_1005751_pt1 | contig 16907 bp, 16 predicted proteins | sample LaCruzMarch2017__FD_192420 | JGI IMG/M metagenome (GOLD analysis project Ga0247843, IMG submission 192420) | Freshwater microbial communities from meromictic Lake La Cruz, Castile-La Mancha, Spain - LaCruzMarch2017_8m | ecosystem: Environmental > Aquatic > Freshwater > Lake | place: Spain... | reverse complement strand
GTTACTTATAGAAAGATTTTTTCAAATCTTCCCAAATGTAGAAGAGATGACTAAAAATAACCCGAAAATCAAAGAACTATATGCTTTTGGCTCTATTGCCGCTTAAATTGCTACCGAACTATTGTTTCTAATAATCCCAATTTTGTTCCTGAGGTCAAAACGAAAGTCATCCCCAAGATAAAGCCCTCTGTAACTATACTTTCTAAGTTAAAACAATGGCTTGGGATTTAGAATGCACTTTTTTTCTTCAAAATTGGTCTTCAAACAAAGCTATAATCATCGGTTTTTCGACATTTTATCAGAAATGTCAATTAAATTGAAAAATTACAAAGCTATTTTTCAAGCCTAAAACTATTTTAGCCCATTAGTCGTTTAAGTGTTATATCTGTTTTTGCAAAAGCTCCGAACTTCAAAAATCGGAGCTTTTCTTTTTTCGCTCCCTTTGCTTTCTGCACTTCAATAGCTCCGTCTTAAAATCAAATTAGCATAACAAAGGCATAGGTCGTAAATTTGCGCTTTCGCTGAAGATTTCGAAAGCTTACAATGACTCACCTACCACTTGCTGAATTAGCTCAACGCCTCAAAGGCGAACTCCATTACGATAGTACCATGCTGACACTGTATGCCACCGATGCATCGGCGTACCGTGAAATGCCGCAGGCCGTGGCCATCCCCAAAGACATTGATGACCTCAAAACGTTGATTGCTTTTGCACGCGAACATCGTACCTCGCTTATCCCACGTACAGCCGGTACCTCATTGGCCGGGCAAGTGGTCGGAAACGGCATTGTGGTAGATGTGTCGAGGACATTCACTAAAATACTGGAAATTAATCCCGAAGAACGATGGGTACGGGTACAGCCCGGCGTCATTCGGGATGAACTCAATATGGCGCTCAAGCCTTATGGTTTGTATTTCGGTCCCGAAACATCTACGGCCAACCGCGCCATGATTGGCGGGATGGTAGGAAACAATTCCTGTGGCTCCAATTCGGTGGTGTATGGTTCAACGCGGGAACATTTATTGGAAGTAAAAGCACTTTTGGCGGACGGCAGTGAGGCGGTGTTTACTTCTTTGCCTTCTCAGCCTTTTCCTGAAAAAGGGTTAGAAGGAGCTATTTATGCGAAAACTTTTGAAATCCTTTCTAATCCTGAAAATCAGGCTGAAATCAGAAAGAATTTCCCAAAAAAATCAGTCGAACGTCGAAATACGGGGTATGCCTTGGATATGCTATTGGATTGTGAGCCGTTTACCGAAAACGGGCCCGCCTTCAATATGTGCCGTTTAATTGCTGGCTCGGAAGGAACACTTTGCTTTTTGACCGAAATAAAACTTAGTATTATTCAGCCGCCGCCCAAAGCGCAGGGTTTGGTGTGTGCCCATTTCAATACCATTGACGAAGCATTGCGCTCTACCATTACGGCGCTTAAATACAAGCCGCAAGCCGTAGAGTTGATTGATAATTACATTCTGGAATGTGCCGCTGAAAATCCCGAACAAAGCAAAAATGCGTTTTTTGTTCAACGGAAAGCGGATGGTTCGTTTCCTATTATTTTAGTCGTAGATGTTTCGCAAAATACCAAAGAAGAGGTAGAAAAAGTAGCTGCGGAACTGATTGAAGATTTTAAAAGTGAAGGAATCGGGTTTCATTATCCCTTACTTCACGCCGACGATACCAAGAAAATATGGACGTTGCGTAAAGCAGGTTTGGGACTTTTGGCCAACTTGCCCGGCGACGAAAAAGCAGTAGCCGTCATCGAAGATACAGCCGTTGACGTCTATGACCAACCCGCTTACATTCGCGATTTTAACGAGATTTTGCACAAAAACGGCATATCGGCGGTGCATTATGCCCACGCGGGTTCGGGCGAAATTCATCTGCGCCCTATCATTAATCTCAAAACCAAAGAAGGTCACGCACAGTTTCGGATGATTGCGGAAGAGATAGCAACGCTGGTTAAGAAATATGATGGTTCGTTATCGGGTGAACACGGCGATGGGCGTTTGCGCGGGGAGTTTATTCCGCAAATGGTAGGACCCAAAAACTACGAATTGTTTAAAGAAATCAAACTTACGTGGGATCCTTACAATATCTTTAACCCCAATAAAATCGTAGAAACGCCGCCGATGGATACGTTTCTGCGCTATGAGGCGGGACAGCAAACACCTGAGTTTAAAACCTATTTTCGCTACCCTGACCAAAACGTATTGCAACACGCTGAGCAATGCAACGGCTCCGGCGATTGCAGAAAGACACAACTTAGTGGTGAAACGATGTGTCCAAGCTTTATGGCAACGCGCAACGAAAAAGACACTACTCGGGCCAGAGCTAACGTGCTGCGTGAATTTTTGACCCGTTCTGACAAAGCCAACCGTTTTGACCATAAAGAAATCAAGGAAGTGTATGATCTGTGTTTGGCTTGCAAAGGCTGTAAAGGGGAATGCCCTTCCAATGTAGACGTGGCGAAGTTAAAAATGGAATTCTTGCAGCAATACTACGATAGCAACGGCGTGCCGATGCGGTCGTGGTTGGTGGGTAATTTCTCCAAAATGACGGGCATTGCGAGCTACGTTCCTTGGGCCTATAATTTTATTTTCAAGAATGCTCCGTTGCGCCGTATCGCCAATCAGGTAGTAGGTTTTCATCCGGACCGGACCATGCCCTTATTGCACGATACGACGTTGAAATCCTGGTTTAAAAAGCACACTGTAGAGACGCAAGATTTTCGGTCCGCCGCTACGGCGTCTCTACAGCGGCGGGTCTATGTATTCTGCGATGAATTTACGAACTACAATGACGTTGAAATCGGCAAAAAAGCCATTTTGCTTTTGGAAAAGTTAGGCTATGAAGTCATCATTCCCAACCATGCGCCAAGTGCTCGTCCTCAGTTGTCGAAAGGCTTGCTGAAAGATGCCAAAAAGATTGCCGAGCAAAATGTGCAGATGCTCAAAGATTTAATAACCGAACAAACACCATTGGTCGGCATTGAGCCATCAGCTATTCTGACTTTCCGTGATGAGTATCCTGACTTGGTCAGTGAGGAGTTGGTGGAAGCGGCAAAACAATTGGCTAAAAATGCGTTACAATTCGATGAGTTCATCGCTCGTGAAATAGACGCGAAGAGAGTGAGCAGTAAACAGTTTACAGTAAACAGTAAAAAAATAAAATTACACGGACACTGTCAGCAGAAAGCCATCGCTTCGATGGTACCGACGAAAAAGATGCTTTCACTGCCAAAAAATTATGAGGTGCAACTCATTCCGAGTGGATGTTGCGGTATGGCGGGAAGTTTTGGGTATGAAAAAGAGCATTATGATTTATCCATGAAAATCGGCGAGTTGGTGTTGTTCCCTACCGTTCGTAACCAACCCGAAGAAGTTATCATTGCCGCACCGGGAACGAGTTGTCGCCACCAGATTCATGACGGCACAGGACGGAGGGCGTTGCACCCCGTAGAGATTTTGTGGGAGGCTTTAGCCTGAAAAAAGCGTCGGCAAGGTTTTGAACCTTGCCGACGCTTGCTGCATAAAAACAAAAAATGGCAAACCGAGAATCTCACCGCTACGACCACTTACCCTTGCTTCTGTCAAGACCTGGGGGATTCAGCAGGAGCTGGTAGTTCCGATTTGCCGTTGCAAAATTAGGAAATTGTGAACAACCGACCAAAAAGTGTACCGTAATTGTTAAAAGTTAATTGGTAATGAATTGATTGTTAGAATTTTAAAACTGGATAAAACTGTATTTCCAATAAGGAATTGTCTAAAAAAACGAACTAAATGGTAAAATCCTGGATAGAAGCGGCACGTTTGAGAACGTTGCCTTTGGCCTTATCAAGCATATTAATGGGTTGTTTTCTGGCAACGGCTCACGAAAAATTTAGTTGGACCATTGCCATTTTGGCGGTTGTAACAACCATTTGTCTGCAAGTGCTTTCTAATTTTGCGAATGATTACGGTGATGCTGTCAATGGAAAAGATACAGAAGCCCGTCAGGGCCCCCAACGGGCAGTACAGTCAGGCGCTATTTCGGCCCAATCTATGCGAAAAGCAATGGTTATTTTTGCAGTTTTATCTTTAATAAGCGGGGTTGGACTTTTATACGAAGCACTCAAAGAGGCTACATGGCCAACCTTCGCGGCCTTTTTGGTATTGGGTATCCTGTCCATCATTGCAGCCATCACGTACACTTCCGGAAAGCGCCCCTACGGCTATGTCGGTTTAGGTGATCTATCCGTACTGATTTTTTTTGGCTGGGTAGGCGTATTGGGGGTCTATTACCTGCATACCCATTCGCTTGATTGGTCTTTACTTTTACCTGCAACGAGCTGTGGCCTGTTTGCAGTATGTGTATTGAACATCAATAACATTCGTGACATTGAATCGGATACCCTTACAGGGAAACGCTCGGTACCAGTACGTATAGGAAGAGAAAAAGCGATTATCTATCATTGGTCATTGTTGATATCGGGTATGTTTTGCAGTATTTTTTATTTCTTTTTACATCCAGGACCTTTAACTCAGTGGTTATTTATCTTAAGTTTTCCCTTGTTTGTTCGAAATGGTTTAGTAGTAAGCCGTCTCACAAACCCCCGCGAATTAGACCCGTACCTCAAACAAATGGCATTATCAACTCTATTATTTGTACTCCTGTTTGGAATTGGGTATTGCATCTGACAATTATGTCTTTTTAAGGAAAATATTTTCGCCTCCAAGTTGGCAAGCCGTTTAAAATTAGGTAGTTTTGGCGACCCAATACCTTATTATTCATTCAATTATTTTATACGTTCAATTATGAAGAAACGTACCTTGTTTCTGTTCGTTTGTGCCTCATTTTTGGCTATTTGCCACCACTCGTATGCTCAACGTACTGCCGCTGAGTATTTTGAAGAAGGTGTTAATAAAAGTAAAGCAGGCGATTTTGTTGCAGCACTGCAAGCCTTTAACTTAGCAATTACTATGAGCCCCGATAATGCTCCTAGTTACTACAATCGTGCAATGGCTAAAGCTAATCTGAAAGACCACCGTGGAGCTATTTTGGATTTTGACCGTTCCATTGAATTAAACCCGAAATATTCGGATGCTTATCTTTACCGGGGAGCCAGTAAAGCGAAGCAAGACGATTTTCGTTCTGCTATCCAAGATTTTTCACGAGCCATCGAACTTAACCCTGATGATCCTCAGGGATATTACCAACGTGGTATTAACCGCTCTCGTTTGGAGAACTATCGTGGCGCTTTGCAGGATTTGAATCGTACGATTGAGCTGGAACCCAATAATGCAGGAGCATTGTTTGCGCGGGGTACTGTTAAATCTAAATTAGAAGATTTTACAAGTTCTTCCGTTGACTTCTCCCGCGTTATCGATTTGACTCCCAAAAGCCCTTCCGCTTATGCGGGTCGCGGTTATGCGAAATTAAAGTTGAACGATTTTACCGGTGCAGTTGCTGATTACTCAAAATCCATTGAACTGAAACGCGAAGATGCCGAGTCTTTTTACAACCGTGGATTTGCGCGAAGCAAACTGGAGAAATACGAAGAAGCTATCAGTGATTTTGATCAAGCCATTCAACTTGACCCCCAAAATCACCGTGCTTACTACGGTCGCGGTTTTTGTAAAAGCAAATTAGGCAGCCAACGGGAAGCCATTACTGATTTGAACAAAGCTGTCGACATTAATAATACCCCTACTAACACGAAAGTGGTCTATATGGGAAGTATCAGTCGGAGCATTTTGGATCAATTGAGAGAAGTAGTACAGGAACGAAATAAAATTAACGAGTTATCAACAGAGCGCTCAGAAGCTTTCTTCGTGAGAGCAGTAGGTAAAAATAAACAGGGTGACGGAAAAGGAGCAATTATTGATTTGAATAAATCCATTGAGTTTAACCCGACTTATTCAGAAGCTTATTTCACTCGCGGAATGATTAAGTCAGCATTGGGCGATCAAAGAGGCGCTATTCAGGACTGTACCAGTGCCATTAAGTTGAACCCTAAATATGCCGAAGCTTATTATGTAAGGGGCTTAATCAAGCATAGTCTTGGTGACGAAAACGGTGGATGCTTGGATTTATCCAAATCAGGAGAATTAGGGTACACGCAAGCTTACAAGGTAATCAGCGATTATTGTAACTAAGAAACTACGCAGAAGCATCATTTTCATACAAAAAGAGCCGTGAAGGAAAACTTCACGGCTCTTTTTGTATAATTGCTATCTCAAATTTATTCAAATCTCAAGTGCTTCACAGATTCACCCGAACTGCGCAATTCAATCAATGAGTCAATACCGATTTGGAGATGACGTTCTACAAAAAAAGCCGTCACTTTCTTATCACTTTCTTCGGTCTTTACGCCTTCAGGTACAAGTGGATTGTCGGATACAAGCAACAAAGCACCGTGCGGAATCTGATTAACAAATCCTACGGTAAAGATGGTAGCCGTTTCCATGTCAATGGCCATAGTCCTAATCTCACGCAAATAATCTTTAAATACTTCGTCGTGTTCCCAGATTCGACGGTTGGTGGTATAAACGGTACCTGTCCAATAATCCAGTTCGTGCTTCTTAATCATGGAAGAAACTGCCCGTTGCAGGCGAAAAGAAGGCAAAGCAGGAATTTCAGGACGCATGTAATCGTTACTGGTTCCTTCGCCGCGAATGGCCGCAATAGGAAGTACTAAGTCACCGATTTGCGTTTTTTTCAACCCACCACATTTTCCTAAAAATAAAACGGCTTTAGGGTTAATAGCCGACAATAAATCCATGACCGTAGCGGCCATGGCACTTCCCATTCCAAAGTTGATGATTGTAATATTATTGGCAGTAGCCGTTTGCATGGCACGGTCACGGCCGTAAATTTCAACACCGTATTTGTCAGCAAACATTTGTACGTAGTTAATAAAATTGGTCAATAAGATATATTCACCAAAAACTTCCAGCGGCGTACCTGTGTAACGCGGAAGCCAATTCTCTACAATTTCTTCTTTGGTTCTCATTATTTTTGTGTTGATTTGGGGAGATTAGGTTAAAAAAAAGATTTGTAAGAATCCACCGCTACCAGTCGGCCGTCCTTACAAATCCCTGCAAAATTATGGTACAGCTAAACTTGCCGCCCTTTGAGTACAAAGTTACAAAAATTGGCGAAAAACCGCATATTTTCGACATCATTCGCCGCAAATACCTCCTCATCACGCCCGAAGAATGGGTCCGGCAGCATGTGTTGCATTGGCTTATCAATCAGCACCGTTACCCTAAATCACTGATTCGGACCGAGAGTGGATTACAGTATAACCAACTCGCCAAACGTACCGACATCTTGGTCTACGACCGCGAAGGGAAAACGTTCCTGTTGGTAGAATGTAAAGCCTCCCACATACAATTAACGGAGGCTGTGCTTGAGCAGGCCGTTCGCTACAATGCGGTTTTGCAGGCTCCCTACTTACTTATTAGCAATGGATTGGAGCACTTTTTGTATCAAATTCACCAAGGAGAAGCTATACTTCTGGATGAAATACCTCTGTACCCCTAAAAACCAGACTACCTTTTCACCATTTTTTTCCGAATCACTTCCGTAGGCGTATGAACCCGTAAAATGTACGAACCAGAAGGGCCGTCTACGGGTAAGGTAATCTCGCCGTTATGCGTATCTACCAATTGAAGTTTAGTCGCTATCAACTTGCCGCTTATATCAAATACTTCCATAAAGACTTCCATCGGGCGCGGCACTTTGACCACTATGTGTGCCTGTTCCATAAAAGGATTTGGCAAAACTTCTACGAGTGTTTCCGTTATCTGATTTGGAATAGGTTCGATAGCTGTAATAGCCCCCGGAATATTGGCATCCATCCATTGTAACCGCAATTCAAGCCAACGTTTCAACTCATCTACTTCCCCTCTCCAGGAAATAGGTATCGGTTGAGGATTAGGCCAAACATATTGGCCTATGACCGGCCATCGCTGAAAATTGCGCTGTTGTGACTCTTGCAGCGTAACAGTCAACGAATCTATGTGGGCAAAAAGGTTCTCTGTTTTCCAAGGTCCTTTGCGCATTCGAGTATATTCATCATACACTTCAGAGACAAAAGCGGGATCTTCGAGCATTCGTTTCCAGTGAAACGGCACTTGCCAGCCATCTGAAGGACACACATTGCCGAATAGATAAGACCAGCCATCGTAACGGAACCCATCACAGTAATCGGCATTGGCAAAAGCCAAATCATAATCCCAAGCCGGACCGGCTTTGATTCTGCCACCTTTGCTGTCACGCTCTTTATTGAAAAAAGTACTGATACGATACCCATCCACGTTTCGAGAAACTTCATTCATCAAAAAAATACGGGCAAATGACAAGCCATCATAATGACGACGATAGCCCGTTTGAGGGTCTCTGAAATTGGAACTGTTGAGAGCCGCCTCAGCACTGTCTACTTTTGCGATAAGATAGTTCCTTTGTTGTGGAGTAATCGCGTCGATATCGGGATAATCATATAAATACTGGATGCGAGAGTTGCGAGTTGGCGAAGTAACTTTGGAAGTCCAACCTGCGCTGCTTCCTGTTGTTTTGTCAATTTTAAAGATGTAGCCTCCTGTCAAGGCATCGCCACTGTTATCTTTGTCAGACATTTTAGTAACGTTGACCCTTCCTGTTACCCGTTTTATTTTTTCCATTAATAAATACACCCCGTCATAGCGACCGTTTACCACGACTTCTACGTGCTGAGTTCGGCTGGCATACATGCCAAGATCGCGAGCCATTTTCATGGCCAACTCATTGTGCATTAGGCTTTTTTCATTGTAGGAAGCAAAAAGTATCCAATCTTCTTCTTTGGGCATCCCAAACAATGAAACCTCTTTGCCATTTCCTTTATCGTCCCTTAGCTCAAACCCATACGCTTTTTTAGGAAACATTTGAGAAGAAGAACCTCTGTATTCTATTCCTGCCGGCCCGTCATACACATTGGCGGCATCGGTGACATTGGTCCGTTTGTCCAATCCATTATAAATGATTTTCATCTGAACAGTCGTTTTGGGTTCATCAATGATGACACGACCTTCGGTATTTATGATGACAACGGGTAAATTAGAAGAAAACAGTGCTTGTGCATAAACGCTTACCTGACACAACAACCCTAACCCAACTCCAATCCATCTTTTCATCTTTACAATCTTTTTAAGGTCATTACGTTTCATAAAGCAATTAACACCCTATTTCTAAGCGATAAGTTATCAAAACTAAAAATTTCTCGAAACATGAAGACGCAAGGGGCTATAACAACCATAGATCGCCAGGAATTTTTTCGATTGGTTGGCGTAAGCATTGGAGCCATTGTACTCCAACAATGTTTATCAGGCTGCAATACAAGTGGAAGCGATCCTCAACCGGCTCAAACACCGTCTGATTTTTCAATTAATGTCAATAACGCCAATTTTACGGTCCTACGCAACGCAGGTGGTTTTGTACGCTCCAACGGACTCATCATTGCCCGCACTAACCAAGGAGGATTTATTGCCGTATCTCAAGCCTGTACGCACGAGGGAACACTTGTCAATTTTGTAAGTTCCAACAATACCTTTTTGTGTCCAAATCACGGATCGGTTTTTTCAAGTGCAGGAGAAGTACAAAATGGGCCCGCTACCAAACCTCTTACAGTTTATAAAACGACTTTCGACGCCTCCACAGGCGATGTGCGCGTGTTTATTTAGTAGATGTATTACGAAATAATTCCCGATAAAATTCTTCAAACTCCCGCTCCGGCCAATCCTTATTTCTGGCAGGCGTGGGAGTTTTGTCAATTATATGCCACCGGAAAAAAGGAATTCCTTTTACATACTTCCGGCTCTACGGGCGAACCTAAACCCATTTTGCTTACCCGAGCACAAATGCAAGCAAGCGCATGGGTAACCCAAAAAGCACTCCATCTAAAAAGCGGTCGACGGGCGCTTGTTTGCCTAAACATCGCTTACATAGCAGGTACGATGATGCTTGTGCGCGGAATGGAACTCGGTCTTACTATGTACGTGGTAGCCCCTTCTTCTCAGCCTTTTGCAGAACTTACCGATGATTTATCCATTGATTTCACGGCAGTTGTTCCGCTTCAATTAAAAACATTACTCGAAACCGGTCAACACGACCGGCTGAATTCATTAAATGTACTTATTGTGGGCGGGGCTCCTGTGAACAGTTCATTATTAACTCAAATTCAGCAACTTAGCGTGCCTGTTTTCAGTACCTATGGGATGACCGAAACTGTATCGCACATTGCTCTGAGAAAGCTAAACGGGCTTGATGCTTCAGAATCGTATACGTTGTTGGATGGCGTGGAAGCGGATACCGACGAACGCGATTGTCTGCGTCTGCGCGGCGCAGTGACCAATCATGAATGGATTCAGACCAATGACGTTGTTATTTTTAAAGATGCCACTCATTTTCAAATCATGGGTCGTGCTGACAATATCATTAACAGCGGCGGCGTAAAAATTCAATTGGAGAAAGTAGAACGAGCCATTGAACAAATTTGGAATCGTTCAGAACGATTTTTTGTGTGGTGGAAACCCGATGAGCGACTTGGGCAAAAGCTGATTTTAGTGACAGAAAACACACAAATAACTGACAAAGAGAACCTTAACAAAGAGTTACAAAAGCTATTGAACCCCTACGAGATACCGAAAGAAGTATATACGGTTAAAAAATTTGTGGAAACGGCAACGGGCAAAGTGGATAAGCGACGTACCTTTGAGGAAAATAGCTAACGCATGTCTGCATTTCATAAACTTACGATTCATTTTGAAACTTCGGCGCAGTTGCCGCCGCCTTATTCCTATCAATATGTACTGACGCTTACTACTTCGGCTCAGTTTCTGAATGTCAATTTACAACTTACCTATACGCACCGCGACGAACTGGACTCGGATGAAATCGAAGCGGAAGGATTTACCGAAAATGATGATTTCAAATGGAAGGGCAGTTTAGAGAAAGTTTGGCGAGATGAATTGGAAAAACTAATCGATAAAACCAAGCTGGCCGAAAACGCGATTCAGGACGAGGAAAAAGATATATTGTATTTAAGCGTTGAAAGTAATTCTGGTGAAAGTGTAAAACCGGGAAGCCTTGAAAAAGGGCAACCAAAAAATTTAACGGATTGGTATTATCTGGCTCAGGAGCTCCTACAAGCCATTTTTGAAACTTCAGAAAAAGAGCGTCCTTTTGAACTTCATATTTTGGATACTACGTCGCAGGGTTCGCGTGAGGCGGTATTGACGGCTTCTTTTCGCTCTCGCAATGCTCAGGTAAAACGCGTGGTAGATGGAAAGTCATCGTTGCGATTTTACCCTTGGCATGATTTACCTTCCCTGATGGAGGTTTTATACGCTGCCGATTGGCTAACCGACATCGCCGCCACTCAAAAACCTAAACGAAATGGTTTGTACGTGAACCCGGGCGATGGATTGTGGTATGAATGGGGCAAGCAGATTGTAGAGCCTGGAAAAGGCGGAAAAAGTTTGGCTAAAATCAAGGAATTGATTGCCGGTTTATTCAATTAAAATTTAGAGGCTAAAAATGAAAATACGTACCAAAATTGCGCTTCAGTTCACGTTGATTATCGCGTTGATTTTGGCAACATTTTCTGCTTCGTTTTACTATATCGCCGAGCAAAACCGCAAAGATGAGTTTTACCGAAACCTCCGCGACCGTGCCCTTACGCGAGCCGATTTGTTGATCAAAAACGAAGAAAACAATAAGAAACTACTGAAAATCATTGACAAAGAGACACTTTCAAAATTGTATGCCGATAGTGTATTGATGTTCAATGATAAAGACCAAGTCGTATACGCAAGCTACGAGGCCGATACAGTCTACTACAGCGGAGATTTATTAAAATTAGTCCGGCAAAAAAAATATGTCGAAACTACGAACCGCAATTTGCTCGTGATGGGAGTAATGTACACCCATCAGGTGAAGGGAGAATTTGTATTGATGGCCTCCGCTGAAGATGTCTTGGGAAACAGCCAACTTCAAAAACTCCGTGAATCACTCTCTTACAGTTTTCTTTTTGGGGTGCTTATTACGATTGTGTTAGGATTTATTTTTGCCGGACAATCGCTCAAACCCATATCAGCGATGAATAAAGAGATTGGTACCATCACGGCTTATAATCTCCGAAAACCGCTCAATGAAGGAAATCGACAGGATGAAATAGCGCAGCTGGCCATTAATTTCAATCAAATGCTGCACCGATTGGAGCAATCGTTTGACTTGCAGCGAAGTTTTGTTTCCAACGCTTCACATGAGTTGCGTACCCCGCTGGCAGGTTTGAAGTCGGAGATTCAAGTGGCTTTGGAGGATGAACGGACGCCCGACGAATATAGAAAAGTACTACATTCTCTCCTCAACGACACGCAGCGCCTTATTCAATTGACCAATAGCCTGTTGCAACTGGCCCAATCTGAGAAAAAAGAGGAAAGGACTATCAATTTTCAGTCATTGCGTTTGGACGAACTTATTTTCCAAACTCAGGAAGAACTACAAACGTTGCACAGCGATTATCAAATTCACATTGATTTTGAGGATATTCCTGAAAATGAACAGGACATCACTTTATTGGGAAATGCGCCTTTGCTGAAAACGGTATTCAATAATTTAATGGACAATGCATGTAAGTATTCCCCCAACAAACGAGCCGACGTACGCATTGGTTTTGACGACAAAAATTGCTCTATTCGGGTGATTGACAGAGGAATCGGGATTCCTGAAAATGAAACTCAACGTATCTTTGAGCCACTTTATCGTGCCAAAAACGCTACTGCTTTTCGCGGTTATGGCATTGGCTTGTCGGTGTGTCGTCGTATCGTAGATATGCACCGCGGTACCATTCAGGTAAAAAGCCAATTGGGGCAGGGCAGTACGTTTGAAGTAGTGTTACCGCATATTTAGTTTTTGCCGATTTTTACCTAAACCTATAATCTATGGAAACTTCAAATCCTGTTCTTTTTAAGGCAGAGTTTAACAAATTGGTGAAGCCTTACATGATGCTCTACGTGGCTTCCATCCTGTTGGCAACTGTTATTGGCATTATCCCTGCTACCGTTCTGGTTCTTGGGAGTCGGGCAATGGTGGGCACAGCATTATTACGATAAATTGGAATGTGAACTCACCGAAAAAGCCATCCGCTTCAAAAAAGGCATTTTGGTGCAAGTAGAAAAGACCATTCCGCTTGAAAATATTCAGGACGTAACTTTTGTGGAAGGACCGCTTTTAAAATATTTCCATCTGTGCATTCTCAAGTTTGAAACCGCCGGCCAAAGTACAGGCCAAGCCCATGATATGCAGCTTATCGGCATTATTAATGCGCAGGAGTTACGTAATTTGATTCTGAGTCAGCGCGAGAAACGAATGCAGAATAAAAATTCTTCCGGTACTCCCGCCAGCGAAAATGCAGCAGTTCTTAATGACATCAAGGAATTATTGTCTGACATTAAGTCGATTTTACAAAGTCAAAAAGCTCTTTAACTGCTATACTTTAGTCTTCCAATAGGTTAGAAATTGCCAACTTCCCACTTTTGACTTTACACCTTTAACTTAATAAAGAATATGTTTCGTCGAGATTTCGTAAAATCTGCCCTTACGGCTTCCGCCGCCACGTTAGCGGGTGGTGCAGCTATTGCCAATACATCCGTTCCCAAAGGAAAAAACAACTTTAAATTGGCGTATGCCCCCCACTTTGGAATGTTCCAAAACAGCGCGGGGAAAGACCTTATTGACCAGCTCAAATTTATGGCAGATATGGGCTTTACGGCGCTTGAAGACAACGGCATGATGAGCAAACCACCGGAACTGCAAACCAAAATTGGCGAAGAAATGGCCAAATTGGGCATGGCCATGGGTGTGTTTGTAGTAGATAAAGGCGGTAATTCACAAAATACGCTGGCTGCCGGCAAGCAAGCCCACGTGGATATTTTTCTGGATGGTTGCAAACGTGCCGTAGAAGTGGCCAAACGCTGTAACGCCAAATACATGACCGTTGTACCGGGCGATTTTGAGCGGAATCTTCCCATTGGAATTCAAACCGGTCACGTCATTGACGCCCTGCGTCGCGGAGCTGATATTTTGGCACCTCACGGATTGGCCATGGTACTTGAACCCCTCAGCGATAGCCCCAATTTATTCTTGCAAACCTCTGATCAGACCTATGAAATCTGCCGCGCGGTGAATAGCCCTGCGTGTAAGATTTTGTTCGATATTTACCACATGCAAAAGACCGAAGGGCACATTATTCCGCACATTGACTGGTGCTGGAGCGAAATCGGTTATTTCCAAATTGGTGACAATCCGGGCCGTAAAGAGCCTACCACGGGTGAAATCAACTACAAAAACGTGTTTAAACACATCTATACCAAAATGAAAGCCAACAACCAAAACTTCATTTTCGGCATGGAACACGGCAATTCAAAACCCGGTAAAGAAGGCGAAGATGCGTTGATTAAAGCGTATGTAGAATCAGATAGTTTTACGGTTTGATTTGTTACTTTTGCAGTCATAAGCAAACGTCGGTGAGCAAACGTCGGTGAGGTTCTAAACCTCACCGACGTTAATTTCTCCGACGTTAATTTTTACTGCATGAAATCCCTACTTAAAAATATAATCGGTCCGGCGGGACGAAAAAAACTTCGCGCAGTACAAGCCTCGGCAAGAGCTACAGTCTATGGTTTAGGCAACGATGTCGAATGCCCCATTTGCGGCAGTACCTACAGCCAATTTTTACCCTTCAATCGCCCCAACGCGCTGTGTCATAGCTGTAAATCACTTGAGCGGCATCGATTGGTGTATTTGTATCTGAAAAACAAAGCTGATTTTTTTGAAGGCGACAAAAAAGTATTGCACTTTGCTCCCGAAAAATGCCTCCACGATGTCATCAGGAAATACCCCAAAATCGACTACCAAACGGCTGATTTGATGACAACCTACATTGATGCCATCGGCGTGATGCCCGACCATATTATGTCAGTAACAGATATAAAATTTTCGGATAACACCTTCGATGTGGTGATTTGTAACCACGTTTTTGAATTAGTCCCTGACGATTTGCAGGGAATGCGCGAGATTTTTCGGGTACTCAAACCTAACGGCTACGCCATTATTCAGGGAGCGGTCAACAACTCATTGCCCAAAACAATCGAAACCAAAGACCTCTCGGCCGAAGAACGCAAGCGAATTGCGGGAGCGCATCAACACGTGCGCCGCTACGGTCTCGACTACAAAAATCGCCTTGCTTCGGCAGGTTTTCGCGTCGAAGTCAGTCAGTATGTCAAAGAATTGAACTGGAAAAAGTTTGGCTTGATGCCCGACGAGGATGTCTATGTTTGTTGGAAATGATGAAAAAAGCGAGGTTTCTGGCTTTTGTAAAAAAAGCCTAAATCATGCACTTCAATCGTCGTCATTTTCTGGAAACTTTATCGGTAGGCGGCGCGGTCCTAATGACCGACTCCAACATTGCCATTCCTTCGAAAGCTAACCCCATTTCTTCCAATCAATACGCTTGGATTACGTTTTACAACCGCGACAAACGCGATTGGGGAGCAGACCTTGATGCTTCTTTGGCAGAATACGTAAAATCGGGATTAACAGCTTATGAACCCAGCTTCTCTACCGTGGACGAAGTAAAAAAGCTGGCTCCATTACTCCAAAAACACAATCTCACTATGCCTTCCGCCTACGTAGGCAGTGTGTTGCACGAGGCAAATGAGGGTAAAAAATCCATAGAAACGGCACTGGCAATCGCCGAAGCTGCTCAACCTTTAGGCTTAAAAATACTGGTTTCCAATCCAAGTCCACTGAAATGGGGAAGCAGCGAAATCAAGAATGACGCGCAACTGATTGAACAGGCTAAAAATCTGGAATACCTGGGTAGTGAACTTCGCAAGCGCGGCGTGACGCTTGCCTACCACACCCACGATGTGGAGCTACGCGCAGGTGCAAGGGAATTTCATCACATGCTCCAAAATACGGACCCTAAAAATGTAGGTTTTTGTCTGGATGTACATTGGGTGTATCGCGGCGCCGGCAACTCACAGGTGGCTCTTTTTGACGTCGTAAAAATGTACGGTAAACGCGTGGTAGAATTACACATTCGACAATCTGTCAACAATATTTGGGGCGAAACTTTTGGTGAAGGCGACATTGATTACCTACGATTGGTACGTGAACTGCAGGCGATGAAGGTAAAACCTTTGTTGGTACTGGAACAATGCCTCGAAGGCCAATCGCCTAACACAGTAAAAGCTGCTGAGGCGCATCAACGCGATTTGGCCTATGCCAAGCAGGTTTTTGGAGGCTGGATGTAATTAGATTCTTACCAAAGAAAATGACACAGAAGACAGATAACATAAACCGTTTAGTAGCTGATTTAACTGATAATGCTACATTTTTCACTTTTTTTAGGCGCTATTTATCGGCAGAAAATAGTGCAGAAAGACAGGAAATTGAAAATTATTTTTGGGCTAAGGCCGACAAACTCAGCCCGGATAAACAACACTTTTTTCGTGCTGAACTCACTCGTTGTTTTCTAAAATTGCTTTCTTTAGCTTCCCAATTACTTGATAAAGCTTCGATGATGACATAGGGATTATTTGACAGGTAAATATTCTTTAGTCTGTTGTGCTATTTGGTCAACTCGTTTGCTGATTTCTTTTAATTCTATCATTCGCTCTTCACTCGAAAGCGACTGAATTCGTTTGTTTTGATGTTCTAAGAATGCTTTTTTGGCTTCTTCATCGGACAAAGCTTTATATTGTCGTGAATTCAATTTTGAAATGCAATTTTTTGTTTTTGAATAAACTCAATGGGGGATAAGAACTTGAGTGCTTTTCTGGGCCTGTTGTTTAGTTTATTTTGAATGTTTTCAATATAGTCTTTTGAA
>Ga0247843_1005750_pt1 | contig 16908 bp, 12 predicted proteins | sample LaCruzMarch2017__FD_192420 | JGI IMG/M metagenome (GOLD analysis project Ga0247843, IMG submission 192420) | Freshwater microbial communities from meromictic Lake La Cruz, Castile-La Mancha, Spain - LaCruzMarch2017_8m | ecosystem: Environmental > Aquatic > Freshwater > Lake | place: Spain... | reverse complement strand
CATATACAGTATTAGTATCCCACCTTTGCCATCAATTGAATCGGCGGCAAATCAACAATTTATAACCAAAACAGTGTATGTTGATTCTAGAAGCTCAAATTGGACAGATACTGGTATTATATTAACTGGAAATGAAAAAGTTACCATACAGGTAGTGCCAACTAGTGTATCGCCTGCTACTCAGAATAATCCATATCCTTCGGTTGCAAATGGAACAATTAATACTTGTTATCTTGCTGATAACTGGGATTTTTCTGAAGGTGGAGCACCGATCTATAGTCAGAAAAGCCCGCTTGCTCAGCCAAATGTTTACTATTATCCAGGTCCAGTACAGATTCTTGCGCTTTTGGACCCATCAGCTTCAAGTATTACAGCTTTAAATAGCGATTTAAGCATGCCTAACGTTTTTTGTAACGATGGCTGGTTCACGTTTTGTCCTTCTGAATTTAATACTAATTGTACTTTAACTTGTTCTGCTCAGAATGGACAGGGGTTGGAGACAAATTTTATAACCGATACTGGCGCTACTTCACGTGCTAGTTGTCCTTATAACTATTTGGGCTCTTCAGCAGGTAGTATCAATTGCGCAAATTATTCTCAAGCGAATGTTCTTTCACTTTCTTGGCTATTTAATGATAATGCGGTGATATTAAAAACTCCTGATGCAAAATCTTTATGCGCACAGATTAATATTCCTTATCAGCAGTTTCCAGCTACTTCCTTTCCTTTTACAAAGTTCTTCGTTGACACATGCGCGCCAGGTGGGTCCCCATGTGCAGTTTTATATGATGATCCTAATACACAACATAAACGATATAACCTTTATCACGTTACAACCGGTTGTTATGGTGTGAATGGTCGTATGGATACACAACCCCCTGGTGGTAATGCCAATGTTGGTCAGTTGCAGTATTTTATTTCTTCATCAACTCCACCAGGTCCATCTGGTAATAGCAATTTTCCAAGTCAGATTGGGACATTTATTGATCCAACAAAAACTGATGATGCTGGTATTATTTCAACTACTTTTAATGCGTCTGCAGGAAATCTTTATCTTCAAGTGTATGACTGTATTAGTTCTTCTAATATCCCTGATCCTGCTGATTGTGCTATTAATAACAATCCAGTTAATCATAAGCCATCATGCTACGCTGATAATATTGGTCAGTATGAAGTACAAATTACCACTCCTAAGCCAAAATCTCAAACTTTTCTTGATATTGTTACTACGGATGTAATTAATGCTATTACTAAGCAGAATGCAGCTGTTTCAGGTCAAATGTTTGGCGACATAGTTGCTCCTGGTTCTTTTTTTAGGAATATAGTTAATGCTGCCCTAGTATTATATGTGATTGTATACGGGATCTCTTTTGTCTCTGGTATAGTGATGGTTACACAAAAAGATGCAATTATTAGAGTGTTGAAAATAGGTGCAGTTTTAGCATTAATCGGCAATGAAAGTGCATCTTTGTTTAGTTCTTTATATTATGCATTTCAAAATGGATTGCCATATCTTGTATCCATTGCTGGTGGAGGTGATGGCCAGCCCTCAGATTTATTTGCTTTTGCTGATGTTACGATGACGTATCTTACCAGTGCTGGTGTGTGGGTTCGGATACTTGTGTTTATGCTTATGTTCCCAATTGGTTGGTTCTTATGGACTATACTTTGCTATGCAGTTATATCTTATGCAATAGTCATTATAGAAGCGTTTATTGCATATTTGGTAGCGATCACAGGCATTGCTTTATTTATTGCTTTAGCACCATTATTTATAATATTAATTTTATTTAATTTAACCCGACCTATTTTTGATCACTGGATTAAGCTTCTAGCTGGGTTTGTTATTCAACCGGTGCTTCTATTTTCTTGTATAGGGGTAGTAAACACGTTAGTTCTTACTGCTTTGAACAATATTTTACAGGATTTTTCCTATCGTTGTTTGGTTCCAATTTACTTTAATATTAATATAGTGGATATTGATATTGTTTGTTTTGCAGCTTTTATTCCTAATCCTCTAGATATTTTTGAACTTCTTACTCTGTCATTGATATTACTTATATTAGTTGATGTGCTAAAGAAAATGCCTCAATTTGTTCAAGACGCTGGAATGTTCTTAAGTGGATATGGGGCATCAGTTATAACCCAAACAGCTGCAAACATTAGAACTGGTGTGCTAAAAAGTGCAACAGAATTTGTTGGTATGGACAAAACCAGTGTTGGTCGTAGAGAAATGACCAAACAACGAGCTCTACGCGCAGCAAATGTAGCAAATCGTCCTGGAGGAGGAGGCGGAGGAGGCGGAGGTGGAGGTCCTTAATTTAAATGAAAACTTTTCTTGCTTTTTGTACTTTGATGACGTTTTGCTTGATTAATGAAATGCATATTTTGCTCACTGCGTCTCAAACTTTTAGTTCTGACTGTCAACAATTTTTTAATATTGCACTATAAATTACATCATTATACAACTACAACAACAACTATTATCTTCACCAGTAATAACATGATAATGTATCGTGTGGTAGTTTTGATAGGTTCCGCCGTGCTCTATATAGCCTGTGCCATTTGTAGCATGATATTCATCGTTCTCAGAGGAAGTTGTAGAACCAGACTCATTGATGCCTTCCTGAGTTGCGTCAACAATGTCATGGCCCATCATTTGGTTAATCGAATAGTTAATCCCTCCATCTGCTATACCGTTTGAGCTATTGTGGTCATTATATTCACTGCTATCAGTAGAAATTGATAAACCAGAGGTATCTTCTGGTTTAGGTATAGGAAATATCGTAATATTATATATACCATCGTGATGTTTAATATAAGGTGAAAGAAAAGTAAGTATGTCTCTACCATCATTATAGCCTCTGTTAACTTCGTTTAACTTAGTAACAGCTTTTCGAAGGCTGGCATAGGCAACTAACACATCCTGGTCCAAAGGAATACCTAAATCTATACATATTCCAAAGTTGTGTGCATACTCATTTAGGTTATTCTGTAATAGATCGATGCCATGTTTAGTACTCACTGTTTTGACAAGTTTTATAGATAATGGTAAACAGCTCCTTAAATAACTATTGATTTGATTAATTTCATATCTTTCTCGCATTTTTCTTCTCCAATATAAAATTATTAGGGTAAAAGTAAGTAATCTCTAATAGGTATATATTGATTTTCGATTAATTACGTCATTATGCAACTAATATATCGGTATCTATTTAAGTTTTTTCTATGTTACTTGAAAAAAAACTGAATGATATTCAACTTGAATAAGGACAAAAATTAATGGAAAAATCTACTTTGTTGGTATATTTGAAAATTTGCTTGAATAATCTAAAGGTAACATAGGCTAGTATTTAGTAGAAGATAAGTTTATTAAAATAAATAGACCTTTATTATATAAAAATTATACTCTGCTATGCTTTAAAAAATTTGGCTACCTTATCAACTGTTTTTAGGCAATGCCAAATGATCTATAAGCCGGATTCTGTATAGCTTGCGCTATGATTGTTATTTATCTAGGATTATTATTGCTAATAACCTCAAGCAACCTACCCGAATAATTCGCCCGGAAAAGCTATCCTGTAAACAGGAACTTATTTCTATTTGGTCTTGCTCCTAGTGGGGTTTGCCCTGCCATTTTAGTTGCCCAAAACGCGGTGCGCTCTTACCGCACCATTTCACCATTACCCGTGAGGGCTGTATATTTTCTGTGGCACTTTCCCTAAAGTTGTAAACAACTTCGCTGGGTATTACCCAGCACTATTTTCCGTGGAGTCCGGACTTTCCTCCCAGATTACTCTGAGCAACAATCCGATCATTTGGCAACGATATTGTATACTTTTCCTGCGCGTACTACAAGGCTTAACTGCGTTTCATATTTGTTAGGCATTAATGGCCACCTTTACCAAGAGAATATGCAAAAGAGAATGTTGAACAAAATTCAAGTGCAATTACTGATAAATATATTGATATTGAGTGACGATAGCGCTATAGATTTGCTAGAGATAAGGCTATTGAGAATTAGATATGAAAATGATTTTTGAGTTTAAATCTATCATATTTCCCGGTTTAGAAAATAGGAGTTTTTTAAGTTATAAAGATGGGATTTTTGAATTGAAAGCCTCTACAAAATTTATTGCATTGCGGTTGGAGCAAAAATTTACTAATCAAACCCAGGGAGTGGCATTAAAATTTTTAAGTGAGCTGAGAAAGGCTAAGATAATTAGTTAGAAATAATGTTTGTAGAAAGAATAATCAAGAGGTATATTAACTCATTTGTTAAATTGCTTGACTTCTTAAACTTTTAGTATAACCTAACGCAATTAATAATTATGTAATAAGAGTGGTGACGATGGATTATTGTAAAATTATATAAATTGACTAAGAACAATATTACTGACGCAATAATGTTAAAACATTACTTAGGCGGGAATAGTATATCAATTTGATGAAGATGGTGCAGAAGCAGCTATACTGAAATAATATAGGATAATAAAATGCTAAAGAAGGATTCTTCTAACGAGTCATTGGTGAGTCTTTCTGTTAGCAATGTTGGCAAGAATCGTTGGCAATATTATATACCTATTCTAATTTTGTTGATTAGCATAATAATTGTAGATATTTTTATTTATAGAAATCTCATTAACTTCAAAGAAGAAAAGGAAGCAGCATTTGCAGAAGGTAGTGAGGTAGCTGTAAAAAGCTTGATAGAGAATGATTTACAGTTAATTTGCAATCAATATGTGAATCTAGATCAACTGTCTATACTAAAAAATCATTCGCATTCCATACAAACAAATAAAAACTACAATGTCATAGGCAGTGTTTTGTGTGTTAAACAAAATAACAGCTCAATAGCTTTCGATCTACAGCCTCTAGTGTTTTTAGTAAATTCGATTTTAGCTCAGAATTTTTATTATCAGGTAAGCTTTAATAGCTATATATTAGCTACCAATATTGATATTGAATTATTTAATTATGTTAGAAAATATCAAATTAATAAAGAAAGTTTTTTAACCATTAAACTTACACCAAAGATTGAATCTATTTTTTTACAAAAAAACCTTCAACAGCTTAAAAAGCATACATTAACTATGTTAGCAGTATCCACAATATTATTTTTAATAGCGAGTATATTAATAATTTATATAGTGAATAGACAGAAACGACAACGCACATTGTGCAATGCTAGATTAGCTGTCGAGGGAGCGCGAGAACTTAATCTTCTCTATATAAAATCTTGCCAAAATTTAGATTCAAATAATTTTTTGCCAATTTCTTTGCCTATATTTAATGAGCATCCTAGCCAAATAAAAGTAGCTGACATTATGAAAGAAATTAAAACATATGTTTTAGCTTATACGACAAGTTTCCACTATAAATTTAAACTACAGCTTATATCTGAGATTTCTAGTATTAATACAAAATATGATGCCACGATCTTTAAGCAAATTATTTTTAGTTTATTGTATAATATTTTATACTTTATGAGAGGCGGGGTTCATGTTAAACACTTCTCTATAACATTTAGACGAGATCGTGTCGTTATTATTTACGATTCATTTGCAGCTAATGAAGAACATATGTGTAACTGGTCTCTGGGATTATTTCAACATTTAGGCAATCCTTATATTTTGGATTGCAGAAAACTATTTCAATTGATCAAAGATTATAATTTAAGCTATGAAGTAACTCCTAAACAAGGCGAAAATAAAATAGTAATTTTTTTAAACCAAAATGAGGGTATGGGGCATGTTATTAGATTTAAAAAAAATAAGTAGAGTATTTTTTATAGTGTATGTTGTATTCTTGCCTCAATATAGCTTTGCTGCTGTTGGAAATGAGATGCTCATAGATAACAAAGTAAACCCGGTGGTGTTTTTTGTTGATCGTGTAGATGAAACGAGAGAGATTTTACAAAAATTACAATTGCATAAAATAGTAAGCTTAGTAGGAGTTACTAACATTGGCAAGACAGAGATTTTAAGAAAATACGCTCTCAATAACCAAGATAAATATGAATTAATATGGTTTTTTGATGCAAGCTTAGATTTAAATGAACAATTTGTATCTTTGGCTAAAAAAATTAATCAAACCATATTGCGTACAAGCACAGAGAAGATTCCAGAAGATGCTAATTTGTCGCAAGAAGATACTATCAAATTCCTAACAAAGAGAAAAAATTGGTTATTAGTATTTGATAATCTTAAGCTTAATCAAAATGGTAGGGTAAGTAATATTATAAATTGGGATCATAATGGACATATTATTATTTCCTCCCAAGATTCGAAGAACCTACCTAATAATATATTTATACACGGGCTAGATAAAGGTAATGCCCTAATACTTTTACAGAAAGTACTAGGAAGTAAGTTAGAGCATAGGAAAACGTTTGAGCAATTAATAGAGATATTCAAAGGATACCCAGGACCTATTGTCCAAGGTGCTCTTTTATTAAAAGATAATAGCTATCTTTCTATTGATGAATATAAAAATATTTTAACGCAATCATCCGATCCATTAGGAAAGCATATGGAATTGATATTAAATTTATTAAGTGAGGATGATAAAAAATTATTACTACAGATTGCTTTGTTAAATAATCAAAATTTTTCCAAAAATTTACTAGATCTTCTTGCTGATAATCGTGATAGTGGAGGAGTAGCGTTATATAATATCAATCGTTTTGGCCTAATAAAAAACACAACTACCGAAGGTGATGTAAGTTTGTTTGAAATGCATGATGCAGTAAGAAATGAAGTTTTAAAGCTGTCAACAAAAGAGAAAATAAAAGAAGAAATTTCTGATATAATACGTAAATTAAACTTAATAATGCCTAAAGGAGTAGCAAGCCATCACTTATTCACTACTAGTGATAAAACAATACAGTCTAATCTGGAAATTCTACTGGAAAATGCAGAAAAATATAAAATTGATATAAATAAAATACTAGGATTAAGGCGCAATCTTGTAAGGTATTATCTGAGCTCTCTAGATTACTATAATATAGAAAAAATGAAAATTTGGTTAGAGCAAAATGAAAATAGTGAGGCCTTGCTATCAAACGATATGACCAATGAACAAAAAATTAACTATGCCTGGTATTTGCTTTATGTCGGCATATATGAAGAGTTTAATAGAGCAGACTATGTGAAAGCCTTATTTTACTATAATAAGGCAAAAGCTATATCAAATGGGATTATAGATAACCCAGAGCTAGAATCTAGTATTTTACTCCAGACTGCTCAACTTCAAATTTTTGGTGGAGATATTGTTAATGCAAATCATAATATGCTGGAAGTAGATAGGCTGATAAAAGCATATCCAGACGCTGATTTTGAGATGGGATTATACTGGTTTATAAAAGCCAAAATATCCTTGTTAGCAGGAGAATATAACAATGCTCTAATAGCTATAGATAACAATATCAAAGCAGAATCACATCTGCCACAAGATACTTTTACAGCTCCCACTTATATGTTACAGTCGGAAATATTAAATTATATGGGGAAATATAAGAAAAGTTATAAGATTATTAAAAGAATTAAGGAGCAAGAAGCTAGTCTCCATAGTGATGAACATGAAATGCAGGCAAGGATATTAATACAATTATCTAGGGCAGAATTGGGTTTAGGGCTCGTGGATTCGGCTTTAACCAGTGCAACCGCTGCATGTAATATCTATCAGAAAATAATTGATAATTATAACATAACGGCAGTAATAAATATCGATTTTGCTGCTGCTTTAGTTGCTAAAGGAGATGCTTTGTATAAGAAAAATGAGTTTGCTCAAGCATTAGCAGCATATAATGCAGGAGAAATTATTTATTTTAGAAGATATAGCGATAATTATTACCGTATGGATGATATTTCTTATTTGCTATCACAGGGCGCTAAGGCTTCATGCCTTAGTAAAAATATCTTTTGGAAAAGACATTTTTATGATCAATTAATAGCAAATTTCAATAATAATCATCCAAGAGTATTGGATACAATTTTATTTTGCAATAAATCAGGGTTTTAGTGTGTCTAAAGAGTAATATTTCATAATTGACCATTTTACAAACTGACTGTCTATACTAGTGCTGTTAAATTGTTCAGCATATGAATATACTTCAAGAATCAATAGAAGTATAGCTTCGTAACTAATTTTGATATCTTGTGGCAATTGTTGAACTTCGAAAATGACCTTTTGGCATGCCTCAAGTAATAATTTATAGTTATTGATATAATTGGTATTGCTTTGGTCTTCTAGTAATTCTTTATAATCAACATTAAGTGTTTTAGATATTTTTTGAAGCAAATCAATGGAAGGGTTGTTGCTTTTGTTGCGGAAGATATTATGAATATTTCTGTTAGTCCCCGCCTTGCGCTCTAAATCTTGTAGTTTCCAACCTCTTTCATGTAAAATTCTACTTATATTCTTTTTTAATGTTTTGGCTTCCATTTCAATTTCTTCTTTATATTAATAATATTAATTTTTTCTATTTAAAGTACTTGACGCGTAGTATTTTTAATAGCATACTCCGTTTATGAGTATATAAGCTCATTATTTTTATTAAATTTATTTCATAGATTCAGTAAAAATATATTTTTTATAATATGAAACAATTTAGTAGAGCATACCAAATTAACTGATTTTATAGAAGAAAAATAATTAATGAGCTCAATTACCTAACGTTACAGTAGTTACTCTTAATTAGAATAATATATTTCAATCATCTTAGGGCAATACATAGATTTAAAATTATGTTGGCTATTAATAATAGCTACAAAAATTATGGCTAAAATTTGGGAAAGGAAAATTAAATTAAATTTAAAAGATAAGGAAATGAAATCAACAAATGGTGATTTTAACCTCAAGGTTTAAAGAAAGTATATAGCTCTCTGCTTAAGATATAAAGTTATGGCTTTATATTCCATAGTGACTTGTTGCAGGTAGTATTAATGGCTATACGGTTGGCAGGCTTGTTGTTTAGTAAAGTTTATACTTAACAAAAGCTGATGAATATACTGCGGTAAAAACATTGAAGCCCAGTAAAATAGTTGGGAAGAAGTTGTGTCAAATAGTGGCTGAGCAAAAATAAGGTGTTAGGTTCATCTTTCGGTTTGAAATAAAATATGAATTAAAGTGAGTTTCAGCAGTTGTTGACAAGATATAAAAAGACTAAAAATATAGGAGGTTATTTCATGAGAATTGTTCTAAAAACAAGAACTTTTTTGATAATTATTTTAATTCTTACGCTGCCTATATTATTTGGTGGCACTTTGTATGGTACTGAGTATTAGGAGATTTTATAAATCCAGTATTGATATTTGTTGGAGCTATATTTTTCTACTTTCAATATATCCAATTAAAGTAAATTCCAAGATTTTTGTATCTTGCATTATAAAATTTTCGAATTGAAGTTAATTGTATTAAGTTATTTACTACAATTTCTATATCTGTGTTATCTGCCATAAAGCCTCTCTAAAAATACAGATTAATAGAACGATTTTTCAGAAAGTCAACAAATAATTAATTAATGTTAATTCTACAGGTTCATTTCCAAATATTCCTGAGCATGCTTGCTGTAATTATTAGCTGATATTTTTATATAGTCTTGTTCTGCCGGGGTGAGTTTACGAAAAAATTTAGCTGGCCTACCTGCCCAAATTTCTCCAGATTTTATAATTTTTCCTTCGGTTACTAAAGATCCAGCAGCGATCCAGCCACCAGATTCAATTATGGCTCTATCCATAACAGTAGAACCCATACCTACAAAAGAATAATCTTCTAATGTACAAGCATGGAGCAAAACCTTGTGACCAACGGTTACATAAGAGCCGATTATAGTTGGAAATCCATTGCGTGAAACATGAATTACTGAGCCATCTTGGATATTACTATTATTACCTATGACGATCTTTTCCACGTCTCCACGCAGTACTGAATGAAACCAAATTCCCGAATTGGCACCAATGGTTACATCGCCAATAATTGCAGCAGTTGGAGCGATAAAGGCAGTTTTATCAATATTTGGTTTTTTATTAAAATATGGGTAAATATTAGACATCTTCTGCCTCCGATTTTGGTTCATTTTGGTCATTAATATAATCATCAACATCAATCAATGCTACTTTATTAGAAGAAATTACTGTGAGTCTGTCTAGCGAAGAAGGGAGTGATTTGTTTTTTTGCAGATGAATACCAAGTTTTTCTAAATTGCGTGCTTTAGGTATTAGGCTTGAGTTAAAAGAAGCAGCGAATTTATCATAATTATTAGTTGCATTTTGCAGACTTCCTCCGACCTTTTTGGCATACTCGGATAAGGTGACAAATGAATTTAGCAATTTCCTAATTTCTTCAATAATAATATGATGATTTTCTGCCTGCTTATGGGTTGCAGTTTGGAATTTAGCATGAGAAAGGATATTAATCAGACCAGTAGGGCCGACTGGGAAAACTTCTTGCTCCCAAGCTTTAGTCATAAAATCTTGGTCGATTTTACCTAATTTCTCAACCGCAGTTTCACTTGGCAAAAACATGATGCTAGCAATATGTTGAATATTGTGTCCTTTTAAGTGATGGCGTAAAGCTTCTTTATAATCTTTCCCAGTTAAGGATTTTAGATGATTACGCATGGTAGTTTTTAATTGAGCAAAGATCAATTGTTCAGATTCTAAGCTATCAGCTTGCGCCAGCTCAGTAAAGAATTTGGATGCTTTACTATCAATAATAAATGCATTATTTGCTGGTAAAAAAACTACTGCATCTGGTCGTAATTTGGTGTTATCTTGATCAGCAATAAGTGAGTATTGCATAATGAAATCACGCCCTGGTTCAAGTCCAGAAGCCTTCAATATATTTTCTAAAGTAATCTCTGCTAAGCTTCCTGCTCCACCAGGCGATAGTAGTGAGTTTTTTACGATCTCTACAGTTTGTTTCGAAGCTTTAATTTCATTATCTAACACTGCAACACTATTTAAGATTTTTTCAAATTGAGTTTGTAACTCAGATGTAGTTTGAGAAATTTTTGTTTGGGACTCCTTAGTTTCAGTTTTATGTTGTTCAAGCAATTGATGAGTAAGTTTGCTACCAGCTTCAAAAATTGCAGCTTTAGCATGATTGATTGCTTCTAGGCGAGAAGATTCCCAATCGGCCATACGTTTTTCTATTTCTTGCATGGCTTGGTTTTTTAACTCCAGAGCTTTTTGATAATGAAAGACCTCTTGCTGAATTTGCTTAGCATGATCTCTTGAAACAGATATTTCTTCTTCTAATTTGTTATTTTTTTCATTCAAGTAATCGATTTGTGCATACGATTTGCCACTGCGTTCAATGTACTCTTCTAGCTTAAGCTGTAATGTTGATTTTTCCTGAAACAAATCATTGATTTGTTGAGTAAGCTCTACGCGTATTTTTTCAAAGTTATCGTTAGCTTGTGTTAAAATAGCTATAACAACCTTGCTTTTACTAAGTTTGATATAAAGCAACGCACATAATATGCATAATAATCCAAGAGAGACAGGTATTGCGTAAAAAAAGACCATAACCACACTATGTAATATAAAATATCTCTAGTAAATATTACTATAGATGATATAAATATTATAGCAAAATTTAGGGTAATATTAATGAACTTATCAGTAATTATACTTGCAGCTGGTGAAGGGACAAGAATGCGTTCTACATTGCCAAAAGTGATGCATAAGGTTGCAAATAAACCTATGATTAGTCATATTCTTCATAACATTAAGCGTCTTAATCCTAATGAAGTTGTAGTTGTGGTTGGGCCAGACATGCCTGGTCTTGAAGAAACTGTTAGATTAGAGTTTGGCAGTGCTAGATGTGTTGTTCAGAGTGAAAGAAATGGCACTGGCTATGCGGTTAAGATTGGTCTGGAACAGCTGCACGAAATTAGCAAGAATGATATTTTAGTGCTTTATGGAGATCATCCTCTTATAACTAGCCATACTATGGAAAAAATGCATTTGGCATTATCTTCAAATTCAAAATCTGCATTAGTACTAATAAGTTTTCTAGCTACAGATCCTGCACAATATGGTCGGGTTATTACATCTGTTGATAATAAGTTAGAGCAAGTAATCGAATATCTAGATTGTAATGATAAACAAAAAGAAGTGAATTTATGCAACTCTGGCGTTATGTTGATCAAAGGTCAAATTATCAATGAATTGATAGCCAAAATTGACAATAAAAATTCTAAAAAAGAATATTATCTAACCGATCTTATTGCTATAGCTCGGAATACTGGTTGGCAATCTCAGCACATTACTATTGATGAATCTGAAGTTGTAGGTGTGAATAGTCGTCAAGATTTAGCTGTAGCAGAAAAAATTATACAACATCGTTTGCGTCAGCATATGTTAGCATCAGGGGTAACATTAATAGATCCTGAAACTATTTATTTTTCAGTAGATACAATAATAGAACAAGATGTAATTGTGCATCCGCATGTGATTTTTGGTAATGGTGTTGAGATTAAGTCTGGTGCAGAAATTAAATCATTTTCTCATCTTGAAGGCGCTACAATTGGTCAGAATGTAAAGGTTGGCCCATTTGCGAGGATTCGTCCTGGTACAGAAATTGAGGAGGGCGCTACAATTGGTAATTTTGTAGAAATTAAAAATAGTAAAATTGCTACTAAAGTGAAAGTTGGCCATCTTTCTTATGTAGGTGATGCGAATATCGGTAAAGAAACAAATATCGGTGCCGGTACAATTACCTGTAATTATGATGGGGCGAATAAACATCATACGGAAATTGGAAATGACGTTTTTGTTGGTTCAAATACCGCGTTAATTGCGCCGGTGACTATAGAGTCTGGTGCAATAATTGCAGCAGGTAGTGTGATTACTAAAGATGTTGGTGTAGATTCACTAGCTATTGCTAGAGCAGAACAGAAAAATATGCCTGGTAAGGCTAAAAAAATACGTGCAAGTAAAAAACACAAGAGTAATCTTGATCTCAAAATGTAGAGCGAATGGCAGAGAAAGAGATAGAAAAAAGGCTAATTATCATTGACGGCTATAGTTTGGTGTTTAGGGCGTATCATTCAATGCCTGCATTATCAAGACAGGATGGCACACCAGTAGGGGCTGTTTATGGCTTTGTCTCTATGATGCTTCGTTTATTATCTGATATTAAGGCTACCCATATCGTTATGGTTTTTGATACTGGGGGCAAGACTTTTCGCCACGAACTTTACCCGCAATACAAGGCTAATAGGCCGCCTGCACCGGAGGATCTTATTCCTCAATTTCCGTTAATGCGCTTTGCAGCTCAAGCACTTAATATCCATATTCTTGAGCAACAAGGATATGAGGCGGATGATATCATTGCTACTTTGGCAGAACGGGCGCTAGCCAATAAAGAAGAAGTTTTAATCATTTCAAGTGACAAGGATCTAATGCAATTAATCAATGGTCATACCAAAATGTATGATGCAGTTAAAGCAAAAATTATTGGTGCAAAAGAAGTTCAAGAAAAATTTGGGGTTTTCCCAGAAAAAATGCTGGATCTTTTATCTATGATTGGAGATACTGCGGATAATATTCCTGGTATTCCTGGTATTGGTCCAAAAACCGCAGCTTTACTTTTAGAAGAATATGGTACTTTGGATAATATCCTTGCCAATACAGCTAATATCAAGCAAGAAAAACGTCGTCAGTCAATTGAGCAAAGTCGTGAGATTGTAAAATTATCCAAGCAACTTATTACCTTGCATAAAGACGTAAAGTTAAGTGTAGCTTTGGATGACCTTAAAGCTCTAGGGGTGGATCCAAAAAAGTTACTAGCGTTTTTAGAGGAGCAAAATTTTCGCAGTTTAGTTGCTAGGGTTAAAAAAGATTTTAATGTTACCGAAGAACAGGGGCAAGTGACTAGACGCAAATCAGCTGCTGCTAGTATCATTATCGTCAATGATAGATCTGAATTGGAAAACATCAAATCATTAGCAAAGCAATCAGGTAAAGTAGTTTTTTATATTCAAAATAATTTCACTCATAATGAATACATCAAAAACAGCCAAGATATTGCAGGCATCGGCATCACTGTTAATGAGAATAATAGTTTTTATGTTCCATTTATTGACAAAGAATCATCAAATCATAACTCGTTATTTGCTCCAAATGCCCAGATGCAGCATGTTTCTTTTGCTGAGTTTATCCTGGCATTTAGTGAGTTATTTGCGGATTCGTCAGTGTTGAAAATAATGTATGATCACAAAAGGTTTTTGCATTTAATCGCTGAAGTTAAAAAACCAATACTGACAACAACAGAAGATGTGATGATCATGTCATATGCCTTGGGTTGTAGCATGGTGAATACCGAATTCAAACATTTGATCTCTCATTTTCTTAATCAGCATGATATCCTATTAGACCTAGGAGGAATAACTAAATCTAGGGCAGCATTTAATGATCTAGATTTATATTCCATCGCTAATTATGTGGTTAAAAAAACTTCATGGTTAGATCAATTATATCGCACTATCAAAGATCAATTAGCCTCAGAGCATTTGGTTTCTATATATGAAAAAATTGATCGCCCATTGTCAGAAATTGTTTATGAGATGGAAGAAAGTGGTATAAAAGTTAATCCCATTATTCTTAGATCTCTATCAGATGAATTTGATAGCAAGCTTCAGGTGTTAGAAAAAGAAATTTTTAAGATTGCTGGTCATGAATTTAACATTGCATCTCCTAAGCAGCTTTCTGATGTATTGTTTAACAAGATGGGGATTGATGCTGGTAAAAAATCTAAAAGTGGAGCATTAAGCACTGGTGTTGAGGTATTGGAATTGTTGCAGCAGCAAGGTCATCCAATTGCTGATGCATTGATAGAATGGCGGAGATTTTATAAACTAAAAAATACTTATACTGATACTTTAGTAAAGCAAATTAACCCAAAAACAGGAAGGGTTCATACTAATTTTGCTATAGCTGCTACCTCTACTGGTCGATTTAGTTCAAATGATCCGAATCTACAAAATATTCCTATTCGTTCTGAATGGGGCAATAAAATTCGTGCTGCGTTCGTTGCCAAATCTGGCTATAAGCTTTTATCTGTCGATTATTCACAAATTGAACTACGCATTTTAGCTCATCGTGCCAACATTGAAGGGTTAAAAAAAGCATTTGCTGAAGGTAAGGATATTCATTCAACTACCGCTAGCGAAGTTTTTCATGTTGATCTAGACAAGGTTCATTCTAATTTAAGACGTCAGGCAAAAGCGATCAATTTTGGAATCATTTATGGCATTAGCGCTTTTGGTTTGGCAAAAAATCTTGGTATTGATAGAAGTGAAGCTGCTAAGTATATAAAAAGATATTTTGAGGAATATCCTGGAATTCTTGAATATATGGAACAAGTGAAAACTTTTGCCCGCACTCATGGCTATGTGGAGACCATATTTGGTAGAAGATGTTATACTCCTCATATAAACAGCTCCAATGCTACGCTCAAATCATTCGCTGAGCGTGCAGCAATTAATGCTCCGTTGCAAGGAAGTGTGGCTGATATTATTAAAAAAGCGATGATCAAAGTTGCTCGAGAATTAAAGACTTCTGATTTTGATGTTAAGATGTTATTGCAAGTTCATGACGAACTAATTTTCGAAGTCAAAGAATCTGATCTTGAAAAATCCATTGTATTAATCAAACGATTAATGGAAAGCGTGTCTAAGTTAGATATTCTGTTAACAGTCGACTCTCACTATGGAGACAGCTGGGTTAGAACTTAATATATTATAAAAGGTTCTTTTTGCCTTTTGCCTTAGAATTATTGGAGTTTTGTATAAATAGTAAGGAAGTTAGTTCTCACCTTATTATTTGATATTAGGGATATATCTCTTAAGCAGGAACTTCTTCGCAAACGCTGATTAAGTTATTTTAGCTTGGGGCAGTTTATTATTCACCAATGGCTTCTTGTAATTGCGATTTTACATGCTTTATGGTTTGGATAATGTTGTTAATAGTAGCAATTGCATCTTCTGGCAAAGTTTGAGTTGAATTGGGTGGGTATGTATTCGCATGCTCAGGTTTTTCTGACAAATGCGCAATAACGCCTGTTATAGTGAAACCTTTTGTGTAGAGCAAAAATTTTATATTTTGGATTATATCAATATCTTGTGGCGTATAATAACGTCTGCCATTATTTTTATATGGGGAGATTTGTTTAAATTTCTTTTCCCAAAAACGTAATACGTGAGTAGGAATGTCAAGAGTTTCACTAACCTCACCTATAGTTTTATATGCTGTTGGTGATTTAATAGACATTTTATTTGTTAATAAGGTTTTTTAGGGTATCAGAAGCGCGGAAGCTAGCAACTTTTCTAGCGCTGATTATAGCTTTTTCTTTAGTTCTAGGATTTCTGCCGATACGTTCTTTCTTATTTAATACTGTTAAAGTACCGAAGTTAGTTAGTTTAACGCTGCCGGTATCATTAAGGCCATCAATCACACTGCTAAAAAACTGGCTAACTATTTTATCTGCTTCATTGGTGGAGAGCCCAATTTGTTTATGTATTTCAAGAGCGATATCGTTTCTGGTTATTGTTTTTTCATTCATTATTTTACCATCTCAGTAACATTGATCCCCAGGTAAACCCGCCACCTGCGGCAGTTAACATTATTAAGTCACCCCTTTTTAATTTACCTTGATTATAATGATAATTCAAGGCTAAAGGTATGGTGGCGGCAGAAGTATTTGCCTGATCTTGTAATGTTATCACAATTTTTTCTGTTGGTACATTAAGTTTTTTTGCAATTGCACTGATTATTCTAGCGTTTGCTTGATGTGGTATTACCCAATCTAAATCTTCAACTTGCATATTTTGTGAAGCAAGAACTTCCTCCATGGATGAACTCATTTTCTCAACAGCATTTTTAAAGACCTCTCTCCCAT
>Ga0247843_1005746_pt1 | contig 16916 bp, 11 predicted proteins | sample LaCruzMarch2017__FD_192420 | JGI IMG/M metagenome (GOLD analysis project Ga0247843, IMG submission 192420) | Freshwater microbial communities from meromictic Lake La Cruz, Castile-La Mancha, Spain - LaCruzMarch2017_8m | ecosystem: Environmental > Aquatic > Freshwater > Lake | place: Spain... | reverse complement strand
AAACAGTATGATTAAACGCTGGAATGGGGGGGGCAGTTTGCTCCGATCTGCTGGGGGCAGTTTGCCCCGGTCTAGTGGGGGCTGTTTGGAGCGGTCAAGTGGGGGCTATTTAAGCGGAATTTCCAATGATACCGAACAATCGGAATACCAGCTCTACAAGAATCTAACCTACATCATGAAACGATCAACCCTGGAAAGGCCTCCCTCTTGGTTCAAGGCTTTTTGCCTGGTAGGTATTTCCCGAAACGAGCGCATGAACTTGATTTTGGAATCTATGGATCGTTTCTACTATGAGTACGGTGGCATTCACATGATGGTCATCGATGGAATTGCGGATTTATTGGGCGGTGTAAACGACGAGGAAAGTTCCGTCAAACTTATCGAGGAACTGTTTAGGCTCGCAGCCATCTATAACACCTGCATTGTTTGCGTTCTGCACATGGCTCCATCAGGCATGAAGCTACGCGGTCACCTAGGATCCGAAGTTCAAAGGAAAGCAGCAGGTATCATATTAATTGAAAAGGACGACAACAATCGTTGCAGTGTAGTAAAGGCGCTAAAAGTAAGGGACGGATCACCTTTGGATGTACCCATTATCCAGTTTGGATGGGATAATCAAGAAGGCCGACACGTATTCATGGGCGAAAAGAGCAAAGAGGATTCTGAAACCCGAAAAAAGAATGATCTCACCGAGGTTGCGCGAGAGATTTTCAGCAAGAAGTCCTCAATGACCATGGCCGAACTCACACAATCCATCATGGAAGCCATGGATGTAAAGGACAGAATGGCTCGGAACTACATCAAATACATGAAAGACACCTCTATCATTGAAAAAAGTACCATCAATAGTGCTGAATTCACGATGGCAGATCTGCCTTTTTAAAGATATTTCGCTGGTTTTCCGGTGAAAATGCCGGTTTCTCCCCCCATTTTCCGGCAAAAGTCCCACGGATTTCCGTGGGACTTTCTTTTTTACCTTGGTTTTACCACATTCTTAAAGTCTTTGACCTGAATTGGCAGAAAAGTTTCCCACAACACAAAGAAAACGACTAAAAGTTTAATTATATTTGACAAGTTTGTCTAATTAATAAAATACTGTAATGGATTCAGGAATAGATTTAGGAAAAATGATCAACCAAATTCGAAAGCAGCGTCAGCTAACTTTGAAGTTTGTTGCTCAAAAATTAGAAATTGATCTAACAATGCTGAGTAAAATTGAAAACGGGGAAAGACAAATACAAGCCCATATGATTAAACCTTTGTCAGAATTATTCAAAATAGATTACAAGGAATTACAAATTCATTTTTTAAATCAAAAAATAGCTGATGAATTTGGTGATGAGCCATATTTTGAAGATTCATTAGTAAAAATCCTTAAACTGAAAAATGTTATTTAAAAGATGAGTAGTAAGAAAAGTAATTTTCATTTTATTGACCTATTTGCGGGTATTGGCGGTTTTCATTATGCTATGCATTCAGTTGGTGGAGAATGCGTATTCGCAAGTGAATGGGATAAATATGCAAGGATTACGTATGAGCACAATTTCAGTAAAATATCTCCAGAACTTTTTAAGAAAAACAATTTCAATTGGGATATTAACGAAGCGGATCCTACAAAAATTCCTCCATTTGATGTCCTATGTGCAGGATTTCCATGCCAACCATTCTCACATGCCGGATTAAAAAAAGGATTTGAGGATACAAGAGGGACACTTTTTTTTAACATTGCAAAAATTGTTGACACAAAAAAGAAACAAGGAAATCCTCCAAAAGTACTTTTACTTGAAAACGTTAAAGGATTAAAAACTCATGACAAAGGCAACACACTCTCGACTATAGTTAGTATTTTAGAAGAATTGGGATACAGAGTAAAATTTGAGGTTCTTAATTCTAGAAATTTTGGATTACCTCAAAACAGAGAGCGATTATTCATTGTTGCTTGGCAAAGAAAAAAAGGTTTGCCCATAGACTTTGATTTCCCATTTGGGATTGATGAAAATGAACAATTGATTTTCGATCCTAAAATTCTCAATGAAAGAGTTAAAAAAACTATGCTAAATACCATTTTAGAACAAAAAGTTGCTGACAAGTATACTATATCGGACAAGTTATATCATGGACACAAGCGAAGATTGGAAGAACACAAACTAAAAGGAAATGGCTTTGGTTTCTCATTATTTTCAAAACAAAGCGCATACACAAGTACGATATCTGCAAGATATTATAAGGATGGCAGCGAAATACTTATTGAGCAAAAGAATAAAAATCCAAGGAAGTTATCGCCATTAGAAGCTGCAAGGTTACAGGGCTATAAAATTGGAGAGAATTTTGAAATTGTAGTCTCAGATGTGCAAGCATATAAACAATTTGGCAACAGCGTCTCTGTGCCTGTAGTAACTGCGCTCGCTAGTGAAATTAGAAAACAGCTGCTGTAAATGAAAATAACACCTGAAATATCATCTTTTGAAGAAAATTCAAAGTCGTTAATGGATTTGAGCAATGGGCTTATTATTAATAATAACACTGATGGACATTCACAAATATTGAACTCGATTGATATTTACAAAATTGTTTTTACAAACGAAAAATCAAACTACTCGTTTTCTGAACAGATATTGAATATTGACTTTTCCAAACTCCCATTAAAAATTAAGCTAATTGCAGGTTTTGAAAAAGAGAAAGTAATTTATTCTATAAAATTCTTTAACAATCGTTTTAATTCAAATTTTAAGGAAGATGAAATTGCAGAGATATTGGAAGTGGGCTACATTATCAAGGAAAATGTGTGGCACCCTGTTGATTTAGATGATTTAAATGAACTTAAAACTGTCTTGTCTGAAATTACAAAATCTGACAAGCCGCTAATTCAACTTAATATCTTATTTAATTACAGAAGATTTCAAATCATAGATTTGTGTTGGACGGAAAATGAATATAAGTTATTTATTTCTGAAAATAAAGAATTCGGAATTCCAAATGCGTTTACAAAGGAACTATATGATTATCAAAAATCAGGACTAAAATGGCTTCAGTACTGCTGTATTCGAAATACAGGCACTTTACTTGGTGATGACATGGGCTTAGGTAAAACAGCCCAAATTATTTCACTTGTGAGTTGGCTTGTCGAAGAAAATTTGTCTCACAAAATATTAATTGTTGTCCCAAGTACACTATTAGAAAATTGGAGGAGAGAGTTTTTGTTCTTTGCGCCAAGTATAGAAATTTATTTACATCATGGTATAGTAAGAACTGGATCTATCAATGAAATCACTGCAAAGTCAGTAATAATAACATCTTATTCGTTAATAATTAATGACTTATACCTTTTCAATAAAATAGATTGGGATTTAATAATTGCAGATGAGGCTAGTTTATTAAAAAACCCCGATTCAGAGAGAAGAATTGCCTTATCAAGTTTGACCAGAAAACTATTTATCGCAATGTCCGGCACACCTATCGAGAATTCACTTTTAGATTTATGGTCGCTAGTAGATCTGGTTTCTCCGGGGAATTTTGGAAGTAAAGAAGATTTCACAAACAAGTATATTAAAAAAACAATTGAAAGAACTTTAGTTGAATCTGATTTGGCTGAAATCAAATCCAATTTGAATTATTTATTAATCAGGAGAAAAAAGGAAGATGTATTAGATTCATTACCTCCTAGAATTGACATACATCAAGCACTTGAAATGTCAGGTTTAGAGACGACGGAATATGAACAATGTCGGTTATCCATTTTAAACGAGGCCAAAGAACATAATTCAATAACTTCTATTTTTCCATTAATCCAAGAATTAAGGCAGTTTACAACATATCCACGATTAAATCAATTATCCTTAGATGAATTAAAGTCTATTGCTTTAAAAGAGCATTTGAAATCCTCGAATAAATTGTCACGATTATTTGAGTTGTTGGATGAAATTTCAAAATCAGATGAAAAAGTATTGATTTTTACTGAATACTTGAAAATGATTGACTTGTTGGGCTTCTTAATCAACCTAAAGTTTTCTTGCAAGATTTATAATATAGATGGAAGAAAAGAACCTTTAGATCGTCAAGTAGAGATTGATCAATTTTCTCATGAAAGTGGGTTTGCTGTTATGATTTTAAATCCTAAGACCGCAGGCATGGGATTAAATATGACTGCTGCAAACCATGTGGTTCATTACACAAGACAATGGAATCCCGCTCTTGAAGAGCAGGCATCTGCAAGAGCTTACAGGAACAAACAAACAAAACCTGTGAATATTTACTATTTGTATTATGTCAATACAATAGAAGAATTTATAGACAATAGATTACGGCAAAAAACACAATTGTCTTCTGAAATAATTACTGTTAATTCTCAAGAGTTGACTTCAGATGATTTGAAAGCCGTGATGCAAATGTCACCCCAATAAACGTATTATAAATAAGAAGTCATATGAAAGAATTGAAACCAAGTGCAGCTCGCTTAATTGAAAGTCTTAGAGATACAGGCTATACATTTGTTACTGCTGTAGCAGATATAATAGATAATTCTGTTGCTGCCGATGCCACAAGAATTGAAGTCGTATTAGATACCGATTTTGTTGGCAATCCATATTTATGGATTTGTGACAATGGTCAAGGTATGCTTACTGAGGAATTAGATAAAGCTATGCAATATGGATCACCAGCTAGGATAAATCCTAAATCTCTGGGTAAATTCGGAATGGGACTAAAAACGGCATCAACTTCATTCTGTAGAAAACTCACAGTGTTAAGTAGAAAAGAAACTCAAATTTCTTCAAGGCAATGGGATTTGGATGTGATTAAGGAAAAAGATGAATGGCTTTTGTTAGAACCTTCACAAGATGAATATAGCGACCAGACAGAATATTTTGAACGTACTACAACCGGTTCAACTGGTACAATGGTTATTTGGGAAAACATTGATAGACTAATTAGAATAAGTGGAGAAAGCGGAACAAAAGATCAAATAAAAAAACTTCTAGAGGAACTTGAGTTGCATTTATCTGGCGTGTTTTATCATTTTATTTCAGGAACAAATGGATATAACAAAGTTTCCATTAGCCTAAATGGAAAATCAATTGAAGCTTGGGATCCTTTTTGTCGTTGGCTTAACCAAGGTGAAGTTAATAAGCTTGATGTGCATATTAATACCCCCTTTGAAATCACAGAAAACAAAAATGGAACAGATGTAAAAGCTGGAAGCTTTGAGTTAAATGTATATATTCTTCCCAATCAAAGTGAATTAACTGATGATGAAAATGTTAGAGCGAGGTACGGATTAGACAATCAGGGTTTCCATGTATTTAGAGAAGGAAGAATGATTTATTCTGGAGGTTGGCCTAATCGATTGTTTGTGAAAGAGTCGCACTTAAATCTTATGCGAGTAGAATTAAATTTCGATCATAATTTAGATCATTATTTCCAAATTGACATCAAGAAATCAAGAATTGATATTCCAAAAGAATTACGAGATTTAATAAAAAGAGTTTTAGCACCAGCAAGAAATGAGGCAAATCGAAGATACAGACAAGGTTCCCAGAAAAGAGCTCAATCTTCAACCGCACAATTAGGAGCACAACATAACAAATCAAGCAACACACTTACTAAGCATCATGATGCAACAACTTCTAATTCAGAGACAACATTAAAAGATCCTGCTACTGGTGATACTGAGGTTAAAAACAAGTATGGTATTACTACAATAAGAATTCAATACCAACATGATACTAATAAGCTTGTTGAGACTCGACCAACTTTGGAAGATGGTGTATTGTGGGTTCCAGGCTTGGCAGATAAAAATAAACATGCAGTTTACCTCAATGAGTCACATGAATTCTACAGACGATTTTATTTAGCACATAAAAACAATTCTGCATTAGTACTTGCAATGGATTCATTATTATGGAGTTTAGCTGAAGCCGAGTTGAGTGTTGTAAGCGAGCAAGTCAAAAGAAATCTGGAAGATTTAAGAATCAGTGTATCACGATCATTAAGAATTTTGGCGAGTGAACTACCTGAAATTGAACAAGAAGATGAAATATCAAATGACTAAAAATGAACTTATCAGATTCTTTTAAAAAAGTATTCCCATCCATTTGGGATATTAATATAGTTGAAAATGGATGCTTCCAAATTTCAGATTCAACTATACCATCTAAGGAAGGATATTTAATTGATGTTTCAAGAGAATTAAATTCTCTTGTTGCGAAAGTGTATTTTGAATCTTATTCGAAGGAATTACAAGAGATTGTTCTGAATAGTCTAAAAGAAAAACAGGAATCACTCAATAAATTCTCTTCTACTTTTTCATCTACCATGTTTATTACAAGAAAGACAGTACTTGAGAAAAATTTTAATGTAGATAAATCGAAAATTGAAACAATTGAATTTGAAATATATTTTAAAACTTTAGACCGCCCTTACCCTGAAGAGATTTTTTTTGAAATACTATTCAGCTTTATTTTATTAATATTCCCATACCAAATAGAAGGTGAATTAGAAGGAGAATCAAAATCAGAATTATCTACAAAGTATGAGCGAAATAGATTGAATAGATCAATTTGTTTAGCCTATTATGGTTACGACTGCAAAGTATGTGGTATTGATATGCAAAAAACTTATGGAGATGTTGCAGCAAAATTCATTCATGTTCATCATATCAAACCAGTATCGGAATTAAATAATACAATTGTTGATCCTATTAAAGACTTAGTTCCATTATGTCCAAATTGTCATTCAATTGCACATTTGAAAAATCCGCCATATTTAATTGATGAAATAAAATTAATGCTAAGTAAAAATGACTAAATACGAAAATACCAAATACGATTTCAAAAAATATCTTCTTGATCATTTGAATGATTCACATCAAGAAGAACTGATATTTTGGAAAAAATCTATTCCACTTCCAATTGACTTGGTATATAAAATATATGATGAACGGAACGCTTTAATTGGGACGTATTGCGGTCATATTTTATCTATCGCCATTATGGAAAGATATTTCACTGAAGTTAAGGCTACTCCCGATAGTTTGTATGAATTGCCTTCCTCAAATTGTTTGAATGGACTAAACGCAAATAATATTTTTGATAAGTATTATTCATCAAAGCCAATTCAAAATTTACAAGAATTGCTCAAGAACACATTTAAATTCAATGAGTATGGAATTACACAAAATGAGTTTATAGCGTTTATTACACATGAGGGGCGTAAATACAAGAGACTCTATGTGCCTCGTGATTTAAAGATTAAAATTGCTGCTATTTTGCCAAACATTAATTCTGCAATTGGGGTATCAAATGGTGATATGTTTGGCAATATTGTCGCTGATTATCTGAAAATATATCGTTCAGGATTTTCTGATGCCTTTGCAGCGATATTCAATAAGTTATTGGATTTTAACTTAGAGAATTTTGATGATAGTAAAGATGTTTATAGTAAACATCAAAATATTAAAGTTTCACAATTGTCAGAAAGTGATAATATTTCAGATTATTCAGTGCGGCTTGAAACAATAACAGATGGAGCTTTGTGGGAGCCAGCTTACATCGCTGCAAAAACAATTATGAGATTAAATAGCAAGCATCCATATTGGGATTTAGTGAGTTCAGATAAAGTAACTGCTGAACAGGTTTTAAAGGACATACTTGGTGAGTTATCAAATCTTGAATATGAATCTATTAAAGACAGTAATAGAAAATTATTAGAAAACACTCGCATGGAAATGTCCAGATCGTTGAGAATTGCAGCAGAAAGATTGAATATAAATTAAAAGGCATCAAATACATGAAGCCGATATACTAAATATAAATTGTAAAATGCAACTACCCTGCTTAAAAAGGTACTACTATGTCAAATGAATTAACAATTAATAATTTAATACCATCAGTTTCAAACAAAGAAATTGTTAGTGATAAACTTCAATCTAGCACCTTTGTTGGTATAGATTTCGGAACTTCAACAACTGTTGTGTCAATTGCAGAGTACAATCAACATAATAAGAAAATCAATACTTATTCGATTAAAATTGATCAAGAACTATATAATGGTATAAAACACACCTCTGAAAAAATACCTACTGTAATTGCTTATCTTAAACCCCTTGGTAAAAATAAAATAATTGTAGGTCAAGGCGCAGCGGATTTAAAACATGCACATTCTTTTAAAATTGGTAAGAATATTTGGTACTCTTTTAAAACAGCTATTGGTCAAGATAAAGGAGCACTATATTTTGATTGCGACATTGAAAATGAAAATTTGAAAATCAGAAACCCTAATGATGCCGTAAGTTTATTTTTTAGATTTTTAAAATCCAAAATTGAAGATTTTATTTCAAAAAACAAGTTATCTACCAATATTCAATATGCAGTGAGTATACCAGCTTCATTTGAAGCTAATCAAAGAAGGGAATTAATAACAGCACTTGCATCGAATGGAATACAATTGGCCAAACAATCTCTTATTGATGAGCCAAATGCAGCTTTTTTAAGTTATATTGAACAAGCTTTTACTGAAGGTAATTCTATTAAGATTCCGGATCATAGGAATGTAAATACACTGGTATTCGATTTTGGTGCTGGAACGTGTGATGTGTCTATTTTAGAAATTGGAAATGGTCTACAAGGATTGTATTCAAAAAATTTAGCAATATCTAAATATTATGAAATTGGCGGTGATGATATTGACAGATTTGTAGCCTTAGAAATTTTATTACCTCAATTTGCAAACCAATGTAACCTGAAAATTAGTGATTTTAGAAAAGGAGAAATAAAAAAAGACATCTTACCACTACTACTAAAGACAGCTGAGCAATTGAAAATCATGATTTGTGAAAAGGTTGACATTCAATTCAATAGTAAACTTTTACCTACTCTCGCTCTTTCAAAAGACAAAATTGAAGTTGGTTATGAAATTGAAATTGATATCCCTCGATTAGGAAATTTCAAATTCAATAATCCAAGTTTGAGTTTTGCAGATTTTCAAAATGCTATGCAAATATTTTGTGACAAAAATCAAATTAAACAACATGTTGTTTTTGATTTTGTCAAACCTTTTGAATCTGTTTTTAACCCAGTGAAAACTGCTTTGAATAAGGCAAAAATTAAAAATGAGGATATTGATTATGTTTTATTTATAGGAGGTAGTAGTAAAAATCCGTATATAAGGAATGCTATTAATCAATATTTCCCAGACTCAGAAATAATTGTTCCATCCGACCTTCAAACTCATGTTTCAAAAGGGGCGGCAATTCATTCTTTGATTTTTAATGGTTTTAATAAGAATTTAATACAGCCCATTACAAGTGAACCTGTTTTAATACTTACAAAACAAGGCTTAGTAACCCTTGTTTCAGCCGGAACAGAAGTACCAAGTGAAATCAATAGAATAGATGATTTAGTTATTTCGGATGATGGTTTAGATCTTATCGAACTTCCAATATTTCTTGGTTCTAAAGAAAAAATGCTTTTTAATTTTAAAGTTTATAGACCTCACAACAAAAAGTTTAATCGAGGCGAAGTAGTTAGAGTCGCTGCTGAAATTAATTCAGATAAAATTCTCAGTTTACGATGTTATATTGACGATTCAGAAATAATATGCGAACCACTTTCTCCTTTCTCAAATTCAGAAATGAAAACTAATGAGAGAGTTGTAGCCATTGCTGAAAAGCATTTCAATATTCAAGCTGAAAGGAATAACGGCGTTCCAACTAAAGAAGGATACGAAAATCTTTATAAAGCATATAGAGATAATGGATTTAGTTTGCTCGCTGCACAAACTCTTGAAGAACTTAATGACAAATATCCAAGTTCCAATTTATTAAATGAGATTGGCGTATTATTCTCAAATGCTGGAGATAAACATAAAGCTCTAGAATATTACGAAAAAGCGTACTCGTTAAATCCCCAAAATTCAACAATTGCGTTCAATTTAGCTCTTCAATATAAAAATGAGGATTATGAAAAATTTGAGACGATGGTTAATAAAGTACTTGAAATGGAACCAGATGATCCCGAGGCACTACTCGAAAAGGGTAGAATTTTAAATAAAAAGATAAAAAAATCGGGAAATGATTTAATTGAAAAAGCTTTTAATACATACAAAGCAAAGTTCGATAACAATCGACTTCAAGATTGGGAATATAGTTGGTTTTCTTCCACCGCTAGTGAACTTGGCAAATATGACATGGCTAGCATGATCAGAGAAAGACAACCTAAAAAAGAAGTGGATGGCCTTTGGAATGAGAAAAATCTAACGAGTAAAAGTAATTATTTGGAACAACTTAAAATTGACAACAATGGCTTGGATGATTAGTGAAGAAAAATTAGACCCAAATCAAAAGGAAATATTCAAAAATCCTATTGATAAAAATTTATGGATAAAGGGGTTTGCTGGCAGTGGAAAGTCAGTTTTACTAATCCATAAACTTCGTAAAGTATTAAAAGACAATCCCAATGCTGAGACTTGTGTTGTTGTATTTACTTGGTCTATGATTGACATGTTTAGAACGGGAATGAAAGAACTTAATTTACCAGATACAATCCCTGTAATTACTTACTTTAAATTCAAGGATCTTGATGCCAACTATTATGATTATATTTTCTGTGATGAAGTACAAGATTTACCTGAAAGTATTTTAATATTAATGAAGAATCGGCTGAAACAGAATGGCAAAATTGTAGTTTCAGGAGATTCAAATCAATCTATTTATGATTTAGCTCCTGGCTTAATGGAACCAACTGTAAATCCAGAAGATATAGGTAAAGTTATTAATGCAGACGAAATTGGATTAAATTATGTTCATCGAGTTACAAGAACTATAATAAATGCAATTCAAAAATTACTCCCAAAAACAAATATTTGGTCAGCAAATAGAGAGTTTACTCCACCTGATAGAAGTATTGCACTTTTAAAATCCACAAGACAAGAAGAAGAAGTTAAATATGTATTTGAAGAGGCCTTGAAAGGACCTAATTCATCAGGACGAGACAAAATGGAAACCAGTGTGATCTTATTACCTAGACATGATGAAATAATAAATTTCATTCAATTATTACTTCTACAAAAAGGTTATGCCTCTTGGATTGAAAAAAAAGATCGCTATGGTAAAAATCCCGACTATGAAGATCTAAATAGATACTTAGCAAATAATAATATAAAATTACAGTATGTAGGAAATGGCAAAGGAAGTTTGCAAGATGCTGAAAAAAATAGACAAGTAATTATTATGACTTATCATAGTTCAAAGGGACTGGATTTTGACAATGTATTTTTGCCATTTTTATCATGGGATCTCTCAATAAGTAAAACTAAATCCGACATTCTTCTCATGGTAGCTATGACTCGAAGTAAAAAAAATCTAACAATTACATACTCTGGCAATCCTCACGCATTACTTGAAAAATTCATTAATGATGACGCAATTGTAACAAATATTAGCATCAACAATAATATAAGAAACTTGTCCAATCTAAATGACATTGAATTAGACTTTTAATTATGAAAAAATTCCTTGCAGTAATATCCAGTGAACAATTCGATAACCTGTATCGTTTCGGAAAGATATATCATCCAGTTTTCCTATCGACTGAAAACAATAAAGAAGATGCTTTAATTGACATATTCAATACATTCATTCAATTTGTCTATGATGAAAATTACTTAGTCTTAGAATATTCAATACATGAAATTGACGAAAACCCATATCATTTAATTAATATTGAAACGGTAGAAAGGGTGTTTCCAATTTCAATTGAGTGTCGTGAAGCACTGATATTAAAAAAATCAACACAGGTTAAATTCGAAAAACCTATTTTTTCAATTAGCAACTATGAAATAATTAACCATAAATTCTATATTTCCGAGGCTATGAGCGGAAGCGAAATGCTTTTAAAAGTTTTCAATTATGCAATTGATTTGGATCAATTTAATTGTGAAATTAAGTCTGCAATTTTAAAACGCAGGAGTGGATTGAAAATTTCCAAATTGGACAATAAAGCATCTCTGATTGATTTTTGTTTCTTATATGTCTATGAAGCGTATTATCCATTAAACACAATAGGTTATCTAATTCGTACTGTTGAAATATTTACGAGATTTAAACTTGCTGAACAAAATAATCAATATTCTCCTGATATTCTTAAAAAAAGAGAGATTTATCAAATGTTGATGGAATTAAACAACAAACAGTCATCAGTGAATTTTGATTTACTTTTAGAAGAACTTTCAAAAGATTCTAGAGCAATTAAATTCACCACAAATCTTGTTGTAAATAACATTAAATACTATTTTGTTATTCCCTTATTTCTTAAGATAGTTGATGAATTTAATGAATTTGGAGGAACACTAGCGAAGACGAACTTAACTAAAATAATAGAGAAGTACAATTTGTCCTACCGCGAAGAATGCAAGACACTTCTTACGTTGCTAGGGTCATATTTAGGGTATGGTAACTGTTATGATTTTTGTTATCCGAAAATGAATTTAAAATTTTTCAATTCTTATAATGAAGCGAATTTAAAAGTTAATGAATTAGATACATTGCCAAAAAACAACCTAGAAGACAATAGTACAAACAGTCAGGTAGCATTAACTGTAAGTAATGAAATTCTTAACACTCCTAATTCAAATGAAAACTTAGAAGAAAATGTTAACGCTGATTTAAATAATAAACTTGATGACAATGCAATCAAATTACTGTCAATTAAAGAAATAGAGTTAACACAGAGTAACACAGAATCTGAAACTAATTCTAATGCAGTTGTAGTAGATAAACACAAAATTGAAATTGTTGCAAATATTAACTTGGAAAACAATCATTCATTTGATGCGGAATTAAAATCAAAAGCAAACGAAGAGACCAGCGTGAATGTTGATTGCAACGCAGAAACTGAAAATTTATCTTCAAAAAATGCTAATGAAATAGATTTTAAAATATCTAAATCTGAAACAAAATTTGAATCCTTAAGTCAAACAAATATAAATAAAAAGCTTCCATTAGAATTTTTATCTTTTGACCAATTTAAATTGACTAAAACAAGTCTCAATTATTTAAAATCTATTTGGCAAGATTCTCTAAATGCAAATTTGAGTAATGACGAACAAGTAATTTTATTCATTACAAAAATTGAAACTGATATATCCAGCACAAAAAAACCAAAAATTAAATCAGAAGATCTGGAGAAAATCAAAAGCATTTTACTCTCTCAGTGATAATAGGTAATACTAGATAGTTAAAATTTTGGAAACTTTCATTTTTGATCTGTGCAATTACCATTTTTCAAATGAAATAAAGGTTAAAAAGAGTGATATAATAAATTGGGTTGCTTGCTATCATGCTATTTTTCAGGAATCAGAAATTAAACTTTCTGATTCAATGTTTGATTCTAGAATAGATGAATATAAAAATATTTGCAAGGGGAAATACATAGATAGGCCAATCTTGCAGAAGGCGAATTTTATTAATGAGTTAATTAAACCTACATTAGGTCATGTAATATTCTTGCATCAGGCATATATTATTTACACCACAATTTTTGAATTAGACACGAAAATTTCTCACAAATCATTTATAGACTACCATTTTAACCGTGAACTATATCAAGTTAAGTTGGATTATATTTCCATTTTAGTTAATGATTTCAATTTCGAGTTTAACGAAGCGAAAGATCTAATTTCACACTTGATTTTATGTCCAATTCGGAAATTAGCATCATACAATGATTGTATAAAAGAAGCTGAAACTATAATTAGCAATAACCTAGATTTTAGACCATTTAGTTCATAGGTTTATTTTTTTTAATTTATCAAATCTCCAAAGCCCCACCGGCATTAAATCGCCCGGTTGAAGTAGCCTGGCCTTTGTCAACCTGTATGATAACATCAACTTCATGGGCGTGAGAATTCACGCCTTTGAATTTTCCTTCCTTCGTGGTGTGGTAAATAAAGACGAATGAGGTTTCCGGATGGAGTTTTCTCAAACGATCAATGTCCTCCACATCCATACAGGCTTTGGAAACACTGTCGATAAACACGAATTGGTAATCCGATAGATTTTCCGGTACACGATCGGTAATGTAAAGGTTGGCATGCTGGGCTCCAAGACGCTCAATTTTCTCCTTCAAGGTGTAACCAAACCCCTCCTCAACCGCACAATACAATACTTTGCCGTGGTTAGAGGCAAGGTGATTTGCAAAATCCAGACACATGGTTGACTTTCCGCTTTTGGGTAAGCCATACACCATGGCTGTAAATCCAATGCTCGGATCACCAATCAATTCCAAATACTTGCCTTTTAGCCCAATCGTTTGAAAATCCATTTTCAGCAGTTCACCGGAACTTACAATCAGTGCGCCCTCCTCATCCTCGTTCCCGTTCAGGCTTTTTTTTTGACCAAATAGATCATCCCCAAGAATTCCCATCAATCCATTCAGCTGTGACTTGTCGATATTGAGGTATGCTGATTTGCTATCCAGGTAGGTCTTTATGGTTACAAAGGCTTCATTGAGGCGATCGGCGTATTTGTCGGACTTGGTCACCTTTCCACTGGTGACAGCCTTCCGCATGCGGGTTAAAAGTCGCTCAGCCCGGTCGCGCACATCTTTCTTGCCATTCAAGGAAACATACGCTTTCAATAGGGTGATAGATAGCATACCCTCTTGGCTATTAGCAATCTCTAGGTACCGTTTCAAATTCTTGCTGTCGATTTTCACTTCAATCATCTCATCCATCTGCTCGTAGCACTTGATGAGCTGGGTCTGCATGAGCTCAATTTCTTTAGCATAGATAGAATCCTTGCGAATTCGTCGTTCCAAAATGGCCTTTTGCAAGCTGTGAAGCAAGTTCAGGATCTGTGCCTGGCTTTTTACTTTGCCATGCATGGCTGCATACCTGCGGATGAACTGAACATCCATATCTATGTATTCAACCGGCGTACTTTCGTAATCGGATTCATCCTCCGGTTCTGGCTTTTTAGGCGCTGGCGCTTTTGGGGATTCTGATTTTGGTGTACGCAGGGGAGCGGTAGCCTTGGGTAGAGATTTTGGCGGCGCACTTGGTTTTGATCCTCCTGATGGCATGGGGTTCTTTGACAAGTAATCCGAGAGCTTTTGAAAATAAGCCTCCACTACTCGCTTGATATTTTCATTGGTGTTGTAGGCTGCCCAGTTGTTTTGAGCAGCACCTTCAACGAGTTTATGTCCTTTTGCCAGTGCTTCCGGCAGTTCTTCCCAATTCAGTTGCTGAACTTTATCGAAATAGTTCTTGGTATTGAGCATGATTAAAAATTGATGAGTTCGAGTTCTAATTCAAGAGCCAGTGCTTCCAGCTCCAGTTCACTAATGATGGTTTGGGTATTAACAGTGCCAGAAGGCGATAAGCTTCTGTACTCTAAGAGGTAATTCAATCGCTGGAATTCCTCAGCCCTGCTTTCAGCGGAGCGACCTTCCACCTGCAAAGCAGATTTCTTCTGTTGGATCTCAGTCCGAAGTTCTGCCCACTTGGGAGAGTTTTGTTCTCCTTGAAAGGTTTCGGCCTGGGCTTTGACTGCCTGTTTATCGGCTTCGTATTGAGCCAACACGGGTGCCAAATCGCTTGTTAACGAATAGCCCTTGGGTTTGAGAATCGTTCGCTCGGTTTTCCGGACTTTACTGACGTATTCCTTAAAATAACTCAGGTAGTATCGACTAGCGAAGTAAACCCCCAACACGGCATAGCTACTTTCGAGCTTACGCCCCAAAGCTAGAATATCCTTATCCTGTTGATCGCTGCCATTGAGCAATGCTTCAATGTCCTCTTTTAGCTCCTTACCGCGCTTGGATTGTTTGTTCAGGAATTCGCCATCCTCCGAGACTTTGGGTGTCTCTTGCATGAACGGTGCGTTGAGCAATGAGGTGTGGAATGACCTGATTGCTTCCAGACTCTTCTCCCGGTAGAGTTTGTAATCAGAGATGTCTCTTTGAACTTCTTTGATGGCATCGATCGCAAGGTTGATTCGCTTGTAGTCACGGTTCAATTGCTCCTTGGCCTGGTCAAAAAACATTTTAACCAATCGATCTACATCCGTAATCAAGGCTAACTTGATTTCTTCCGGATCCATACTTTCCAGGTCAAGTACATTGCCGCGATCACCCCTGAACCAGATGTCGTTGATGCGTGATGTTTTCTCTTCCAGTTTTTGGAATACAAATACATCCATGCTGTCCTGGACCAACGGCATTACAATCCGCACATACTGGAATTGATTGCCTTGTCTCCAAATACGGCCTTCCAATTGCCTGATGTCTGTCGGATTCCACTCCGGATAGCAGTTGTAAATCACAGTACCCCGTTTCTGAAGGTCAATCCCTTCTCGAATGGTTGCTGTTCCAATGATGATTTTCACAACACCATCCAAAAAGGCCTCTTTGATCAATTCCTTTCGGGTATCGTTGATTTCAGAGGATATGATTTCAACCTCATCGACCTTGGTACGGTCGTACATCACTCCCGTTTTGTAGCCCACCTCATTTTCCAGGTACTCCTTTATCAGTGAGAAAAACTGTTTCCCCCGGTTCATGTAAATCACCTGTCCGCTGGCAGTTTCTCCGCGTTCCTCATGCCATTTCTTGACTGAGCGAATGCAGTTCATCACATAAGCGATTTTCGGGCTTTCCTCGACGAATTCCTTGTAATCTTCCGGAGTTCCATTCAGCAAATAAGGAGAGAGCGCATTATCCAAGCTGTACGCTAGAGCACGAAACAAGTTGCCCATGTCGAGCTTTCCCTGGGTCGAGTTTTTGGCCATGGCCACAATGCCATTCTGATTCTCCCTTTGTTTGGGAGTCATGTTGATGTAGGTCAGCACCTGCTTTTCTTGTGGCAAGCGCTCTTTCACATTATCAAAGTTGTAAAGCAGCGGCAGATTAATCTTTTTGGGACGAACT
>Ga0247843_1005744_pt1 | contig 16917 bp, 24 predicted proteins | sample LaCruzMarch2017__FD_192420 | JGI IMG/M metagenome (GOLD analysis project Ga0247843, IMG submission 192420) | Freshwater microbial communities from meromictic Lake La Cruz, Castile-La Mancha, Spain - LaCruzMarch2017_8m | ecosystem: Environmental > Aquatic > Freshwater > Lake | place: Spain... | reverse complement strand
TTGTAATATCCCATGCATTGCCAGTAACACCTGTCCACCCACTGGAGGTAGTATTCCAATTTAATGCGGTGTTAGTGTTGGTAGAAGTTGCAGCTTGCGAGCTGCCTGTTATTGAGGCTATGAGAGCTACGGCAATGAAGCTCAGAGCTTTCTTGATTATGTTTGTTGGTTTTTTCATAAATTCTTTAAAAATCTTTCTATCTTTAAAAACAAATCAAAAGGCAAAAACAATAGCCAAAAAACACCATAAGCCATAAAAAAAGCCGCATCAAATGCGGCTTGTCCTATTGTGTCGCTTATTGCAGCGAGACTTTTCTTATCATGGAAAGTTAAAGTGCTACCTTTCATATACCATATTAGACAGGTGAGACTGAAAAACATTAGATTTATTTTTCATATTTGTTTACTCTACATTATTTATAATGGCTATTAATATTAAATCAAGCTTCTAATGGATGTTATTAGTATTTCTAATGATGTATTTACTTGATGTGTACCATTAAATAATAACATGCAGCTGTTCAAAGAATTTTTTACAGAGAAGAGCGTTCATGATGCAGTCAGACCTGGCATATTGAAGCGTCAGACCAAAGGTAAGATGACTTGTGCCAAAGCCAGAGCATTAAAATCCAAACAAAAGAACAAAGGCAATAATACAGCCCGCGCGAGTCAGAGATTTTTAAATTATCATTGTCAATGAACTTAGAGCAAATATATTCCCAAGTGATACTGGAAAAGATCAATGCCAGTCCTGCACCTGTGCAACGTCATATTGAAGCGTTCAAAGCGCATCTCAAAACAAAAAATAATATTTTATTTCTCACCACATCCAACCGTTGGGAAGGACATGCAGATGACAAGCCCAAGAGCACTTTGCTAGCATATCACTTGAGAAACGAATTGGCAGACAAGAACATCAAGCTCATTGAAGTACCTTTGCTCACCATACATTGTTGTGAGGGTAATGTGTCTTCCAGGTTTGGTAATCATTGTGGCACCAAAGATGCTGCATTGAAGGACAAAGACAAAAACCCCACAGGCAATCACCGATGCTGGGCATCCATCAACAACAAAGATGATGAATTGTGGAAGGTTTCCAAGGCTTTGTTTGAATCTGATTGTGTCATTTTCTTTGCTAGCATACGCTGGGGTCAAGCCAACAGTGTATACCAGAAGCTCATTGAGAGGTTAACTTGGATAGAGAACAGGCATTCCACTCTGGGTGAAAAGAACCTGCTAGAAAATGTGGATACTGGATTTGTTGGCATTGGACACAATTGGAATGACCAAGTTGTTGTGGATACTCAGAAGAAGGTATTAGGATTTTTTGGTTTTAAAACACCTGATGCATTGTCATTCTGCTGGCAATACACCACAAATGCTACTGATGAGTCCAAAGAAGGCTACAAGAAAGACCCTAAGACATTTGAAGATGTGTTTAAATTCAAGCTGTTCCCAGACAAATAATATGATTACTTTCGCTCAATATGTTTTAACAGAAGCTGTAAAGAAGCGAAAGCGCAAAAAAAGACGCAGCAAAAAACGCAGAGGTGTGAGATCTGCTTTCAAGTATTATGGGGGATATGGGTATGGCATGGGCCATAATCACCATTATCATGCAGGTCATGATCATGATTCTGGAGACACAGGGGGAGATGCAGGGGGTGGTGGAGAGTAGCATAATTTAAGCTATTTTGAATAAATAATTAAGCATGAATAAAGATACACAAATGCTATCTGAAGCATATGGTACAATATACAGAGGGCCAAAGACAGAACAAGGCTCCAAAGATTATGGCATGAATATTGCTCCATACATGCACATCATACATAAGCTGGCTAAGGGCACTTTTGACACAGATTCAGATCAAGATTTAGTATCCAAGGGTGAATTGCAAGGCATATTTGATGTGGAAGTTGTTAATGGTAAAAGACAAGTGGTTCTCACCAATGATGCAGTTAAGAAAATAGAGCAAATGCACCCTGAGTTGAAAGGCGAGTTCTGGGAGTGTGGCAAATGCAAAGCAGACTATGCAGGGTGTGGTGCAGCAAAGCGCGAGCAACGAGATGGTTTTAGAGATCAAATGCCAGACAGCCGAGAAGAATATTCAGCACATGATTATGCCAAAGAAATGGAAATGCGTGGAGAAGATGCAGAAGGACCCCAGCATCCATTGGGCAATGTGCGGGAAGTACCAGCACGGGATTTGAAGCCTGGAGATGTGTTGTCATTGTTCAAGAACACTGTGATCAAGACAGATGACATGGCACCACGATTGATCAAAGGCAAGGTGCGAGTCACATACAAAGATGTGCGAGGTGTGGTGCACAATGTGGATTGGAACAAAGGCACCAAGATCACTGTGAACAATGCATCTCAAGAGAATGAAGAAGGTGATCTCATGAAACACATGAAAGACAAAGGCATGATTGATGCCAAAGCCACAGACGACACAGGCAAATATGGACGTACCAGAGAAGAAGAAGAGGGTCCTGAATATGTTGTTGGTAAAACCTACACTATCACCATGCATAATGGTGAGAAATTCACTGGAGTATTCAAGTATCAGAGAGACATGGATCGATATGATCGTTCCACTGGTGCATATGGTTCATCCTGGGAGCAGGTGTTATCTAACGGCACCCATGAGGTGGTTGTGGGACATGGTCGTCCTCATCATGTTCCTGAAGAAGATGAACAGCGCAGATTGGACCCCAAATGTTGGAAGGGATATCACAAATCAGGTACTAAGATGAAGAGCGGTGTGCGTGTCAACAATTGCGTTAAAAACTAATTGATGAGACTTTTCTTTGTCACGCTATTGCTATGTTCTGTTCTCTATGCTCAAGGTCCTTATGACTGGAAAGTGACAAGGGTCATTGATGGTGACACTGTGGAGGTGCAAGTGGGCTTTTTACCTTCGGAATTGAGTAACAAATTGCTGGTGCGCATCTGGGGCATTGACACTCCGGAAAAAGGATTTCGTGCACAAAGTGTGCATGAACAAGAGTTAGGAACAAAGGCTTCAGAGTTTACTAGGAATGCCATTGCCAATGCCAAGGAAATTAAGATCAATTTAATTGCATGGGACAAGTTTGGTGGCAGAGTGTTGGGAGATGTCGTTGTAGATGGCCAGAGTTTGCGGCAATTGCTGCTGGACAATCATTTGGCCAGAGAATATTTTGGTGACAAAAAGAAAAGCTGGGATGACATTAACTAATATACTCTGTAAAGCTTGGCTAATTGTTTCTTGTCTTTGACGGACTTCAAGGTATCTCTATCACAATATACAAATGGCAATCCTTGTTTGCTTTCGCCCAGGTACTTGAATCCCAGCTTGGTATAGAACTCCACAGCAGGCTTATTGCAAAAAAATCTAAACCGCTTAACCCCTCTCATCTTCATGTGTGTTTTAATTAAATCTATGAGTTTTTTGCCTATGCCTTGCTTGCGACATTCTTCCAATACAAATAAATGTCTGATGGTGCAATGCTTAGGTTCCCTTGTAGTGAATGAATAAAATATGAATCCTTTGCCATCCAGATCATGAACAAAACAGTTTTTATTATCCCAGGCCTTTTCTTTGTTCCAATCATACAGGGCCATCTTGAGATGGCTTTTGGAGCATGTGGATGACCCTTTAGGGTACTTTTCCTCAAGCTGTTTGAGCAGCTCTTTTAGACGTTGTTGCATTGAAATCACCAAAGTTATTTAGGACAATGTTCTTTTTAATTAACTGCTTGTAATCACTATCAAAAAACCATTTTGCATTGACATGTGCTTGGTTAACTGCATCTTCACCCATGTCTTTAATAAACTTCTTCTCTTCATTGATAAACAGATTATCAGATTTGCAAAAGGGATAATCACTGCCCACAGCCCATCTGTAGCAATCCTTCAGCATCTCACTCTTGTTGGGAATATAAACTGATGTATCCAGAATGATGTTGTGTTGTATATTGGCAAACTCTACAGCTGATTTGCACAAGGCTCTGGAGTGAGCATATCTAAAAGCTGGGAACAAATTGGGTCCATCCTTAGTCTGTGTAACATAATTCTTTGGTTTATTAGACAGGCCACCCTGACCATAATCACCCATGTGGTTCATGATAAACTTTAATCTGGGGTATTTGTATGCATACATGCCCACTGTCATGGGAATAGAAGCAGAATTATTAATAGGATCCCCCTGCATGTGCATGGACACTATGCTGTTATCTGGCAATTGCTTTAACCATTTATGCAGTTTGCTAGATTCTTTGCCATAATCAAAACCACTATCAACCACCCCATCCCTGTTCCACCACCCTCTGTGTGAGGCAATCTTAATGCCTTTGCAATACACCTTGTTACTATCCAGCACATCCAGATTCACTTTCTTGACATCAGTAGCATCATTTGCATCCACGCCCATGAGCACTTGAACTCCATAGTGCATTACATGAGGTGTCTTTTGAGCCAGTTGTTCCATGAATTTGTATCCATCTCTGGGATACAGAGTCACAGCTGCTTCTATGCTGTTGCGTTTGATAAACTCCGCTAAATCATCCACAGAACTATATATGTCTGTTGAAGAACTTTTAGAAGTAGGAAACTTCTCTAAGTTTAAATGAATATCAAACTTGAGCATTCAGATATTATATTATAAGTCGGAATAATAACCACCAAATATTTTATGTACATACTCTCTGAATCCTGGAAAGGTTTCAGTATATTCAGCAGTATTAATCCACTTCTTGAAGCCACCCATTTCACTGCCTTGAGCATCTAAAATGGGAAGTAGCAATGTTGTAAAGGTCTTATTCTCAATGGCTCCCAATTGGTTAAGTCTTTTGTGATAATACTTCAAGTTCTTATCATAGACAGATGCCTCATGAAATGCATTTGCTGCTTTGTATTCTGCTTCTATCCTCTCACTTTCTTCTTTGCAGATGGTAGGAATAATGATCCTTTGAATGTCTTTGCTTGTCAGGGTGGCAAAAGCTGCAATGGCCACTTTTTGATGGCTTGGAGCTTTGAGTCCCGGGAATATGACATTCATTCTGCCACCAGTACCTTCGCCTACGATCACCATGTCGCTATCAGCAACAAGGGCGTAAACAAAAGTATTAGTTTTATGTTCTTTGAGAAGTGTATTAGCCTCTTCTTTTGTTTGTACTGTGTGTGTTTTTTCTGTAATCATACCATAATGATACCGTGAGCCAATTATTAATCAACTTGATTATAGTGATGCTGCACCTATCATGAAGATATGAAGAATGTTAAAACGTTTGAAGATTTAATTGACAAGAAGATATTGTTTGTTAATTTTCCAGTTAACAAGCATGGCATCATAGAAGGACAAGTAAAGGAAATATCACCTTCCAAAAACTTTGTCAAAATTAGTAATGAGTGGTATTTGATTGACAACATAAGAGTCATGGAAGTATTCTCTGACAAAGACAGACCAAGCTTAGGATTTTCATGAATACATATACATACCCTAAGGCATTCAAACTGGCAGGCCATACTATCGTGGTGAAGCTGGACAAGGATCTCATGACCATAGAAGACAGCTATGGTAATTATAGTGAAAGAACTAGTACCATCAACTTGGTGGCACCAGGAGCAATTTCCAAATCTAAAATTGAGCAAACATTTTTCCATGAATTGGTGCATGCCATTTTGGATGAACTTGGAGAGCTGGATCTTTCAAAAAATGAAAGGTTTGTCGACAGCTTTTCCACTCTGTTGCACCAGGCCATATCTTCTGGTGAAGGCAAGTTGTTTGCAAATAAAAAGCTTTAACTGTATGTTTTTTTCCATATAATAGGAGCATGAAGTTGAAAGAAGAGGCACCAGATAATAACGTGGATGACATGTTGAATCAGTTGGAACTCCTGGATACACAATTTAAATTCTATGTAAGTGAAACAGAGAAGCTTGACAAACAAGCATTGGCACTTGCTGAATCACAACAAGATATTACTCCTGAAGGATGCAGGAAGCTTGATGACATTATGAATAAAATAGAGGAGTTGTTTGTTCGCTATCAAAAAGATGCAAAGATTTACGAAATCATGTTGGCCAGGGTCAACAAGCATTTCAAAGTCAAATACAACATTGATCTGGACTTGTGATGTACAAGAAAAAAGTTAAGCTTGGTGAACCTTTTGTATTTCAAGAGTTTTATATTTTTACTCCCAGACAGTTTAATGATAAAAAAGAATTGGAAGAAAAGGACTTTGTAGCAAAAATAGCAGTCTGTTTGAATTCAGACAGGGTATTCACAGGCCCATTCTACGGTGACAGTGCAATGCAATCAGAAATAACTAAAAAAGAGCTCAATCAGTTATTGGATATGGTCTATAATACCCCTGAAATGATAATCGTTGGTGATGAATATACATTGTATGACAAATGCAATGTGTTGAGCGACTATTATAACAAATGAACAAAGAAAAATTGCAATTATTGCATGTTCTTCTAGAGGAATTTAAAATGCATCAGCACATACAGTTGAGCATGGGTCATAAATATGGTTCTCGCTTAACAGTTTGCAAACGTTTGCTGATCATAGTAAAAAATATGTTGACTGCATCATAATTTCATGTATACTAATCAAATGAGCGTTAATATTACCTCAGACCTAGTCAATGCTAGCGTCAATCTGAACAATTCTTCCACATTGTTTCTTGGATTGTTCATATTTGCTGTGGTAGTTATAGGAATCTTAAAAGTTAGATAACATTTTATGCCAGAACAAACACCTGAAAAAACTAAAATCAAGCAACTGCCTTGTGGTGGTTACGCCATCATAGGCGTTGATATCAAATCTAAAACTGAAACTCAGATTGGCTATATTGGCCAAGGCCTTCCGCTGGAAGGCTATTTCCCCGGTGGATACATTATTTCAAAATAAACAGTTGACTGTTTCACATTTTCCTGCATAATATAAGAACAATGAGTAACCCACTTATGACAAACAACACAAACACTAAGCAGAATAAGACCCCGGTTCTTACCTGCTTGGTCACTAAAACCAACCGGACCACCAACCTGGATTATCTCCAGAACAAAGCCAGTAAGGCTGGCGCGACAGTCGAAGAGATTGTCAGTAACTATGTCTCGCGCGAAGTGCTTAAGAACCTTCGCCGTGGCAATCTCCAGGGCTTGTCCCAGGAGCAGGCCGACCGGATCATCCGGTTGAATGGCAAGCAGAAGTCCAAGACTTCTGCAGCCCGTGCGCCCAAAGCTCGTACGAGCGATGTAGCGATTGCTGCCTAATTTACCTAAGTAAGGTACCAACATCACTGGTGTGATGGTGGGGAGAGCGGAGGATAACAACACCCTCCGCTCTCTTTTTTTATATTACAGTTGAATCATTTTAGATTTCCATTATACTAACAATATGAGCAATACAATTACTGGTACAATTGCAGCTACAACAGACAATACTGTGCATTATTATGATGCAAGGGTGGAGGCTCTGGAGAAGCGCTTGGCTGCTTTGGAAGATGATCATGATAAACTCAAGGTGTTTAGTCTGGAACAGATTAAGAATCTGATTAACAGGATCAATAGTTGAAGCGGTTTTTAATTGTAACTGTAGTGTCTGTTGCTTTGGCAATTGCTTTCAAATTATTTGCCACTAATAATATGAACATGACAGATTCTTACAATCAGTATTCCAATCCTCGCAGGTTATACACCACAGGAGCACCATGATGCAATTGTTCCGCATCATGCAGTCTGAAGAACGAATACGATAAGAGGTTCTATGCCTCTGTCGTCTAACTGGTTAAGACCCACGATTTATATTCGTGAAGCTCTAGATGTGAGCGTAATGTTGGTTCAAATCCAACCAGAGGTACCAATTTGGAGGGTTCGTCTAGAGGCCTAGGACTCGGGACTTTCATTCCCGATACACGGGTTCGAATCCCGTACCCTCTATTATATTGCACCCATAGCTCAACCGGATAGAGCAACGGTTTTCTAAACCGTCGGTTCCAGGTTCGATTCCTGGTGGGTGCGAGATATATAGTGTATGGGTAGATACCGAAGTGGCCAAACGGGGAAGACTGTAAATCTTCTGGCTTACGCCTTCAGTGGTTCGAATCCACTTCTGCCCAAATTGCTCAATAGCTCAACATACATATTTCGCTAGATAACAGAAAGAGCCGCGCTAAATAATCTTCCACAAGCTATCTGTGACCAATTACCAGGGATCACAGTGAATATCGTTCTGTTTGTACCACCACCATTATTACCCAATCCTAATTGACCATTTTGATTGTAACCTGTAGCAAACCATTTGGTGGTACCAGCGCTCAATGCTATGGTATGAAACCCGCCACCTATCATCTGCGACCAATTGCCGGTGAGCGCAAAAAATGCATTCTCCCTATCTAAAAAATCACCCAATCCTAATTGACCCGTGTTATTGGTTCCTGTACCAAACCATTTGGTGGTACCAGCGCTCAATGCTATTACATACCCCCAACCACAAATCATCTGCGACCAATTACCATAGAGCTCATTGAATGTTGTGTGTGGACCGGTATTGGATGGAAGTCCAAAGTAATTACGTCCTGCACCAAACCATTTGGTTGTACCAGCAGACAATGCTACGTAAAAATATTGACCGGCTGCCATTTGTGACCAATTACCGGTGATCGCGGTGAATATATTTCTATCAACTGTATCACCTAATCCTAATTGACCTAAACCATTGTAACCCGTACAAAACCATTTGGTGGTACCAGCGCTCAATGCCATAGTACTGTATAAACCGGTTACTATCTGCGACCAATTACCGGTGATCGCAGTGAATGTATTTCTATCAACTGTATCACCTAATCCTAATGAACCTAAACCATTGTAACCTGTACCAAACCATTTGGTGGTACCAGCACTCAATGCAAAGGTATGATTTCCCACACCACGACTAAACTGCGACCAATTACCAGGTAGTATAGTAAGGGTATCCCTATTAACCGTATCACCAAGTCCCAATTCACCTGAAATATTGTAACCTGTACCAAACCATTTGGTAGTACCAGCGCTCAATGTCCTTATGTTATAACCACTGCATAGCAACTCTGACCAGTTACCAGTGACAGTGAGCGCAGTGAATGTATTTCTACTAACCGTATCACCTAATCCTAATGAACCATATGTACCGTCCCCCGTACTAAACAATACACCAAAGGGAACAGGCTGCGACGAGGTAACAGTAGGCGTCATTGTCGGTGTTCTGGTTATCGTAACCGACGGTGTTGGAGTCATAGTGAGTGTTGGTGTTATTGTGGGGGTCACAGTAGGTGTTGGTGTTATTGTGGGGGTCACAGTAGGTGTTGGTGTCACAGTGGGAGTAATTGTTGGAGTAGGAGTTGGTGTTTTTGTGGGCGTCGGTGTAGGTGTTTGAGATGTTGGTACGCTTGGGGAATCACCGGAAGGTAAATTAACAGGTTTTGTAACACTCAACAGTCTGCCTGGTTTGACTACAAATGACACATTAGCAGCTGCAGCATCAGCCAGGGTGTGCACTTTGAAAATAGGCTTGGGCAATACAATGGAGAATTCACTAATATCAATAAAATTCCAGAAGCCTCCCAGCAAATTTTGAGATAGTAAAAAGGCATGAGAAACAGGTGTATTGGATGAAATGACATTGTTTGTACCATCACCCCACGTTACATTTATAGTTCCAGAAGTTGTAGTTACAGAAAAATTGTTAATAATACCATCTGACCCCAATACACTTCTATCTATACTGTGAACTTTGAAACTGTAATTACCATCACTCATTTATAGTATTTATGGGATGTTTTAGAATAAATATATGTATATGTTAAACGAAATTCTTGGTCTTTTGGTTAATTATGCAAAGAACACAGTGCAGAATACTGTCATAGAAACTGGCTTTCTTGTGGATGACATCAAGTCTGTTGTAACAGATAAAAAAGATCTTTACAACCCTGCTGCTTATGATGTTCATGAAGATAAGCCTAAAAAAGGCCGCAAAAAGAAAAATAAATAATAGGGTGCTGCCTACAAAACAGTCCTATGCCACCATATTTGGCTTTGATACTTCACACAAGGTATCTGCTCAAGCCATTGACATAGTCTATTGGGTCATCATTGGTGTGGCTTATTGTTTTGCATTTCATGCATTGAATTTGATTCTTGTGACATGGAATTGGTTCTTGGTTGGTCTAGCCAGTTTGGGTGTTGTGGGTTTGCCTTACTGTGTCAAGATTATCTTGTTTGGTAGAGACAAGTTTCCTAGAAAAGCTGCACTACTGTGTGTATTCTTGAGCTTGCTGCCTACCATATTTGATTTCTCAGGATTCTATGCAGAGACTGGTCTGCAAGACAGTGTCAAATTGAGCAAACTCAAGATTTCAGAACAAATTAATGCATTTGAAATTAGTAGTAAAAAGAAATCTACTGAAGATGAGAAACAAATTGGTGACAATGAAAGAAATAAAATAGCAGACATAGAGGATAAACTATCCAAGAAGAAGAATCAGGTATTAAAAGACATTAATGAGGCCAATCAAAAGGTGATTGATGAGAAAATAGGTGTTAGATCTGATTACTCTACCGGTAAAGTAGGGGAAGGCCCGCGTGCAAAAGAGTTGCAAGCTGAAGTGAGAAGATTGCAAAGTGAATCAGAGTTGGACTCAAGACTAGCAGAACAACAAATAGAGAGAGCATCTAATTTGATCAAAGAACAAACAAAAGATGATCTGGGCAAACTTAAGATTGCAAACAAACTAGTGGATGAAAAATTTGTATTGTTGAAAAAAGAAGTCAATGCATGCAAGACATTTAAAGAATTAGAAAATGCTCTGATTGATGTTAATGGTACTCTGTCCACTGTTGCTTCTAAATTAAATGTTGAATACAAACCTGTAGAAATTGTAGGTTCTGATAACATTATAAGGCTATCATTTACTGCTCTTTTAAATTTCGAGATTACTGCATGGGTTTGCTTGCTTTTAGCATTCTTAATGGAAATTGGTGATATTGTGATTGTGTATGTTATTCGTTATGAAAAAGAAGAGAATTCTCTTATTAAAATTGCAAAAACAGAACATGATGTAAAAAAGTTTTTATACAAGAAGACATATTCGGGTTATTAAAAGACAAAACTAATAAATAATCTATATGGCCGGTAATGCACGTTTTCATAACAAATTCCACAGAAGAGGTCATCACACTGACCAATCGACTGGTTATCCTGATTCCGGTACAGATCCTATTGCTTCACAAGCAGAACCATTTTTAGGGGATTTTTATCTTGCTGGTAGTTTGTCTGCTAATAAAAACCTATTCATTGGTCGAGATGCGACTATCCTCGGTAACCTGTCTGTATTAGGAGATTTGAGTTATCTGGATACCATTGTTTCTATCACAAGTGCTCTGTCTGTTGTTAATGTTGGCACAGGCCCTGCTTTAACAGTCGTTCAACATGGTGCCCAACCCATAGCAAAATTTATTGACAAAGAAAGCACATGCACATTGTTGCTAGATGATGGTGGGCTTGTTGGATTCAATACTTGTATCCTGGAACCTGGCATTGGTATCACCATTAACAATACCATCAGCAGCAATCAAGCTTTAACTGCTAATGCCAACATAGGTGCTTATCATTTCTTGATTGGCAGTGTGGCTGAAGGCAGAAACACCCGCCCCACAGGTGTAATGAGTCATGCAGAAGGTGATAATACCATTGCATCAAACAATTCAACACATGCAGAAGGTTATTACACCTCAGCAACTGGTCAAGATGGTGCTCATGCTGAAGGTACTCTAACAAGGGCATCAGGAATTGCTAGTCACGCAGAAGGTCAAGGAACACATGCCACAGCGCAAGCAACACACTCAGAAGGATTTTACACATCAGCAACAAATGCATTTGCTCACGCTGAAGGTAAGAGCACACTAGCATCACAACAAGCTGCACATGCTGAAGGTGAAGATACTGTAGCTTCTGGTGAAGCCAGTCATGCTCAAGGTTCCAGGAGTGTAGCATCCAGCTTTGCAGCACATGCTGAAGGTGAAGATACCATTGCAGCTAATAATTATGCACACGCTGAAGGCAAGACTGCTGTTGCATCTGGTCAAGCCAGTCATGCAGGTGGCACTGGCACAAGAGCCAGTGGATCCAATAGTTTTGCTCATGGATTAAATGTGGGTGCCAGTGGCATCAATAGTTTTGCTCTGGGTGAAAATTCTGTAGCTAAAAATAATGGTGACGTTGCATTGGGATTCAATGCAAATGCAGTGCATGCACAGTCCTTGGTGTACAGCAATTATAGTAATTATTATAGCAGCTGCTCTTTTGCAGATAACACCTTCAATGTGTTTGCTTCTGGTGGTAGCTTTTTGTTGGATCCAGTTACCGTGGGTGATCCTGTGAGTGCCATCAAATTCATTGTGGCAGGTGATGGCAATGTGGGTGTTAATACTGCAACTCCTTCTGAACAACTAACAGTGAATGGTAACATCTCCAGCAATTCAACAGTCATGACAAATGTTTTGTCAGCAAAATTTATACACATTGTTCACACACCAGCTAATGATGGTGTCAGTCCCATCTTGAGAATAGGTGAATCAGATATTGGCTCTGGTAATGCTGGTTTTTCTGGTGCGTTCATCAGTTACAATGAAACAACTAATATATTTGGTATCAGCAGTGTATTTGCTGCTAGTGCAGGATTGCCTGCAGTAGCCATTGATAGATTCAGTAATGTAGGTGTGGGAACTGATTCACCTGGTGTTAATCAGAGACTCACTATCTCTGGCAATACTTCTGGGCTGGGTATAGTTACATATACATCTCCGAATTATGGGACATTGCTGGCTCGCAACACAACTTTCAATGGTCAGTTCTCTGCTCTGGCAATTGACCCTTTGACCAATTTAGTACAAGGCAGATTGGGTATCAATACTGTTCCAGTGTCTTCATATGCTCTGCATGTCAAAGGTGGTAACATCAGAGTGGATGGTGTGGATTATTCTGCTGCAGCAGGCACTGTGGGGTTTGATGGCACTGTGTATGATACAGACGGTCAATCATTATTTGATTTGAGAAGCGGATTTCCTAATGCAAATTATTCTCTGTCCATAGCTCAATCTGGGTTAGGAAATTTCATGAAGTTTTTTGGTGGTCGGCTCAACGATGACAAACCGTTCATTAATATCAAGAAAAATACTCCCATGCGTTTTGGTACATTTGATACTTTCTATGGAACGAACTATGAAGAACACATGCGTATTGGCAGAACAGGCAACATTGGCATTCATACCAATCACCCATGGGTAGCTGGTGCATATGATAATTCTGCCAATGAAGCTTTGACTGTTAATGGTAACATTTCTGCAAATGGATCTGTTGTAGCACCAACTTTAAGTGCCAGGTTTATTGATCTTGTGCATACACCAGCCAATGATGGAACAAATCCGTACATTCGAATTGGTGAAACCGGTAATACCAGTGGTAATTTAGGTTTCTCTGGTGTGTTCATATCATATGATGAGAGCACCAATGTGTTTGGTATCAGTAGTCAGTTTGCTACCGGTACAGGGTTGCCTGCAGTGGCCATTAATAGATTCAGTAACGTGGGCATTGGCACAGATTCACCTGTAGAAAGGTTAACCGTTTCTGGTAACATTTCTGCAAATGGTAGTTTGTTTGTAAGTGGTTTGTCGGCAAATAACTTAACGGTATCAGGTAATATTTCAGCAAGCGGCAATCTTATAATAAACGGCAATACAACTCTTGGTGATAGTAATCTTGATACACTTACTTTGAATGGTACCAGTGTAAGCATACCAAATAATTTAAATTTTGATGCAAATACACTTTTCATAAATGCAGCTAATAATAAAGTAGGAATAAATACAAATTCTCCAGGCGAACAGCTTACTGTAAATGGTAACATTTCTGCAAATGGGACATTAAGTGTTACCGGTGCAGGTAATAATTATTTTGCTGGTGGTGTGAGTGTAAACAACGGGCTTACCGCTAACACTGTATTTACTACAGGTTCAGGAAATGTTATTATTGATAGAGGAAATTATAGAAGAAATACCGATCCTACTATAATAATTGGGGCAAATTCAGATCAACATTTACGCCTTAGAGCAGGTGGTGATACAAGTGCTGAAATAAGAATGACTATTCTTTCTTCTGGAGAGGTGGGCATAGGTACATCTATAGCTGAAACTGCTGCAGCTAAATTAACAGTTTCAGGCAACATCTCAGCTTCAGGCAGCATTAATGCTCTGTCCAGCAATGTAGGCATTGTAGTAAATGATAAAACTACCAGTTACACATTTACTAATGATGATAACTGTAGAATAGTGCATTTTAATACTGCCACACAATCACTGTGTGCCATCTTTCCTAGTACTCTGAGAACTGATTTTAATTGTGCAGTCATGAACACAGGTACCAATGTGTTGACTTTGTCCACATACACCACTTTAAGAGCCATAGCACCTAATATATCTACCCGGTATGGTGCAGCTTTTGTTTACAAAGACAGTAGCAACAACATTTATGCTGTTGGAAGGTTATAATGTTTTTAACTCAAAGTGTATTGCAAGGCATTTATGCATCATCTGCTGGAGGGGTTAAGGTGCAGCTTACCAGCTTCTCTGTAACCACAACTTCTGGCACAATCTTGATAGATTGGGGTGATGGATTATCTGATACTGTATTATCTGTGGTGGACACCAATCACAGCTTTTCATGCCCAGGTGCACCTGCTGCTCCAGGCTTTTGGAACAACATACAACCTTGCATATGAATCGTACTTACTAGTAAATTATATCTTCTCTCAATATATTCACTTAATTAAGGGTACTTGAACTGCATAACCTCATACTAATAAACATAAATAATATTACATATGGCTTTTAATTCAAATGTGGCGAATAACCTTGCTGTTGTTGAGTATGGTAAATTTGTGGAGATTGTTAATGATTCAAAGTTTCCACCCATTTCTGTAATCAGAACAGAATATGCAGATTCTTCCTATGGTACACTTACTGCTTTGTCAGTGTATCCAAAATATGCTGTTCTTACTTATTTGGCGAACCCTGAGGATATTAAAGTTTCTCTTTCTGCAGAAAATATTAATGTAAATTTACAAGATGTAGAAACTATTTTAAATGCAATACAACCTGATGTGGCTAACATTGAAACATTGTTAACTAGAACCAATACTTTAGTTAATTCGGTATCTGCATTGCTGGGCAATCAATTGGGCGCCAATGGTGTGGTATTCTGTCAGCCTTCCAATGGCACAGTCACCCAAAACTTCAATGCTGTGCAGGTGTTGAGTGCATGCAAATTTTCAGACATTGCCATTGCCAACTCCACCACCACAGGACTAACCAATTATGAATTTCCCCAAAACTTCATCTTGACTGCTCCCATCACAAGCTTGACTCTATCTTATGGTGCTTTAATAGCATTTAAATGATATGCCCAAGTTAGGAAAAGGAGTAGGAATTGCATTCATTGGCAAAGGCTCTTTGTCTAAAGCAGATCTCCCTGTGGCAGTTTGGACCTTTGCAACACCTGCTGCTGGAAGAACCATTACTGAATTTTCAGTATCCACAACTTCTGGAACCATCTCAATCAATTGGGGAGATGGTACTTCCAACACAATTAATTCAGAAGCCCTTGTAAACAAGACATATTGAACATAAATACATAATACCATATGGCACTCACAAGCATATCCATAACACCTCAATTTGGTAATTCCACAGTTACAGCCATTAACTGTGGCACCAGCATTCCCAGACTCGGTGGCACCATAGATCTGTCTGCTTTTCCTAATTTGCAGCAGTTTGCATGCAATTCCAATGACATAACAGCACTGTCTGGTTATGCACAGAACAGCAATTTAATAAATGTTCAGTTTTCTGGTAATAAAGTAACTGGACCCATTCCTACTTTGAGTGGTTTGAACAATTTGCAAACTTTCCTGTGCCAAGACAATCTGCTCTCTGGACCCATTCCTGCTTTGAGTGGTTTGAATAATTTGCAAAATTTTCAGTGCCATGCAAATCAACTCACTGGACCCATTCCTGCTTTGAGTGGCTCAAGGAATTTGCAAAATTTTCAGTGCTATTCAAATCAACTCACTGGACCCATTCCTACTTTGAGTGGTTTGAACAATTTGCAAACTTTCCTGTGCCAAGCAAATCAACTCACTGGACCCATTCCTGCTTTGAGTGGCTCAAGGAATTTGCTAAGTTTTCAGTGCCATGCAAATCAACTCACTGGACCCATTCCTGCTTTGAGTGGTTTGAACAATTTGCTAAGTTTTCTATGCTTCAGCAATCTGCTCACTGGACCCATTCCTGCTTTGAGTGGCTCAAGGAATTTGCAAAATTTTCAGTGCCATGCAAATCAACTCACTGGACCCATTCCTAGTTTGAATGGCTTGAACAATTTGCAAACTTTCACATGCTTCAGCAATCTGCTCACTGGACCCATTCCTGCTTTGAGTGGTTCAAGGAATTTGCAAAATTTTCAGTGCCATGCAAATCAACTCACTGGACCCATTCCTACTTTGAGTGGTTTGAGTGCTTTGCAAACTTTCCTGTGCTTCAGCAATCTGCTCACTGGACCCATTCCTGCTTTGAGTGGCTCAAGGAATTTGCAAAATTTTCAGTGCTATTCAAATCAACTCACTGGACCCATTCCTACTTTGAGCGGTTTGAGTGCTTTGCAAACTTTTATATGCCAAGACAATCTGCTCTCTGGACCCATTCCTGCTTTGAGTGGCTTGACTAATTTGGTAGATTTTCGTTGCAAGAACAATCCACTTGGTGGATCAATTCCTAGTTTGAGTGGTTTGAACAATTTGCAAAATTTTCAATGTCAAATAAATTCATTAGTTGGG
>Ga0247843_1005743_pt1 | contig 16927 bp, 15 predicted proteins | sample LaCruzMarch2017__FD_192420 | JGI IMG/M metagenome (GOLD analysis project Ga0247843, IMG submission 192420) | Freshwater microbial communities from meromictic Lake La Cruz, Castile-La Mancha, Spain - LaCruzMarch2017_8m | ecosystem: Environmental > Aquatic > Freshwater > Lake | place: Spain... | reverse complement strand
GAATACAAAAGGAAGGGCTAACAATGCGATCCACCGAATGGCTACCCGCGTCACGCTCCGTGCTGGTTCCGCTTCGCTCCACTGGCACAGATCGCGCCACGGGTAGCCATCGGTGATCGCGGACGTTGTGCCAGAATAATGAATGCAGTCCAAGCACTCGACAGGTTTCTCCAGCAGACACTGGATCCACTGAAAGCCCGGAGGTATTGCGATCTTATTCTGCGTCCTAAAGGCCAGCGGCGATTTCTTGGTGATTTATACCATGCCGTCGGCAACAGCTTTCGTGCAGGACTACGCAACACACCATTGAGTGATCGGCAGCGAGCACAACCTGGCTATTCGTTTTCCGAGGTCAGAGGATTCGGAACGTCAGAGACTTCACTGAACGACGGATTTGAAGAATTGATGCCGAACACTGGATGGTTGCTCATCGATACAGAGGGTAGATTCGGCATTTACCAACCAGAAGATATGATCGACGACCGGCGAGAAATAGATGCACAACAAGCCATGGGAGGCAACCGGCGATAACGTCCCTAGTTGAATCGGAGATTGTCCCGCCGGTGCCTCCATATTAAACGTTACCAGAAATGAAGCAGCTGATCGCGCGCTTGAAATACTTCTTCACCGGCAAGCATGATCCGATGAATCTGCTCAACGGAGTCTACCACCGCAACCTCCCGAGGCGATTGACGATATCGAGGGGGATGCTGAAGTCTGACGGGCTTGCATACGAAGCAAGCGATCTAGTCGCGACCCTTTGCCACAGTAAAGATGACAATGAGTTTTCCTTCGCTCAGAAGCTCCGAAGCCTGCCGAAGCTTTGGGGCACCCTCGAGGCACTCATGTATTACGATTCCCAAGTCAACAACGGAGGTCACGAGCACTACTTTGCGAACTCGGAGGGTGCGTTTCTGGATCTGGTTGAGGATGGATTGGGGGTGTATGCTGCGGAGTGTCACCAGCACATTTTCAAGCGGGCTCTATTCCGATACAATCCCGGGCTCTACGCGGAATATTCTTATCTGGACGTCACAGCGGAACCAAACCTAAGATCTCCTTATTGCGATCTCGACGGTCTTTACTTCAAGGCCAGTCCGAAGCTGCCTGCTTTGGTTGACCGCTTCATTCGTGGCAACCTCTCACTCTACAAAAGACGGTAGAAGAAGCCGCGCCGTGACAACCGCTGCCAGCCGTTAAGTTTCGATGATTTCCCCTGACTGCAACCCTAACCTTGTGATCGACGCTCGCCCCCGTTGGTAGTGGTGCATGCGCTCATCATTCGCTGACGAATGAAACGTGCCCTCAAATGGATTGGTGGAATTCTAGGAGCCTTGGTGCTGACGGCGGTCCTTGGAATTTCGTGGGTGGCCTACAGCTTCAACAAAGCGCTCGAACCGATTGAGTCCGTGGATCAATATCATCAGGTGTTGACGGATTGGAAGGCGAGCGGACTGGTCGATCACTTCCCCGGCTCCTTGCCAGCGAGCGCCCGCAATGTGAAGTTCTCTGCGTTCCCGGGGTTCCTGCAGGGAGGCGGCCATGTTCAACTCCGAATGGAGCTGCCCGAGGCGGAGGTGAAGAGTCTCTACGATCACGCGGCAAAAGCCGCCAAGCAGCATCAAGACGGAGGGAACTCTTTAACCCTCGTCAATGAGCGGGACGATGGATTGTGGAGCACCGACCCCTACACTCTTGCCAAGGGAACCCACGAGTTTCCAAGCGACTACAGGATCTTTATCTTTGATGCCGAAAGCCACAGGAAGGGGTATGACTGGAACCATGGTGAGAGCAAGGGGGTGGTTGTCAGCTTGCAACGAAACGAGGTTCTTTACTACGCCGAGAACTGGTAGGGAACCAAGGAGATGGCGAGGCGTCCTGCGCGATTCAATTGCCTCACCTTCGCGCCTGACCGTCCAAGCCGACTAAAGATCGGCGTCCTCCTTCGCAAAGCCTTCGGAGGACAGGCTCCTTCGGAGATCTGCCATCCACGATCCACCATCCACCATCTTTCCCCGCTTCACCTGAGAATGTACCCCGCCGTCGCCACGACATGGCAGGCGCTGCCGGCGAGGACGAAGAGGTGCCAGATGGCGTGGTTGAAGCGGAGGGACTTCCAGGCGAAGAAGATCACGCCGAAGGTGTAGCAGAGGCCACCGGCGACCATCCAGGCGACGCCGGCGGGCGAGAGGGAGCGGAGCATCGGGCCGAAGGCGAAGACGGCGAGCCAGCCCATGATGATGTAGAGCGCGGTGGACCACCAGGTGTCGCGCTTGCCGCGGGTCAGGGTTTTCAGAAGCACCCCGCCGAGGGCCATGCACCAGACGATCCCGAACAAGGACCAGCCCCAGGGTCCGCGCAGGGCGACCAGGCTGAGGGGGGTGTAGGACCCGGCGATCAGGAGGTAGATGCAGGCGTGGTCGAGGGCCTGGAGGATCGGCTTTTTCCGCGGGCAGGTGGTCGCGTGGTAGAGCGTCGAGGAAAGGTAGAGCATCACCAAGGTCGCGCCGAAAACCGTGGCGGAAATGGTGCGGAAAGTCTCGCCGCCGGCGGTCGCCACCATGACGACCAGCGCGACCACCGCCAGCGCGGTGCCGAAGGCGTGGGTTGCGATGTTGGCCACTTCTTCCGCATGGCTTTCGCACAGCGGGGAGCGGGGCTTGGCGTCGGGGCGCTGCATGGGCGGAATCATCGGCGGCGTGCGGCCGATGTCGAGTCGCCGGACCGGGGGGGGGCTGCGGGCGGTAGTGCAGCCTCGGCCGAATGCGATCCAGTCCGGGGTTTTTCGTGGACGGGGGGCTCCGCCCTTGCAGGCCCGGGGGGCGACCGTTAGTTCATGGGCCATGCGCATTCTCATCCGTGACCTCCTCCGCTCGACCGCTCCCGCCGACCTGATCCATGCCGCCGGCTGGGTGCGGACGCGGCGGGATTCGAAGGCGTTTTCGTTTCTGGAAATCAACGACGGATCCTGCCTCGGGAACTTGCAGATCATCGCGGACGTGGGGATTCCGGGATCGGAGCACCTCGCGAAGATGAGCACCGGGGCATCGGTCACGGTCGAAGGCAAGCTGGTGCCTTCGCAGGGCGGGCAGCAGGCGTGGGAAGTGCAGGCCACGGCAATCCGCCTTCTGGGTGAGGCGCCGGAAGACTTTCCGCTGCAGAAGAAGGGGCACTCGACCGAGTTCCTGCGCAGCATCGCCCACCTGCGGCCGCGGACGAACCTCTACGGCGCGATGTTCCGCGTCCGCAGCCGGATGAGCCACGCGGTGCACCGCTTTTTCGCCGAGCGGAGTTTCTACTACATCCACACCCCGATCATCACCGCCAGTGACTGCGAGGGGGCGGGGGAGATGTTCCGGGTCACCACGCTCGATCCGAGCCAGGCCAAGGCGCAGTCGTATGCCGATGACTTCTTCAACAAGGCCGCGCACCTGACGGTGTCGGGGCAACTCGAGGGTGAGACCTTCGCCTGCGCGCTGGGGAACATCTACACCTTCGGGCCGACTTTCCGCGCGGAGAATTCGAACACCTCGCGCCACGCGGCGGAGTTCTGGATGATCGAGCCGGAGATGGCGTTCTGCGACTTGCAGGGCGACATGGACCTGGCGGAGGCGATGGTGAAATACCTCGTGAAGGAGGCGCTCGACCACCAGGACGGCGACCTTTCGATCTTCGAGAAGTTCGTTGACAAGGGCCTGCGCGAGCGGCTCGAGTTCGTCGCGGAAAATCCCTTCGAGCGGGTGTCCTACACCGAGGCGGTGGCGATTTTGCAGAAGTCGGGGAAGAGCTTCGAGTATCCGGTCGAGTATGGCCTGAACCTCCAGAGCGAGCACGAGCGCTGGCTGACCGAGGAGCATTTCAAGAAGCCGACGACGGTCTTCAACTACCCGAAGGAGATCAAACCCTTCTACATGCGGCTGAACGACGACGACAAAACGGTGACCGCGATGGACCTGCTGGTGCCGGGGATCGGCGAGATCGTCGGTGGCAGCCAGCGCGAGGAGCGGCTCGACGTGCTGCTGGCGAACATGGAGCGCCACGGGCTTTCGCTGGAGGACTACGGCTGGTATGTCGACACCCGGAAATACGGCACCGTGCCGCACGCCGGCTTCGGGATGGGCTTCGAGCGGATGCTGATGTTCGTCACCGGGATGCAGAACATCCGCGACGTGATCCCGTTCGCGAGGACGCCGGGGCACTGCGAGTTTTGAAGGGGCGGCCCGCGCCGCGCGCGGCAGCGGGAGGCCGGGGTGGAAAAATTTCCTGATAGCTCCGGGAAAATGCTGCGGTTACCCAAATAGGTAGTTGTCAGACAGGTTTCCCCGTGTATTTACATTCGCAAACCCAGTCTGAAATTCTGATGAAAAACCCACCGACCGGAGGTGTCTATTCTTTGCGCCGGCATTCGCCAGCTCGCCAGCAGCCGCGCGGCTTCGCTCTCGTGATCTCCCTGTCGCTGATGGTCTTGCTGACCATCTTGGCAGTCGGCCTGCTCGGACTTTCAAGTCTTTCGCTGGCCACTGCCGGCCGCGAAGCCGATCTGGCCGAAGCGCGTGCGAATGCCCGCATGTCACTCGCCCTGGCGATCGCCCAACTGCAGAAGGAGACCGGACCGGATCGGCGGGTGACCGTCACCGCGGACCAGCTTGCCGCCGGAGCGGACGGCAATGAATCGGCTGCTGGAGAAGGGCGCCGTCACTGGGCCGGCGTCTATCGTTCGTGGGGATCCAGCTCCACCACCCGCCCGAGCCCCGAGTTCCTGTCGTGGCTGGTGTCGGGGGAATCCCGGGAGATCGAGCAGCTCAACACCGCCAAGAGCAGCGCCAACAGCGGAGCGGACTTGGAAATGGTTGGCAGCGGAACCGTGGGCGACAGCCCGGGCGGCTTTGTCAGGGTGCCCGCCCTGACGGTCGATTCCCTCTCCGGCGGGAAGGCAAGGTTCGGCTGGTGGACTGGCGATCAGGGGACCAAAGCCGCTCTGGCGACCCCGCCGGCTCCGGTGGACACCTCGCTGGCCGCCGTTCGCTCCTCGCTGCAGGGCGCTCCGCGCAATGCCGTCGAACTGGCTTCCTCGGGCAAGGTGGGCAAACCCTTCGCCGGCCTGGATGCGAAGGACCCTCGTCTGGCCCTGGTCACGGACTGGCAGCAGTCCGCCTTTCTCGCGTCGGACAAGGAATCCATGGGCGGGCTTTTCCATGATCTGGCGCCTTCGTCCACGGGACTCCTGACAAACCTCCGGACGGGCGGATTCCGCAAGGACCTTTCGATGCAGCTCGAGCGCCCGCCGAGCACCGCCAACAGCAGCCTGGTCTCCAGCAAGACAGCCCTCTACAAGGCAGGTGGCGAAAACGGCATCAACCTTCACGAGCTCTGGGCCTACTACAACCTCTACAAGGAGTTGACCACCAGCGGCAGCCACAAGTTCACCACGGGCGGGAACGTGGCCTCCGGTGCTCCGCGCCTGGTCGTGGCGGAAGGCCCGGACGCTTGCGCCGCGGACGACGAGTTCTTCTTCAAGCAGCCCACCATCATCAGCTACCAGATGGTGTTGTCCCTCGAGACCCGTGAGGTGAACGGCCAGAACCTGCTCCATGTCGTGTCCGACCCCATCATCACCTTCTGGAACCCGCTCGACATCCCGGTGGTCCTCCCGGTCAGCTCGTTCTATTCGATCAAGTATTTCGCGATCCCCTACGACGTGATCGTCACGGTCGGCGGCGCCACCTATCAGTGCCCGCTGATCCGCTCCTTCACCAGCGGCGACAGCAACTTCATCTCATTGATCGCCGGAAACCAAGTGCAGCAACTGGTGTTCAAGCCGGGCGAGGTGATCAAGGTCTCCCAGTCCGGTGACATGATCGTCCGGGCAGGCGCGCAGACCGACCACCGGCTGCAGGCGAAGGCAGGCTTCAACTTCGGAGGCGGCATTTCCTACCCGATGCGCGACAATAACGGACAGACGATTTCCGTTCCGGCAACCGCCAGCGTCCGCTATGAGGCCCGCGCCAACGGCTTCACCGCCGGCCAGACCGGGTCGAGCGGCCTGGTGCCGCCGGGTTACTCCAGGCACAGCCGGCACTTCTCCATCAGCCACCACGAGGTCTATGTCGGCTTCGACCGGAAGGACGCCGGTCCCAGCCTCGGATTCGGGGGCATCGGCGCGGATTGGGATTTCGGCAACCGCCGTCTCAAGCCCGGCGAAATCCGTGCGTCAAATGGACCCGGCACCAAGCCCTCGGGTGATCGCATGTTTGCCAACAACAACCCGAATGTTTACCGGCCGATCCCCAGTTCCGAGACCCGCCAGCTGAGCGCCGCCGAACTGGCGGGTCGCAAGGCTCCGATCATGATCATTTCCTACAACGCCAAGACCGAAATCGGAACCGATGCCGCCGCCCGGACGCGCTACCTCGGCCGCTTCAACCCGAAGGCCCATCACGTCGATTTCTACGACCTCAGCCAGGCAGAGCGCGACATGCTGCCCTACGAATACACCGTTGATGCGTTGAACAGTTGGAAGAACCGCTCCCTCGAAACGAGCACCACCGGCAATGCCTACTACGGCGGCGGCATGAATGCGGAATTGGGGACCACCCACGTCGCCACCCATTCCGTTCCGCGCGAGCCGCTGGTCTCCCTGGCCGCCCTCCAGCACTCGTTCGCCAACGGCTTCGAGATCCTGCGGCCGACCGATGGGTATGCGACGCTCAACAACCGCGAGCCCCTGCTGCCGCAGATCTCCCATGCGATCGGCAATTCCGTGGCACCGCCCATGCTCGCCGCCGGCCAGACGGAAGGCACGCTGTCCGGCGGTCGCCCCGTGGCCGACCATTCGTATCTCGCCAACCTCAACCTGTGGGACGACTGGTTTTTCTCCGGGATCACCCCTCAAGACCGGGCCACCTACTCGAAGAAGCGAAGCCAGCGCGACGTCGCCAAGGAGTTTTTCGACGGTTCGGCCAAGCTTCCGGTGGTCCGCTACATGCCTGACACCGGTGGCCAGGACATCGCCAAGCTCCTCACCTCCATGTTCACCGGGGCGGTTCCCACCGATGCCGCCACGCAACTCGCCGCTTCGCTGATCCGGGTCGATGGCCTTTTCAACGTCAATTCGACTTCCGTCGAGGCTTGGAAAGCCGTCCTCGGCGGTCTCAAAGGGCGAGACATCGTCACCCGCAGTCCGGAGGGAGGGGAGTCCCTCAAGACCTCCGATGCGACCGACAGTCCCGTCAGCGGCTTGATCTCCCCGCAGGATTTGATCGCAGATTCCAAGAACGCGTCTCTCAAGGACGAAAGCCAGTGGGTCGGCCGCCGTGTGCTCGACGAAGAAGAGATTGAAAAACTCGCCCAGGCCATCGTCAGGGAAGTCCGCCGTCGCGGGCCCTTCCTCTCGCTCTCTGACTTCGTCAACCGCCGTCCGGGCACCGACAAGAACCTCGCCCGGGCCGGAGCCCTCCAGAGCGCTCTTGATGCCGAAGAAACAGGGCTCAACTCCGCCTGGCAGGGGAGCGGTCGCAGTGTCGGGAATGATGTCGCCGGCCGTTTCACGTTCCCCGAAGCCGAGCGGGGTCCCGCCGGCTACGGCATGCCGGGCATCATCAAGCAGGCCGACATCCTGACGCCGATCGCGCCGGTTCTCACCGCCCGCTCGGACAGCTTCATCATCCGCACTTACGGTGAGTCGGTGGACAAGAACGGCAAGGTGCTGGCCCGCGTCTGGTGCGAGGCGGTGGTGGAGCGCAGCAAGGAGTTCGTCGATGCCTCTAACAAGCCCGAGACCCTGCTAGCCAACCTCACGCCGGTGAACAAGGCCTTCGGCCGTCGCTACGAAGTCGTTTCGTTTCGCTGGCTTCACCCCGAGGAAGTCTGATAGCTCATCCGCATGATCCGCATCGCAACCCTGCTCACCTTGTTTTTTTCGGCGGCTCTCCACGGTCAGGAACCTGAGCGTGGTCTCAAAGTCAGGTTTCTCGCGGAACGTGCGCCCAAGGAACTCGGCCAAGTCGTTCTCGCCGCCGGGGAAGTCAAGTCGGCTGCATTCGATCTACCGATCAACAATCTTTCGGATCCGATCGCTCCGCCGGCCCGCGTATTCAGCCTCCGGCCGCTGGCCAAGAATGTCTCGCTCGCCGACGTCACGCTGCCGGAAGACGGGAAATCGTTCATCGTGCTGCTCATTCCGGCGACGACCGGCGGCTACAAGCCGGTCGTGATCTCCTCCGGGGACCCGTCGTTCAAGCCCGGCGACGTCTATTTCTACAACCACGCGGACAAGCCGGTGCTCGGCTACGTCGGCACCGCGAAGTTCATTCTGGAGCCGGCCAAAGGCCAGACCCTGCGGCCGACCGGAGCGAAGCCCGAGAACTATTACGATGTCGGCTTCGGCGTCCGCGAAAAAGAAGGGGACCGGGCCCTCAGTAGCACCCGCTGGCCGGTCGACGACAAGATCCGCTCTACGTGTTCTTCTTCGTGAATCCGGGCACCAAGCGGCTCGATTTCCGCGCGGTCGACGAGTTCGTCCCGCCGGAAAAGCCGGCTCCCTGAGCAGCGGAAGATTGCACGGGTTGCAAGATGCGGCAGGATGCTCCGTAGAACTTGCCGCCCATGACCGAGAATCCGACCCTTGCCGACCGCCGTGCTTTCCTGAAAGCCGGGACCATCGCCGCTGCCGCCTCCGCCTTGCCTTCCGTGCTGAACGCGCAGGTCGCGGGCAGCGCCGAGATCAAGATCGCCCTCGTCGGCTGCGGCGGACGGGGTAGCGGCGCCGCCGCCCAATCGCTGAACGTGCCGGGCACCAAGCTGGTCGCCATGGCGGATGCCTTCACGGACAATGTCGAAGGCGCCTTCAAGAACCTCAAGGGCCAGTTCGGCGACCGTGTGGACGTCCCGCAAGAGCGCCGCTTCTCGGGCTTCGACGCCCACAAGAACGCCATCGACTCCGCCGATGTCGTGCTCCTCTGCACCCCGCCCGGCTTCCGGCCCACGCACTTCGAATACGCGGTCCAGCAGGGCAAGCACGTCTTCATGGAAAAGCCGGTGGCCGTCGACGGTCCGGGCATCCGCAAGGTGATCGAAGCCGCCAAGGTGGCCGACCAGAAGAAGCTCAAGGTCGTCTGCGGCCTCCAGCGCCGCTACCAGACGAGCTACCTCGAGACCCTGAAGATGATCGAGGACGGGGCGATCGGTGATTTCGTTTCGTCCCAGGTCTATTGGGTCAGCGGCGGCGTCTGGGTCCGCGACCGCAAGCCGGAAATGAGCGAGATGCAGTACCAGATGCGGAACTGGTACTACTTCAACTGGATTTGCGGCGACCACATCGCCGAACAGCACGTCCACAATCTGGATGTCGGCAACTGGTTCAAAGGTGCCAATCCGGTAAAGGCGGTCGGCATGGGCGGTCGCAGCCAGCGCGTCGGAAAGAACTACGGCGAAATCTTCGACCACTTCTACGTCGAATATACCTACGCCGACGGCACCGTGATGAACTCGCAGAGCCGCCACTGGAACGGGGTCTGGTCACGGGTCAGCGAAACCGTCGCAGGCACCGCCGGCAGCGCCTACCCGGGCATGATCAAGGACCGCTCCGGCAAGGTCGTCTGGCGTTTCCGTGGGAAGGACAACAACCCGTATCAGACGGAACACGACCGGCTCTACGATTTCATCCGCACGGACACGCCGAACAACGACGCCGTTCGCACTGCGGAAGCCACGTTGACCTCGATCCTCGGCCGCATGGCTTGCTACAGCGGGGCCGAGGTGACTTGGGACCAAGCGATGAATTCGGAGCTCGATACCCTGCCGAAGACCCTCGCCTGGGATGCCGATCCCGGCCCGAAGCCGGGTGCGGACGGCATGTATCCGGCTCCAGTGCCGGGCGCCGGGAAGTACTATTGAAGACGCCGGGTCCGGATCGGAGTGTCGCCTTGAAGGCGACATGACGATGGACGGGCGGCATCCTGCCGCCCGGGTCGGGTGGCTCCGCCGTGGCAGGCGGCTGGAAGCCGCCTGTCCGTGTCATGTCGCTGTGACAGCGACACTCCGCTCACGCCAAGGAGCGGATGAATCTCGCGAAGAACGCCGCGCCTTCTTCCAGCGCGTCGATCTCGATGAATTCGTCCGCGGTGTGCGCCTGATCGATCGAACCCGGGCCCATGCAGACCGACGGCAGGCCGGCGGCGGAAAGGTGCGCGGCGTCCGAGAACCACGGCGCGCCGACCGGCTCCGAGGCGGGACGTACTTCCTGAATGCGGTCGATCCACGGGTTGGTCGCCGGGGTTTCCATCGGCGCGTTCTCGTGCGGGCGGACGATCTCCAAGGGCAGGGCCAGCCGGGCGATCGTCTTTTCTAACAAGTCGAGCGCCCCGCCGGCATCGCTCAGGGCGGGGGTGATTCGGATGTCGATCTCCGCCTCGGCCAGGTCGGGGATGATGTTCGCCCGGGAGCCGGCGCGCAGGACGCCGACATTGATCGTCGAGCGGCCTAGCACCGGGTGGGTGTAAGTGCCGAGAATCGTCGATAGCTCGCGCTCCAACACGTCGAGCGCGCGGGCGAGCTTCATCGCCGCGTTATCGCCTTTCTCCGGCATCGAGGAATGCCCCGCCTTGCCGGTGGCCCTAAGGGTCGCCCACAGCGAGCCCTTGGTGATGTGCACGATGTCGAGCGAGGTCGGTTCGCCGACGATCGCGAAAGCGTATTCGTGGCCGTGGTGCTTGGCGAAATCCTTCGAGCCCCACTGTCCGGACTCCTCGCCCATGAAGGCGACGAAATCGACGGCGACGTCGAGGCTGGCGTGGATCGCGGCGGTCTCCTTGAGGCCCCACAGCATCGCGGCCATCGGCCCCTTGGTGTCGGACGCGCCGCGGCCCCACACGCGGCCGTCGCCAATGACCGCGCCGAAGGGATCGATGGTCATGCTGCCGACGCCGACGGTGTCGAGGTGCGGCCCGAGCAGGATCCGCGGCCGGCCGTCGCGCGGGGCGAAGCGGGCGATCAGGTTCGGCCGGCCCGGTTTGATTTCCTCGAGCGTGACATCGCCGTCGATCGCCTCGATCCAGCCCTGGAGAAAGGTCGCGATCGCCGCCTCGCCCGTCTTGTCGGTCCCGGCCGGGTTGTCGGGATTGACCGAGGGAATGCGGACGAGCTGCTGGAGAAGTTCGACGGGGCCGGTCATGAGAGGATTCAAGAGGATCGGTTCGGGGATCGCAAGGTTTGCGGGTGGGGGGCGTGCCACGGGGCTGCCGGCTGCCGGGGACCATTCCGGTCGGCCGAGGGCGGTCCGACCCTACCTTGGGCGGCTCTGCCGAGTTAGAGCGCGCCGAAGCGGCGGTGGCGGCGGGCGTATTCCTGGGCGGCTTCGAAGAGGTCGGCCTGGTGGAAATCGGGCCAGAACTTCTTGAAAATGACGATCTCCGCGTAACTGATCTGCCACAGCAGGAAATTCGACACGCGCAGCTCGCCGGAGGTGCGGACGAGCAGGTCGGGGTCGGGGATGCCGGCGGTGTAAAGGCGCGAGGCGAAGGTGGCGCAGTCGATGGTCGCGGGGTCGAGCTTGCCCGCGGCGGCGTCGGCGGCGAGCGAGCGGGCGGCCTCGACGATCTCCTCGCGCGAGCCGTAGGACAGGGCGAGGACGAGGGTCAGCGAGGTGTTGCCGGCGGTGCGGTCGATCGCCTTGTCGAGCTTGCGGCGGGTTCTCTCCGGCAGACGGTCGAGGTGGCCGATCGCCCGCAGCCGGACGTTCTGGGTCATCAGCTCCTCGGCCTTCTCTTCGAGAAAGCGCTCGAGCAGCAGCATCAGCGCGGTGACCTCGGCGGCGGGGCGGTTCCAGTTCTCGGAGGAGAAAGCGTAGAGCGTGAGGTATTCGACGCCGAGTTCCTTGCAGGCTTCCACGCACTCGCGGACCGACTCGGCGCCGGCGCGGTGGCCGGCGCGGCGGGGCAGGCCGCGTTCTTTCGCCCAGCGGCCGTTGCCATCCATGATGATGGCAATGTGGCGGGGGATGGAGGTGTCGTTCATGTCGCGACCGATGCTGGGGAGTGGCGACGAAGTGGGCATGAAGTCCGGATGAAATTTCAGGCAACCAGCGTCTGCGTGCGGTCGGGTCCGACGCCGACGAATTTCACGGGCGTGCCGCAGAGGTCGCTGAGGCGCTGGAGGTAGGCCTTGGCGTTCACGGGCAGGTCGTCGAATTCCTTGCAGTCGCTGGTGTCCTGCTGCCAGCCGGGGAGTTCCTCGTAGATCGCGACGGCGCGGTCCCAGGCGTGGCGGTCGGCGGGCGGGAGCTCGTGGACGGTGCCATCGATGTCGTAGCCGGTGCAAATACGAAGGATCTCGTAGTTGTCGAGGCCGTCGACGTTGGTGACCGCCAGGCCGGTGGTGCCGTTGACCATGCAACCGTGGCGCAGCAGGACGGCATCGAGCCAGCCGCAGCCGCGCGGGCGGCCGGTGGTGGCGCCGAACTCGCGGCCGAGGTCGTGGAGATACTGCGACAGCCCTTCGTCGGCGGTCGGGAAGGGGCCGGAGCCGACGCGGGTGGTGTAGGCCTTGCAAACGCCGATGACCTGCTGGATCGCCGTGGGCGGCAGGCCGGTGCCGGTGCAGGAGCCGCCGGAGGTGGTGTTTGACGAGGTGACGAAGGGGTAGGTGCCGAAGTCGATGTCGAGCAGGGTGCCCTGCGCGCCTTCGAACAGGATGACCTTGCCGTCTTTCCAGGCCTTGTGGAGCACCGGGATGGTGTTGGTCACGTGCGGCCGGAGGCGGGCGAAGGCGGCGAGGACTTCCTCGGCCTGCTCGGTGGCGTCGAAGGTCGGCAGGCCGAACTTGGCGAGCACCTCGTTGGCGTCGGCGGTGCGGTGGGCGACCATTTCGCGGAAGTACGGCTCGTCCAGTAGATCGGCGACGCGCAGCCCGCAGCGGTTGATCTTGTCGGCGTAGGCCGGGCCGATGCCGCGCTTGGTGGTGCCGATCTTGCGGTCGCCGAGGGCGGCCTCGCGGGCGGCGTCGAGCTCCTTGTGGAGCGGGAGCACGACGTGGCAGCGGTCGGAAATGAGCAGCTTGTCCGGAGTGATCGGGACGCCCTGGCCTTCGAGCCGTTCGATCTCGGCGACCAGGCCGACGGGATCGAGCACGACGCCGTTGCCGATCACGTTGATCTTGCCGTCCCACAGGATGCCGGAGGGCAGCAGGTGGAGGACGTATTTGGTGCCGCTGGCGATGACGGTGTGGCCGGCGTTGTTGCCGCCCTGGCCGCGCACGACGACGTCGGCGGCCTCGGTCAGGTAATCGACGATCTTGCCTTTGCCTTCGTCTCCCCACTGGAGACCGGTGACGATGGTGTTCATTTAAAAAAGTGCCGAGTGATCAGTGAGCAGTGATCAGTGTTTGAATACTTAGGTGTGGCGGACTGCCTCAATTGTCAGTGGCCCGGGTGATCTTGCGAGGGTTTCGTGCGTATGGGGTAACGGAGATGAGCAACATAAGCCCAAGCCAGTTCCACGACGTTTGGCCTCGTCGAGCCAATACCCCCGCGATTTTCTGATGGAATTCGGGCTCTGAAGAGGTGTTTCGTGATGGAGGGCCTTCGGTCAAAACTAGCATTCTATGAGCGTGGTTGGCGTCTAAAATACCCAATGCAAGGTGGTAGGCGCACAGGCCAAGGAGGACGATTCTTAACGAATTCCATAGGGTTGTGAGCGGCCTCATCTCAATCGCTTTGGCAAGCACTCATCCAGCACCGCGCGGTCTATCATCCGGCGGCTCATTGGACCAATTCACAGCGGCTTTCGGCTTCGGCGAGCACCGACAGGGCTTGCTCCTGGCTGACGGTCGGGAAGTCATCAAGGAATTCCGCGAGGTTGTCGCCGGCCTTGAGGTAGTCGAACAGCGTCTTGACCGGCACACGGGTCCCGCGGAATACCGGAACTCCGCCCATGGTTTCAGGGTCGCGGACGATTTCGCTCATGTCTGGATGCTACGGTCGGAATGGCGGGGTTGCGAGCTTACTTCGTCGAGTCGATCAGCGCGGCGAATTCTTCGAAGAAGTAGCTCGCGTCGTGCGGGCCGGGGGCGGCTTCGGGGTGGTACTGGACCGAGAAGACCGGCATGTCCTTGTGGCGGATGCCTTCGACGGTGTCGTCGTTCAGGTTGATGTGGGTGACCTCGACGTTGGACGGCAGGGAGTCCGGGCAGACGGCGAAGCCGTGGTTCTGCGAGGTGATGGAAATGCGGCCGCTGCGGAGGTCCTTGACCGGCTGGTTGCCGCCGCGGTGGCCGAATTTGAGCTTGTAGGTCTTGCCGCCGAAGACGTGGCCGAGGATCTGGTTGCCGAGGCAGATGCCGAAGACCGGCTTCTTGCCGATGAGCTTCTTGATTTCCTCGTGGATGTAACCGAGCGCGGCCGGATCGCCGGGGCCGTTGGAGAGGAAGATGCCGTCGGGATTGCGGGCGAGGACTTCGGCGGCGGGGGTGCGTGAATTCAGCACCTCGACCTCGAAGCCGGCCTGGCGCAGGCGGCGGAGGATGTTCCACTTGATGCCGAAGTCGAAGGCGACGATGCGGTGTTTCACCGGCGGCAGTTCGAGGTAGTTCTCGAGGTGGCCGGTGGAGGCGTTCGACAGCGCGAAGCGGCGGGAGTCGGCCTCCCAGGCGTAATTGTTCGGCGTGGAAACTTCCTGCACGTAGTCCATGCCTTCCATCGAGGGTGCGGCCAGCGCGGCGGCGATGGCGGCTTCGCTCGAAAGCTCGGTGGTCAGGCAGGCGCGCATCGCGCCGAGCGAACGGAGGTGTTTGGTCAGGGCGCGGGTGTCGATGTGTTCGATCCCCAGCACGCCGTGCTCCGTGAAATAGTCGCCGAGGCTCTGGCGGGAGCGCCAGTTCGAGGCGACCGGGGAGAGTTCGCCGATGACGAAGCCGCGGACGTGCGGGCCGGCGGATTCGGCGTCTTCCGGGTTGACCCCGTAATTGCCGATCTGCGGGTAGGTCATCGCGACGATCTGGCCGCGGTAGGACGGGTCGGTGATGACCTCCTGGTAGCCGGTCATCGAGGTATTGAAGCAAATTTCCCCGGTGGTGGTTCCGGAAGCACCGAAGGCACGGCCTTCGAAAAGGCGGCCGTCTTCAAGGGCAAGGATGGCTTTCATGGGCGCGAAAAGCCGCGGAATGAGGGATATCCGCGCGGCGGGCGGAACGTAGGGGAGGGCCGCCCCGCGTCACAAGCGGAATCCGGGACCGCGTGCAATCATGGCCGGAGCAGCAGGAAATCCAAACCCGGGAACTTCGCGAAATCGGCGTCGAAGGAAACGACGCGGCAGCCGTGTTCCAGCGCGAGCGCGGCGATCCAGGCGTCGGTCCAGAGCTTCTTTGTGAAGGTTGGCTGACGACTCCATGCTTCGACTCGGGGGGCGACCAGAGGTGAGTCCTCAAGAAAGGTCACGTCGGGAAGGCTTGAGAATTCCCGGAATCTGGCGATCGCCTCCGAAGGTGTAAACGGATTGCCATTCATGGCCGATGGCAGCGTTAGGATCCGGAGCATCCCGAGCAGGGTCACACCGCAGAAAGCGGAAAGATCGCCGCGCTGTGACGACCAGTAGGCGCTCGCTGCCGGATGATGAAGATGCTGGTCGTCGGACAACGCGACCCAGATGTTCACATCGGGTAGGTCAGTCGGTGATCCTGGCATCTTCGAGGGCGAGGAGTTCGTCGATTTCCGCGTTGGTGAGCCCTGGAATGGCCACGCTGCCTTTCCGGGGCGGCGGCAGCGGGCTGCGGACCGGCTTCGCGGCGGGTTCGGGCTTTGCGTAGAGCTCCTTTTCCACCATGGAGGTCAGCAGCACCTTCAAGGTCACGCCCTCCCGCGCGGCCCTCATTTTGAGGTCGCGGAAGACCGGGTCGGGCAGATCGAGCGTCGTTCGCATGGACGCATCTTCGCATCAAGATGCGAAAACGTCAATCAGCCGCCTCCTCCACTTCCCGCCGCAGCTTGTGGGGGCGGGACAAATTCAGCTCGAAGATCTCCTGGAGCCGCTTGGTGAATTCGTGGGCGCTTTCGTGCTCCAGTGGCATCACCGGCTCGCCGAGCTCGATGCTGAGGCGGATCGGGAATTCGGGCTTTTTCCACAGCGGCCAGCCTTTTTCGAGGAAGCGGGTGTTGCTGCGGATGAAGACCGGGCGGACCGGGACTCCGGCGCGGCGGGCGATCAGGGCGCAGCCGCCGCCGAGGGGATTGATCCAGCGGGCGTCGCGGCGGGTGCGGGTTCCTTCGGGAAAGAGCAGGAGCTGGCCGCCCTCGCGGAGGGCTTGGGCGGCGTCCTTGATCATGCGGGACGACGAGCCGTTCGGGATGTAGCCGGCCAGCCGCGCCCCGCCGCCGAGGAAGGGATTGCAGAGGATCGACTCCTTCATGATGCAGATCGGCTGCGGGAGCTTGGAGATCACGAAGACCGCGTCCCACAGCGAGGTGTGGTTCGGCGCGATGATGACGGGCCCGGCTTCGTGCTTGAGGGCGTCGAGCGATTCGAGGTCGGACTGGACGAGATCGGTTGCCTTTAAATAACGGACGAAGACCCGGAAGGTCCGGTGCAGCATCCCGCGGCCGAGCCGCTTCGCGGTGGCGGTGGGGAGGATCAGGATCAGCGGGATCGAGACCGCGGTGATCAGTAGCCCGGCCACGCCCCAGTAGATGAATCCGCCGAGCGTCGCGACCGCGTCCCAAGGCCAGCGCCACCAGCGGGTCGGGGCCGCGGCGGCTGCGGGGGGGCGCGGGGTCTGACTTTCCAAGGAGGGCATGGATTGAAACGGCGCTGCCATACTAGCAGCCTGTCGGACTTGATACCAGCCTGACAGGGATTTTCCGGCGGCCGGCCGGCCGGATGGGTTGTCAGTCGGTTTTCGCCGGTTTTGCCGCCAGCGCGCGTTCCCATGGGTGCCAGAAGCG
>Ga0247843_1005740_pt1 | contig 16930 bp, 14 predicted proteins | sample LaCruzMarch2017__FD_192420 | JGI IMG/M metagenome (GOLD analysis project Ga0247843, IMG submission 192420) | Freshwater microbial communities from meromictic Lake La Cruz, Castile-La Mancha, Spain - LaCruzMarch2017_8m | ecosystem: Environmental > Aquatic > Freshwater > Lake | place: Spain... | reverse complement strand
GGAAAGCGAATTACATTTTTACACTCCCGGCTTTTTTCTTTATTTGCCATACCATTCAAAACAAACTTTCTACGAAAACGGTCACGACCCTGTTCATTTTGTCTTGCCTGGCACTTTGCCTTTCCAACGAGACATTTATCGGTCGGCCTGCCATGTATTTTCTGGAAAACTACAATGTCCTGATTATTGGAGGCATCTTACTGTTCCTAACGGTACTGATTCAAATGGAGGTATTGAAGCAAAGGGGATTCTATGCTTAATGAGTTTCAAAAGGACTTTTTCAAAAAAAATGCCTTAATGTGGCGTGGTTTTTGGAATTTTGCGCCCCAATATGCCCTAAAAAAGCATTGATTTCATTGACCATTATCCACAAAATTTGAAGGTTAACACACCCCGTAGATGTACAAAAACAAAAAAGTAGTCGTCGTTCTCCCGGCTTATAACGCCGCCCTGACGCTTGAAAAAACTTACCGTGAGATCCCCTTTGACCTGGTGGACGAGGTTATCCTCTGCGACGACCACAGCAAAGACAACACTGCTGAACTCGCCCATTCGCTGGGCATCCAGCATGTGATCGTCCACGAAAAGAACACGGGCTACGGCGGCAATCAAAAATCGCTCTACAACAAAGCGCTCGCGATTGGAGCGGACATTGTCATCATGCTTCATCCTGACTACCAATACACCCCTAAACTTATCCCGAGCATGGTCAATATTATCGGGGAAGAGCTTTACCCAGTGGTACTCGGCTCTCGAATCCTGGGGATGGGTGCGCTCAAAGGAGGCATGCCGATGTACAAATACATTGCCAATCGGTTCCTCACCTTCGCGCAGAACACGCTGATTCACTACAAGTTATCGGAATACCACACTGGGTACAGGTCATTTAGTCGCGAGGTGTTGCAAGCCATCAACTTCAACCAGAATTCAGACGATTTTGTGTTCGACAACGAGATGCTCTCCCAGATCGTGTATGCAGGCTTCGACATTGGGGAGGTTACCTGCCCGACCAAGTACTTTGCCGAAGCGTCGAGCATCAATTTCAGTCGGAGCATGAAATATGGCTTTGGCGTCCTGCGCGTGTCCATTTGCCACTGGCTCCAACGAATGGGGCTATGGAAATTTGCGATGTACCAAAAAATTAAAATATGATTCCATAGCCTATAACTCATTTATTGCGCTCCTCCAAATCCTTCAATACCACCCGCAGTGCCCCTGCCGAAAGCCCAATCTCTATCAAGGTGATCACTAGTGAGGCCATCAACAGCAACAAGCTGGTAGCGAATAGAATTTTCGCCCAAACATGCCATTCTTCATATACGAAGAACATCGTGACCACACAAAGTAACATGCTCGACACGCCGCAAACCTGCATCCAACGAATCAGGGTAAGCCGCCGCTGTAAGCTATGAATTTGCTTAATAAGGTCATCATGCTGCTTTTCTTCATAATCCGTGACCAACTTGCGAATCAAATTGGCAATGGCCAAAAACTTATTGGTATACGCAAGCAAAAGCAGCGACACGGCCGGGAAAAGCAGGGCGGGTGTTTGGATGTCTAATTCCATGGGTTGGTATGTTGGTGATTGGTGGACTGGTGATTGGTGGATTGGTGAGTGGTGGATTGGTGATTGGTAACTGGAGAATTGGGGGTGCAGCTACCTTCACGAATCTACTAGTTACGACTCCACCAGTCACTAATCTACCAATCACCAGTCCACCCATCACCAATTCATCCGGCTAAGCGCTTCGCCCAATTTGTCGGGTTGGATGCGCTTGGCGACAATACGTTTGTCCTTATCCAGCAAATAAATGACGGGCAAGTTGACTGCCGCGAATTGTTTTTCCAGATTTTCAATGCCGTTGGGGCTGGCCAGATCAAGCCATTGCCAGCCTTGCTGCGCCACGAATTTTTTCCAATAGACATGTTGCTGGTCCGTATTCAACGCAATGGTTTTCAAGCCCTTGGGGGTGTAATCAAGATAAATTTGGTAAATTTTCGGCATCATCTCCTTACAATGTTCACACAGGGGACTATAAAAAACGAGCATGGTGACGGGCGCTTGTAAACCATAAAGCGAATGGGTTTTTCCTGCTTCATCCGGCAGTTCAAAATTAATAGCCAGGCTACCCGTCAGGTTCGGGCGATGCACATCGGCTTTGTAGGCAAGGCGTTCCAGTGTGGCCATATCGAGCCAGGGGGTGTCGTCTTTACGCAGGTGTTTGTCCACCAGGTGTACAAAAATCCGATCCGCGCCGGGTGCTTCATTTTGTTCAAAAAACTGCACAAGCCTAAGCACTGCAAAACGATAAAACGCGCCATGACGGGGCATTTTTGCCAGCACTTGATCTATCGCACGGATCAATGAATCCGGTTGCGGAACCACATGCCGGGCGAAAAATCCATCAAAGAACGAGTGCCAAAAGTTGTTGTATAGCAGTCGCTCGTCCCTGAAATCGGTGTGGTCAAAATAGTGCGCCCGTTGCCAGGCCGCAAAGGCCGGATTGTTTTTTCCGTTCAGCGTAGGCTTCAGTTTTTTGGGCCCCGAGTCCTCGGGGGAGGGCCGCACGGAAAGCAGCATTTGAGCATAAAGAGTTGAAGGATAGTTTTTTGTGAAGGCGATGGCGATGGAATCTCCGGCTTGGTATAGTGCTTCGAGGTTCTTTTGCAGGGGTTTCAGCGATTCCGGGTCGCCCTTCGTGGCGCGGCCTACCATGTCGAGCATTTGTTCCTGTGCTGTTATTTTTTCTTCTAATTTTATCCGCTCTTTTTCGAAGGCAAAATAGGCACTGTTCTCCAGTGAATTTTCCACCATCAGCGCTTCGGGTTGGTTGGCAGCACCACGAATGGAGAAGGAATCGGAAGGGGATGCCAGTATAAAATCGAACAGCCGCGAATTGCCCGCAGTCAGGAAATACAGTCCAGGCTTCAAGTTTTCTTTTTGAAAGGAAAATTTACCGGTAGCAGGGTTGACCGTCGCCGAATCAAGGCGAAAGGCTTGTCCGCCCAAATAGTAACCCAAATTAACCACCGAACCTTGCAGTCCCTCCAATTGAAAAGAAAGTGTGGCGCGGCTGGACGTTTGCGCTGTGGCATGGTTGAAAAAAAGAAGCGTCAGAAGCGCCAGAAGAACGCGGTTTAGCATGGCTGGAAATGTTTATTGCTCTTTCAAAAGGGTTTCAATGTCCTTCATAAACCGGTCCACGTCTTCAGCATTCGTTCCATCACAGAAGGAGCGGACGTGTCGGTTTTTGTCCACCAAAATCAGTCTGCCGGAGTGATCGAAGCCGCCGGGCGCAGAAGGGTCTTCCGTGGCCACGCTAAAATAGTTGTCGGCAATGGCATAGATGGCGTCGTGTTCGCCGGTCACCAAATGCCACTTTTTGCTTTCAATCCCGATTTTTTCGGCGTGGTGTTTCAGAGCAGCCACGGTGTCGTTGCGGGTGTCAATCGAGTGGGAGAGCAGGAGCAAACGATCCTCGTCCTTAAATTTCTGATAGACCCGCAGACCGTTCGCTTTCACTTTTGGACAAATGGTGGGGCAGTGGATAAAAAAGAAATCCACCACGTAGGCTTTGCCGGCAAAAGTGGCATTATTGACCACCTGACTGTCCTGGTCAACAAATTGAAAATCAGGTATTTGGGGGTAAAGCGTGTCGCCTGCCGGGGTCACGTCGCGTTCGCCGAGAATGGGGAGTTTACCGGGGTTTTTATCTAAAAAACAACCGGTTGCGAGGGCGATGAACGCAAGAAAAAGGAATGTGTAAATACGATGAAGTGGCATATGTATGAGAGTGTGCTTAATTAATCGCCATAGCCTTGTGCGAAGGAGGTTTAACCGCCATAGCCTTGTGCGAAGGAGGTTAAGGTGACAAAGGTACAGAAACGTTGAACCATCAAAATCGTTTGAGTTGAGCACAAATCGTAAGCTTGTCATCTTGTCTCATAAGTGGTGGTATGGCCATTAGGCCGTCGGGACAAGGGCGTTTACGCCCCGCATTTTATTTTACAGCGCCGTAAACGGCGCAGCTCCCGACGGCCTAAAGGCCATGCCACCACCTATGATTCAACCTCTTGCTTTCCAACAACCTTAAAGCCTGTGCAGAAATCTCATTCCGGCGTACATTCGCCCATTCAACCGCCGAAGCGTCCCGCGAAGTGAGGTTTCAACCGCCGAAGCGTCCCGCGAAGTGAGGTTTCAACCGCCGAAGCCTTGCGCTATGGCGGCTAAACCGCCGAAGCCTCGTGCGAAGGCGGTTTAACACACATAACACATGAAAAAACTATTTTTCCTATTCCTGGCCCTTTCCATTGCCGTAAGCCTCTCCGCCCAAGGCATGTGGTTGCCTTCCTTAATCGAAAAACAAAACGAAAAGGAAATGAAAGCGCTCGGCCTCAAACTCTCCGCCGACGATATTTATTCACCCGCCAACCCCAGCATTAAAGATGCGATCTGCCTGTTCGACGGCCGATGCACGGGTGAAATGATCTCTCCGGAGGGTCTGCTGCTTACCAACTACCATTGCGGCATTGATGCTATTCAGCAACTCAGCACCCTTGAAAACAACCTGGCTGAAAATGGCTACTGGGCCAAAGACCGGGCTTCCGAACTTCCAGCAGCGGGTGTAACGGCCACGTTTGTGATGCGGATGGAAGACGTCTCTATTGTAGCCTTGCAGGGGGTAACCGAAAATATGGGCGAGCGTGACCGGCAATCGCAAATTGACAAAAACATCGCCAGCTTAAAGGCTACCACCAAAAAAGAGAAATGGGAGGACGTGGAAGTGCGTCCGATGTACACAGGCAACCAATTCTATCTGTTTATTACACAAACCTTCAAAGATGTGCGTTTCGTGGGCGCTCCTCCCGGTAGTATTGGCAAATTCGGTGCAGATACAGACAACTGGGTGTGGCCACGGCACACCGGAGATTTCTCCATGTTCCGCGTGTATGCCGACAAAGACAATCACCCGGCAGCTTATTCAAAAGACAACCTGCCATACCGTCCGCGGCATTTTCTTCCTATCTCACTCGATGGGGCAGACGAAGGTGATTTCACGATGGTGTACGGATTTCCCGGCGTCACCAACGAGTATCTCACCGAAGCGGCGGTGCGTCAAATCGGCGAGGTGCTTGACCCCGCAAAGGTCGCTATCCGTGATCGTTCGCTGAAGATCATGGACGGCTTTATGCGCAAAGACCCAGCGGTGAAAATCGCCTACATTGCCCGTTATAGCAGCATTTCCAATGCCTGGAAAAAATGGCTCGGCGAAATGCAAGGCTTAAAAACCTACAAAGCACTCGATAAAAAGCGCGAATACGAGGCTGAATTTTCCCGCCGTATTCAGCAAAATCCGGGATGGAATACCCGCTGGAAAAATCTGTTGCCCCGCCTTCGCCAACTGTATCAAGACATTGAACCTTATGCTCTGGCACGCGATTATTTTTCTGAAACCATGGTGCGCAACAACGAAATTCTATCCACAGCAGCCAATTTGAACATCTGGATTGATTCTTATGACGAAAGGAACAAAACCGTATTTACCAGCAAAATCGAAAATGTAAAAGTTGGCATGGATGGCTTTTACAAAAACTACCACCCCGCAGTGGACAAGGAGGTTTTGGCTGCCATGCTGGAATTGTATGCTGAAAACACCAAACCCGAATGGGGCGCCCAAGACTTAAAGGTTATGGCAGAAGCGGCAGGAGGGTATCCGGCCTTGGCGAAAAAGATAATCGAAACGAGCATCCTCACCAACCGCGAAAAGTTCAGGACACTATTGGACACCAAAACACCCCTGGAAATCACGGAAACTCTAAAAAAAGACATCGCTTACGAGCTTTGGGCCCGCCTCCAGACCAAATACGCAGCAGAAGTACAGCCCAAACTCCAGGAGCTACAGCCACAAATCAATCTCCTCCAACGCCAGTATATGGCGGCGCAAATAGAGGTTTTTAAAGAAAAACGTTTTTTCCCGGATGCAAACAGCACGCTACGCATCACTTACGGCAAAGTGCGCGGCTTCTCACCCCGAGATGCGCTTCAATACGAATACCAGACCGACCTCGACGGCGTGATGGAAAAGTACATCCCGGGCGACTATGAGTTCGATGTGCCACAAAAACTGATTGAACTCTGGAAAGCCAAAGATTACGGCCAGTATGCCACTGCCGATGGGCGTTTGCCCGTGGCCTGTATCGGCACCAACCACACCACCGGTGGCAACTCCGGCTCCCCGGCGCTCGACGCAAACGGCAACCTCATTGGCCTCAATTTCGACCGGGTTTGGGAAGGCACCATGAGCGACTTGAATTATGACCCCGCCATTTGCCGCAACATCATGGTGGATGCCCGGTATGTGCTATTTTTGGTGGACAAATTTGGCGGCGCAGGGTATTTGCTGAAAGAAATGAAACTGGTAAAAGGGAAGAAGAAAAAACGGCATTAGTCGTCATTGGGGTCATTAGGGGTCATTATGAATGACGACTAATGACCCAATGACCCCCAATGACCTAATGACCCCTAATGACCCCTAATGACCCAACGACGCCCAATGACGAATAAATCATGAACCGCCCAACCCTCCCCATATTTCAGAACATTTCGTTCAATCCGAACTACATCGAGGAGTACATCCCGATGCAGCCGCTGCATACGATGGTGTTCGACCGTTTTTGTGAGGATGGATGGACGTATTGGTCGGATCAAATTTTCAGGCGCAATTACTGGGAATGGCGCGGGCGGCCATGCCGGGTTGTTTTGTTACGCATTGATCTGCGCAACTTTGAATTCAGCAAAAGTCAGCGCAAGTGCCTGCGCCGCAACGAGGATTTGGTCATCCTGCGCCGTCCGATCCGCATTGAGCCGATGCACGAGATGTTGTTTGAGCGTCATGCCCGGCGATTCAGGCATAACCGCCCGGAGAGCATTTATGGTTTTTTTAGTGCCTTCAGCAGTCTGATGCCTTGTTACGGAATACAGTTTGATGTGTTCAGCGGGGAGCGGCTGGTGGCCACAAGTTATTTCCACATGGGGCGCAAAAGCATGGCCGCAAACTACTGCATACACGAACCCGATGAGTGGAAGCGCGGCCTTGGCACCTTCACCATGCTTAAAGAGATCGAGTTTGCCATTGAGCACAAACGCCCGTATTACTATCCCGGTTTTGTGTACGATGTGCCGAGTGAGTTTGATTACAAGTTGAATTTCACCAATCTGGAGTATTTCGACTGGTGGGGCAATTGGTACCCACTGGAACGTTTGCCTGTGCGCGATTGGCGCAGTGAATATGAGGTGGCGTTGCCGCTGACGGAGGAGGAGCTGAAGGATTATCGGAAGGATGTGCCGATGTGAAAGCATCTATTGGTCCAGATCATTTTGCCACTAATTACACTAATTTTCACGAATTATCTTGTTTTTTTTGTACCAATTCGTGAGAATTAGTGCAATTAGTGGCAAAAAATGATCGGGGAGAAGTAAGGAGGTTTGTCTATATTTTCAGAATCTTATACGTTTTGGTTTTACCGTTTGATGTGAACTCAACGTACAAAATGCCCGAGTGCTCCGGTTCCAATTGTAATTGAAGGGAAGTTTCCCCTATCATCAGCTTACCTCGTTCAAGGGTGCGCCCAAGGCCGTCAAACACCTTAAAATTAAGATTAGCAGCAAGTGGGGGAAAAGAGAAAAAGAGGTTTCCATTCGTTGGATTTGGAGCAATTGAAATATTGTAATCATCCATTTCATTTGTGGTCACAAAACCACAAGGCGTATTTCCAATATTGCCTTTGTAATGAATATCCCCGTCCTCATAGCATCGCAGATAACCTGGAAAAATTAATAGACAAAGTCCGCTTTGACCCCACCAATACCCTGAATTAATTGCACCAATACGCTCTACAATTTTACCTGTCCCCCCGGCGCCACCCATTAGCCAGCACTCCTCTGAACTTTGACAAATGCTGCTGACATATTGCACACGCAGTGGCGACCCTCCAATGTTTTCTGTTCCAGTAGAGTCTATTCTATAGGCAATGCCCCATGTCTGGCCTGGGTTGGGAACAATACATCCGTTAAAAATATCAAAATGATCTACTTTAGATCGGATGGTATCACCAGACTTTGCGTCAAAATTGAAGAGGAGTTCCCATTGATTGTCAACATAATAAAAAACGGAATCAGCATTAGCATGGACATATTTATTGAGATCCGGGAAATCCTGAAATTGCCCGTTTATCCATTGCGAACAAGCTAATTCCCGGGCAGCCAAGCCACCTAATAAGGTATCTTTGGTCACTGTAAAAGTGTATAAATTTTGATCCGGTATTTGTTCTCCCGGACGATAATGCCAACGGGCACCGATGGGCGCAAAGGCTTGAAATTGGCCCCATAAATTAAACATGGGGAGGCAAAAAAAGAAAATTGCAACAACGGCTTTCGATTTCATAATTGAATTAATGTTGAATCAATAACTTTTTTGTAATGCTAATACTGTGTTCGTTTTCCAAGGTTTAAAAGTTTACTTCCTGCTTATATTTTAGCGCGAATTTACGTCAAAAATTCTTGCCCACCGAATGCCCGCCGTGGTACAATTCAGAACACCGATACGACTTACACCACCTATACCACCGAAGTAAACACTATAGAAATCACGTCGTATTTCAGCGGTATCCGGCGTTTCCGGTAGTCTCGGTGTTACCTCCATGCGCGTTGCGTAAAATCTGTAAGCCCAACGAGCGACCTTAAAACAGTCGCCCATCCTTCATTTCCACAAAATAATCCATCACAAAAGTGAAAATCCGCTGAGGAATTGTACTTTTCGCCCTCGATTTTTCCTTCACCACTACTTTTCTTGCTAACTGCCTATGAAAAAGCAACTTTTACTCCTCGTGATGATCATGATGGGTTGGACTTCGGCGTACGCGCAAATCCCTGATGGGAGCATCGCGCCAGATTTTACCGCCACCGATCTGAACGGCGGCTCTCACAAACTTTACACCCTTCTGGACTCAGGCTACACGGTCTTTTTGGACGTTTCCGCCACCTGGTGTGGCCCTTGCTGGAATTACCACAATTCTGGCGCGCTTGAAAACCTGTACAATGATTACGGCCCCAGTGGCACCAATGAAGTGCGGGTATTTTTTATTGAAGGCGACGCCAGCACCAACCAGAATTGCCTTTATGGCCCTGCCGGCTGTGTCGGTGGCACCCAGGGGAACTGGGTGGCAGGTACTCCTTACCCTATTATCCATGCCCAAGGGCCTACCATTGCCAATGCTTATCAAATCAGTTATTACCCAACCATTTTTGCCATTTGTCCTTGGGATAAAAAAGTGTACGAGACAGGGCAATTGCCCACTTCAGGGCTGTATGACTTTCATGTTGCGAATTGCGGACCTCCGGCTTTGCTGATCGAAGGCACCTCTATCACCAAAATAAAATGCTTCGGAACCAACACCGGGGCGATTGACATTACTCCCAGCGGTGGCGTACCGCCCTATACTTACAGTTGGAGCAATGGCGCCACCACCCAAGACCTCAACAACCTGGCTGTCGGAACCTATTCCGTCACCGTCAATGGGCGGGTCGGCACGCAGGGAGTTTCTACTTTTGAAGTGGAAGGCCCAGCTGCACCACTTTCACTTGCCTTGGAATCTTCGACCCCGGTGGGTTGCAATGGGATATTGGGCAGTGCTACGGTGATTGCCAGCGCTGGCTGGAGCGAGAACTATACCTACAATTGGCAAAACGGCCAGAATGGGGAAACTGCCTACCAACTCAATACAGGCAACCACGTCGTCAGCGTAACCGACGATAACAATTGCAAGGTGAGCATTACAGTAAACATGGCGCCTCCTGTCTACCCAACGGCCTCCATCGCGACGCCAGGTACGATTATTTGCAGCCAACCAACACTTCAACTCAATGGGACCGGCTCTAGCTCCGGTCCGGATATTTCATACCAATGGTTTGCCGGTGCCGGAGGCAATATCGTCTCGGGGGCAACTACTACCACACCGATTGTGGATGCAGCGGGGAATTATACGCTACAAGTCACAAATATTGTGTCTACTTGCGCCTCATTCGCCAGCAAACCTGTATCCGCTGATCTGGATAAGCCGACGGCCAACGCGGGTCCCACACAAAATATTTCGTGCACCGTACCGGAAGCCACCCTGCAAGGATCCGGCTCCTCTGGCTCAAACTTTAGCTATCTCTGGACGGCCTCCAATGGCGGCAACATCGTCAGTGGAGGCACAACATTCAACCCAGTGGTCAATGGGGTGGGGGATTATACTTTGAAAATAACCAACAGTGTCAACGGTTGTACTCAAACTTCCGCCACCAATGTAACTGGGACCCCCAGGCCTATGCTCGCCACGACCAGTGGCGCGCTTAATTGTGTCGTGTTGGCCATCAAACTCAGCACCACGACCAATGCCGCCAGTCCTACCTTTGTTTGGACGGGCCCCAACGGTTATTCCTCCTCGGAGCAAAGTCCAACCGTAAACCTGTCCGGTTCCTACAATGTCGTCGTAACGGACAGCATTACCACTTGCACCAGCACAGCTACTGCCAACATAACGTCCAATACCAGTGCCCCTGGGGCATCGGCCACGGGCAATACGTTGACCTGCGTCATCAATAGCGCAGTGATCAAGGGCGAAACTCCCGATACCTCGGCATCCTTCGCCTGGACTGGGCCGAATAATTTCAATTCCAATTTGCAAAATCCAAGTGTAGGCGAAGCGGGTACCTATAATCTGGTAGTCACCGATACTTTGAACGGCTGTACTTCCACGGCTTCCGCAGCCGTTGCGCTGAACAATACGCCGCCCATTGCATCGGCCGTTGCACCCGGCAATTTGAATTGTAACAATGCGCAAATTCAACTCAACGGCACAGGTTCTTCCCAAGGCGCCAACATCAGTTATGCCTGGACGGCTTCGAATGGTGGACATATTGTTTCGGGTGAAAATACCCAGACTCCGCTCGTGGATTCAGTGGGCACTTATTCCATCTTGGTTTCAAATGCCGACAACGGCTGCACGCAAACCGCTACGGCCAACGTGGCCCAAAGTCCAACGGTTTCGGCTGTCCTTGCCGCTCAAACCAATGTGCTTTGCAATGGAGCCGCCAATGGCCAAACCACCGCAGCGGGTGGAGGCGGCAATGGCAATTACGCGTATGTGTGGAGCAATGGAGGCAGTACGGCTACCATTGCGGGCTTGGTGGCCGGCACTTATGTGGTGGTGGTAACCGATGGCGAAAATTGCTCCGCTACGATTTCTGTTGCTATCACACAGCCTAATGTATTGACTGCCAACGCCAATGCGACTGCGCAATCAGCCTTCGGCCAAAATGATGGAACCGCTACCGCTACCCCAAGCGGCGGCACCGCAGGGTACTCCTACGTTTGGGACAATGGCGGTACCACAGAAACTATTGCTGGTCTTGCTCCCGGAAATTATACGGTGGTGGTGACGGATGCGAATGGTTGTACCGTGGTTCAATCCGTGACCGTCAACTCTTTCAATTGCACCCTTTCTGCGGATATTTCAGGGGTCAATGTTGCTTGCAACGGTGCGAGCAATGGCTCAGCGCAAGCGATCGTCTCGGGCGCCGCAGACCCTGCCACGTATGCCTGGAGCAATGGTGAAACGACCGCAACGGTGGGCAATCTCGCAGCAGGAACTTACACCGTCAACATCACAGACGGCAACAACTGCCCCGCAGTGCTTAGCATTACAATCAACGAACCAGCTGCCCTAAGCGCCAATGCAACTTCTAGTGCAGAATCTGCGCTTGGTGCGAACGACGGTACAGCTACCGCCAATCCGACAGGTGGAACAGGGATTTACGCATACGCATGGAGCAATGGGGAAGTAACACAAACGATCACGGGCCTGACACCGGGCACCTATACCGTGGTCGTAACAGACGAGAACGGATGTACATCAGCGCAAACCCTGGAAGTATCTTCCTTCCTCTGCGCCATTTCTTCGCAAAATACGATTGCCAACGTGACCTGCGCAGGTGCAGCCAATGGATCGGTTACAGTATCGCTCACAGGTGGCACCGCGCCCTTTACCTACGCCTGGAGCAATGGTGGCAACACGCCAACCATCTCTAACCTCGGGGGCGGCACCTACACGGTAAGTGTATCGGATGCAAATGGTTGCGACTTCAACGCCGTCGCTTCGGTGACGGAGCCAGCCCCCTACACGCCTTGGGATGTTCAAACCGTCAACCCACTGTGTCCAAACGACGCGACGGGCTCAGCCACTGCTTCTATTTCGGGCGGCACCCAGCCCTACAGCTTCCTTTGGAGCAATGGCGCAACAGGCAATACACTGTCAAACGTCCCAGCTGGTAACTATTCCGTTCAGGTGACAGACACCAATGGCTGTCAATCCAGCAGCGCAGTGACCCTCAGTTCCTCAGACAATGAGCCACCTACCATTAGTGCCCAAAACGTCACTTTGGCGCTCAATAACAACGGCACCGTGCAAGTTACACTGGATAACCTTGCAGCTCAATTTGGCGATAACTGCGAAATTTCTGCCATCGTTATCACTCCGCAAAGCTTTGATTGCCAACAGCTTGGCGAACAAACCGTGACCTTGACAGCCTCAGACGTTTCGGGCAATACAGCTGCTGTAACGGCGCTGGTGAACGTGGTAGACAACATCGTTCCGGTACTGAGCTGTCCCGCCAATATCGTGGCTTGTTCCTACAACAACGTGGTGAACTACGGTGCGCCGGTGGCCGAAGACAATTGTTTGCTTGCAGGCAATGGTCACTGGGATTTGGATGGCCCTGCCAGTGGCTCGGTCTTCCCTGAAGGCCAAACCAAAGTGAGTTATACTTACACCGACGCGAGTGGCAATGCAGGCTCCTGCTCATTTGATGTAACCGTTACCAGCGCAGTACTTTTCACCGATGTAAATGTGAACAATGACCTCAACAGTCAGCAGGTTGGCTCCATTGACATTACGGTGGACGGTGGCACAGGACCTTATCTATTCGAATGGACGGATGAAAATGGCAGCATTGTTGGCACTTCGGAAGACGTTGAAAACCTGGGTGAAGGCAATTACGCCGTCCAAATTACGGACGCAAATGGTTGTATTTACACCCAGGGAGACATTAAAGTACAAAATACCAGCAGTGCGAAAGAACCCGCTTGGCTCACAGGTATAAGCCTGCAGCCCAACCCGACAAGCGATTTCACAAACATTGTATTCAGTCTGCCAGTGGCTTCCAGTCTGGAAATCACGGTGATTGATGCAACGGGTCGAATCCTTCTCCGCGACTTTAGCGAGCAGGAAAGTGTGGTCAGAATTGACTGTACCAACCTGCCGGGCGGCGTGTATTCGCTCCGTTTCCGTACGGGCCAGGAAGTGGGGGTGCGGAAGTTGGTAGTGAACAAGTAATTGGGGATTTGAGGATGGGTGGATTTGGGGATTTGAAGCGCCCGCTCGGAGATTCCGGGCGGGCGCTTTTGTAACGGCTGCTTTAGCTGCCGTAGGAAAAAGGCCATTCCCCCCATGCTTCCACCAACGCTGCCTTAACAGGATTTTGAAGGATGTAACGGACTATCTTTTCATACTCGGTGGCATTGTGTACGCGAAAATCAAAAGTCCGTTCGTGCCAGAATTTCCCTTCCATTTTTACCCTTCCGCTTTGGCTTTGTTTTTGAAAAGTATGGGGGTTAATATGCTCGCCCAATTGTTGCAGTGCCGTTTTTAAAGGTACCTCCGTGGCATTTTGAATTTTCCCGATGATCTCGCGAAGCGGTGGGTGCTGATAACTTTCCAGATCATCCAAAGCGGGGTCTTCCACCAGGGTGCTGTGCAAATCAATAAGTAAGTGAACGTGGTTTGGGAGAACGGCGTAGGCCAACAGCGCGTAATCCGAGCCATCCCGCCGGAGGATTTCGTCGGCGACGATTTGGGCCAAAGCCGGTTCGCGAAGATGGGCATGTCCGTATTTTTCCAGGTCCAAAGTGTCGTCAAATCGGGCGAACAGGCGTTTGCGAGTTTGGCGCAAACGGGCTGTACGGTCAGGATGGGGAGCGAATTTGAGCTGTTGAGTGTAGTATTGAAGTCCCAGGCTTTGTCTAAAGCTCTCGGGCAATGCATCCCGCAGCCGCAGGGTAACAAAGAAAATGCCGCCAAAGGAGGATGGAATGGACAGGGTGGGGGACAGGGTGGAATTCACGGGTGCCAGAGATTTGCGCATTCAAAAATAGGCAAAAAATGCGACTTTGTAACTTGATTTTCCAACATGTCTTGGCAGCGAAACTTTGAACTTGCAACTTTGAACTACTCCCCACGCTGCTTCCACTTCTCCATCTGCTCCCTCGCCCCCTCCGAAAGCACCGCCGGATCATATTCCAGCTTAGAAAGAATGTCCAGCAGCGTATTGATGCGTGCTTCAATATCAAAAAACTTGTTGACCACCGCCACGCGGCGGCTTTCCACGAGGCAGTAGCCGCTCTGGAAACTGCCCTTCTCGTAGCGGACCGTGTAGTCCAGCTCGTCGAAGACGTCTTCTATTTTTTTGAGGGTTGTTTGCGTGTAGCGCATATGGTCTCGGATTTTCGCAGCAAATTTGTGGGGCAAAAATACCACGCTCCGTGGCCAAACTTTCGAAAGTTTTGAATATTCGATACTCAAACAGACCTATGAGGTTTTAAAAACCTCATAGGTTTCAAAAACACAACAACTGCACCATGAAAAAAATACTACCGCTCCTACCGTTCCTTTTCCTCCCACTCCTCCTGTCTGCCCAATCCCGTTTCCGCGCTGGGGCCGTGTTGGGCCTTACGGCTTCCCAGATTGATGGCGACCTTTCGGCGGGTTACAACAAACTGGGCTTTCAGGGCGGTCTGCGCGTCATTTCCCGACTCAAGGGGCACATGGAGGCCAGCATGGAAATACTTTATTCACAGCGCGGATGCCAGAACGAACTCATCCCCAGCGACTACGACCCCAATCCTTTTGCTTTGACGCTGAACTACATAGAAGTTCCCGTACAATGGCATTATAATGATTGGCTTGTAGAATACGACGATGAAAAACTCAATTATCACCGGGTGTCGTTCAATGCAGGTCTTTCCTACGCGCGACTTTTCGGTTCAAAAGTAGACGACGATTTTAACTGGCTCAATGGCGTGTCGCCCGATTACTTGGAGAAAAACGACCTCAGTATTGTGTTGGGCGCCAATTTTTTCTTTAACCGGCATTTTGGGCTCACCGTGCGTTGGAATCGCTCACTGGTGTTGCTCTATGATTCCCGCAAGTCGCCCAGGGGAGGAAAAAGTTGGAACCAGCACTGTTTGTATTTCCAGACCGTGTATTTGTTTTGATCCCCACCTTACTTTCGCACCCAAATTTCACTGGTCAAAATTTTTATGAAAAAACCACTTTTGCCTGCCCTCGCGGCTTTTTGCGCGATTGCGCTTATGTTTTGCAAACCAAAGGACAATGTACCCCAAACGGCCACTCCGATGAAAGCGGAGAGCAGCCAATTTTCTAAACGACATTGTGCGAATGAATCCAAGGGCCAGTGCGCCGAGTTCAATATTGCTTACCCTGTTTTTTCGGGCGGAGATACGGCTGTCGCATCGGCCTTGAACAAATCGGTACAAAATTATTTGCTCAGCGCGGTGGGTGGAAACGGGCAGTCGAATTTTGCACAAGCCCTCGATACGGCGGGACAGCAGTTTGTTCAAACGTATTTGGATGCCCTCCAAGACAACCCAGATTGGATAATGGGCTATTCCACCGAAATCACGGACACGGTCTCTTTTATGAACGCAAAAGTGGTGACCATTCAATTAGACGGTTATTCCTTCACGGGTGGCGCGCACCCAAACCCTTTTGGCTTATTGGTTTCTTACGATCTCACAAAAGGAGCGAAACCGCTGGAAATCACCGATTTGGTGAGCGATACCAATGCCGTTCGCCCGGCACTTGAAAAGGCGTACAAAATTTCAAAGGGCCTGAAAGAGACGGATCCCTTGGGCGATATGGTTTACTCCGAGCTGAAACAACTGACCATGCCTGCCAATGTTGGCATCGCGACAGAAGGCATCCGCTTTTTCTACAACGCCTACGAAGTGGCGCCTTACGCCGTCGGAGCAACCGATATACTGCTGACCTGGGAGCAATTGGGCGGGCTGGCGGATAGGAAGAAGTGGGTGGAGTAGCGCTAGGAAAATTAAAATAAAACCGCAAAATGTAAAACCGGAGAACAGGAAAATGTAAAACCGAGAGGGCTTGAGCCGTTGTTTGATGCTTGGGTTTTTGTTGTTTGGTTTTACATTTTCCTGTTCTCCGGTTTTAAATTTTGCGGTTTAAAATCTTCATCCCATGCTAATCAGCTACATCATTCCGACTCCCATTGGGCACATGGAAATAACCGGCAGCGAATTGGGCGTGCGCACCGCGCAACTTTGCGAGGGGCGGGAAACTTCTGCCGACCCTGGTGCCAAAGAGGTTACTGAGATGTTTGAAAACCACCCTGTGGCGGAGTGCGCCCGACAGATTGCGGAATACTTTGCAGGGGCGAGGCAGGATTTTGACCTGAAACTGGACTGGGGCGGTGCGCCTGATTTCCATCGGCAAGTATGGGCCGAATTGCTCAAAATCCCCTTTGGCGCCACCGCGAGCTATTCAGATGTCGCAGAACGTGTGGGCAATCCCACGGCAGTAAGAGCCGTGGGCATGGCCAATCGCAGCAACCCGATCGCCATTGTAGTGCCTTGTCACCGGGTAATTGGCAAAGGGGGCGAGTTGACAGGGTATTTCTATGGTCTGGACACGAAAATGCTCCTGCTTCGACACGAAAACCCGGTGCGGTTTGCAGAACAGGGATCGCTGTTTTAAGGATTTACGATTTTGGGTAGTCAACCGCTTGAGTGTT
>Ga0247843_1005738_pt1 | contig 16932 bp, 17 predicted proteins | sample LaCruzMarch2017__FD_192420 | JGI IMG/M metagenome (GOLD analysis project Ga0247843, IMG submission 192420) | Freshwater microbial communities from meromictic Lake La Cruz, Castile-La Mancha, Spain - LaCruzMarch2017_8m | ecosystem: Environmental > Aquatic > Freshwater > Lake | place: Spain... | reverse complement strand
CCCGCGCTTTCCTGCAATCAGGATTCATCGACGCCGGCGCCCGGCGTTGTGCCCGACCGTCCAGCCCGCCGGCGTCCATGAATCCTAAAGATCCGCTGCCTGACCGGACGGACACGCGGGAAGGGCAGGTGTTGATCGACCCTGTCGTCCGTAACATTATGGCGACCCGGGGGTAGTGGTCCGTTGCTGCCGCTCACACGGCACCAGCTTGACGAAGATTCCCACGCGGCCACAGTGGCGGACTGGCTCAATGAACAGGTTGCGGGACACAAGATTGAACGCCTTTTTTGTGGTCGCCGCACCGCGCACGCTGGGTGAAATGAGAAGGCGGTTCAGAAAGCCGCTTGAAGATGCGCTGATTGGCAAACTCGACAAGGAGCTGACTGGCCGAAACGCCCGGGAGATACTCGGGGCGCTTCACGGCGAGTAGACGGCTTAACCATTGCCGCGGGCAACGGCTGTATCCTGAGTTCACTGGGATTCGAAGCTCTCACGCGCGTTGACATGCGAAAAGCTTCGGTCGACTGCTTGGTACTCAAGTCCTTTGACAACTCTGCCCAGACCTTTTGATATTGATCCATGGCCCAAGGGAACATCGCCGCCATGACTGACGCGCCAGCTGGTGGCCACGCGATCCTGTCCATGTTGCAGGCGTTCATCTGGTTTGATGAAGGGCTGCAGAGCTATATCCGGTCGCGTGGTTGGCCCGAGATTACGCGGCCGCAGTCCATGCTGATGGCCAACCTCGCGCTCGGCGTGAACCGGCCAGCCGATATCGCGCGCCAGCTCGGCGTCACGCGGCAGATGATTCATGCCACGCTCAACCAGATGGAGAAGATGGGCGTGCTCGCGCTGGTCGACAGCCCCGAGGATCGCCGCGCCAAGATCGTCGTGCTGACGCCTGCGGGCGAGAAGATGCGCCGCGACGCGCAGGCGGCCATGCGCCTGATGCTTGAGGAACTCACGCGCCGCATCGGCCGCAAGGCGGTGGAGCGCATCGTCGACATGCGCATCGACACGTGGGGCGGGTCGATGCGGTTCGACCCGCCCCCGAAGCGCCCGGCGCGTCGCACGCCGCAATAGGCTCACACCCGCGCGCGCACCCAGTCGCACACAAGTGACGCCGCGTGGTCCCGCACGGCGCGGGAGTCCTCGAAATAATGAGCGCCGGGAATGATCTCCATCGACTTCTGTTTCGAGCCGAGGCTGTCGAGGATGATCTGCGCGTCGCTCGGAAACACGCCCGTGTCGGCGTCGCCTTGCACGACGAGCGCGGGGACTTCGATCTTCGCCAGATGCGGCGCGCCTTTGCAGGGCGATGTTTCGAGACTCCACATGTTGAGCCACGTCTTCAGGTTGTTCGCGCGGCCTATGCTTGGCGTGCGGTTGGCGATGGCGGGATCGCCACGATAGCAGGAGCGGGGCTTGCGCGCGGACGGATCGATCGTCGGATCCATACAGCGCAGATCGCCCCAGCAGCGGAACATCGGGAAGAGCCTGTCGGGAATGCCCGCCTCGTTGAGGCGTTTCAACTCCGCTTTCGCCCAGTCGGTGATGCGCTGATTGCGGGCTTTCTGCGCGGCGCGATACTTCGCGATGAAGGCAGGCGAGTAGGGCGGCTTGTTGGCTTCGCTGAAGAGATCCAGTTCGGGATCGGTGGCGACAGGGTCGTTCTCGTCCATAACGGAAGCGTCCATCCAGTCGGTGAGCACTTCGGGTCGGCCCTGGTGCGCATTGAACGACACGTACAGGCTCGGCTTTTCCAGAGTCTGGTAGGCTTCAAGCCCCGCGCCGGTGAGTGTGCCATGCTGAGTCGGTTTCACGGACTCCGCGAAATAGGCGCCCATCAACGAACCGCCGCCGGAGTTGCCCAGGATGACGACGTTCTCCACGCCAGCCTTCTCGCGCAGCCAGCGCACGCCCACACCGATATCGATGACGGCGTGTTCGAGCATGAATTGGTCTTCAAACCCGCGATACCGCGTGTTCCAGCCGAGGAATCCAAACCCGCGCGTCGCGAAGTGCGGCGCTGCATAGTGCTCCTTGAAGTCGACGTTGTAGTGCGTGGCGATGAAGGCGGTCTTCGGCCGCTTCCCCTTTGGCGCGTAGTAAATGCCCTGGCAGGGATGGCCACCGGCGCCGATGCGCGGCGCGGTCGGCGAGACCAGCCCTATGAACTGAGCATCGAGCTGGGCGAGAAGATCGGTATCGTCCATGAGCAGTTTCCTCGTTGTTTTGGCGATCGTTCACTGTCGAAGTATTATGGAGTGCGTTGCGATATGTGACGTTGGCGCCTAGAATTTTGACCCAGAATTCATGAACTGGAGACCCCCGTGGCGGACGGCGAAGGCGCAAAGACGCGGACCTCTCCTCTTGAAGGCAGCATCGGATACCTGATCCGCGATACGCAGCGTCTCATCGCGCGTCGCCTGCAGGAAAAGATCGAGCGGCACGGGCTCGGGCTCGGCCAGTGGTACATGCTGCGCGTGCTTTGGGCGGAGGAGGGGCTGACGCAACGGGAGCTGGCGTCCCGCATCGGCACCGGGGAGCCCTCGGCTGTGCTCGCACTCAACGGCCTGCAGGACATGGGGCTGATCAAGCGCACGCAGGATCCCAATGACGGGCGTCGCAACATCATCCGGCTGACGCCGGCGGGGCGGCGGCTGGGCGTGAAACTGACGCCGATCGTCGATAAAATGAACGAGGTCATCGGCGCCGATCTCAACGCAAAAGAACGCGCGACGCTGCGGGCGCTCGTGCTGCGGGTGCGCGCGACGCTGTCGCGATGACCATCGTCGCCCTGCAAACGCCTTCCCCCGCGCGATTAAGTTCGTTATCTAACGAATAGTATCGGCGGGCGCGCGGGCCGTCCAGAGGTTTAGTCGCCGGCAGAGCGGCAGAGAAACGTAACGGGAGACGCATGTGCAGGGCTTGATGCAGGATTGTCCGCTGACGCTGGACCGTATCATCACCCACGCGGGCCGGTGGCATGGCGGGCGCGAGATCGTCACCCGCACTGCGGACGGCGCGATCGAGCGTACGGACTACGCAATGACGCTGGGCCGCGCGAAGCAGGCGTCGAGTGCGTTGCTCGCCGAAGGCATACGCCCGGGGGATCGCGTGGCGACGATGGGCTGGAATGGCGCGCGACATCTTGAGGTCTGGTACGGCGCAATCGGCATCGGGGCCGTACTGCACACGCTCAATCCGCGACTGTTTCCTGAGCAGATCACCTACATCATCAATCACGCGGAAGACCGGATCATCCTCGCCGACATGCAGTGCAGGGCGCTGCTGGAAAGCCTGCTGCCGCAGTGCCCGACGGTGGAGAAGGTGATCTGGCTGACGGGCGAGGGGCCTTCCAACTACGAAGACTGGATCACGCCACACGGACAGGACTGCGCGTGGGGCGGGTTCGAGGAGAACACGGCGGCGGGCCTTTGCTACACTTCCGGCACCACGGGCAATCCGAAGGGCGTCCTCTATTCGCACCGCTCAAACTACCTGCATGCGCTGATGACATTGCAGGCGGATGCGCTGGCGCTCTCGGCACGCGACACCGTGTTGCTCGTCGTGCCTATGTATCACGCGAACGCCTGGGGCGTAGTCTATTCGGCGCCGGCGGTGGGGGCGAAGCTTGTTCTGCCGGGGCCAAAACTCGACGGCGCGTCGATTCATGAGCTCATCGAGACGGAGGGCGTCACCTATTCCGCCGCCGTGCCCACGGTCTGGCAGATGCTGCTCACGCATCTCAAGGAAACCAACGGCAAGCTCGGCAAGCTGAAGCGCGTGACCATTGGCGGGTCGGCGTGCCCGGAATCAATCATCCGGAGCTTCCATGACGACTACGGCGTGGACGTCATCCAGGGCTGGGGCATGACGGAAACGTCGCCGCTCGCCACCGTTTCCGTGCCGACGCCGGAGCTCTCGGAAATGCCGTTTGACGCGCAGGTTCCGTACAAGCTCAAGCAGGGCCGCCTGCTCTGCAACCTCGACATCAAGCTCACCGACGACGCCGGCAAGCGTCTGCCGCATGACGGCAAGACCTTCGGCCGGCTCAAGATCAAGGGCGCGACGATCGCCGGCGCCTATTTCAAGAACGAGGGCGGCGACGTGCTGGACGAAGAGGGTTTCTTCGATACGGGTGACGTCTCGACCATCGACGAACGCGGCTACATGCAGATCACTGACCGCGCGAAGGACGTCATCAAGTCCGGCGGCGAGTGGATCAGTTCCATCGACGTGGAGAATATCGCCGTCGGACATCCGAAGGCGCATCTGTGTGCCGTCATCGGCGTCGTGCATCCGAAGTGGGACGAGCGTCCGGTGCTGCTGGTGCAGCTGAAGCCCGGCGTAACGGCGGAGAAGCAGGATTTCATCGACTATCTAGAAGGCAGAATCGCCAAATGGTGGATGCCGGATGATGTTGTGTTCGTGGACGAAATCCCGCTCGGCGCCACGGGAAAAATCGACAAGAAACTCATCCGCACCCGCATGACGGGTTATGCGCTGCCGTTCGACGGCGCCGCGCGATGATCGATCTCCATCACGTCGTCACGCCCAATGGGCACAAGGTGAAGATCATGCTGGAGGAGTTGGGCCTCGCCTACACCGTGATCCCCTACAACATGCTCACCGGCGATCACCTGAAGCCGGAATTTCGCAAGATCAATCCGAATGGTCGCCTGCCGGCCATCGTCGACAACGATCCGATCGGCGGCGGCGCGCCTTATGCCGTGTTCGAGTCCGGCGCGATCCTCATCTATCTCGCGGAGAAGTCCGGCAATTTCCTGCCCGCCGATCCGCGCGGCCGTCACCTCGCGATCCAGTGGCTCATGTGGCAGATGGCAGGGCTCGGCCCGATGCACGGGCAGGCGCATCATTTCGTCCGCTATTGTCCGGAAGAGAATGCGTACGGCGTCAATCGCTACATGAACGAAGCGCGGCGCCTGCTTGACGTTATGGACCGCCGCCTCGGCGAGGCGGATTTCCTCGCGGGGGAGTATTCGATCGCCGACATGGCGTGCTGGCCGTGGGTGCGCGCGATCCGCGCCATTCATCTCGATGTCGCCGACTGGGCCGCCGTGAAGTGCTGGTATGACCGCGTCGGCGAACGCCCTGGCGTGCAGGAAGGCGCGCGCCTGCCAGAGGGCCATTGGCTCAGCCAGACCGCGCAAACGAAAGTCACGCTCACGCCCGAGCAATGGTCCAATCTCTTCGGCGAGAACATGCTGAAGAGCGGCGCGCATTGAGGAGATCAGACATGGCAGACTCGCTCGAAGACATCCGCACACTCGCCACCCGGTTTTTCGATGCCATCGAGAAGGGCGACGTGGACACCGTGGCTGCAACCTACGCCGACGACGTCGCGGTCTGGCACAACACGGACATGCTGGAGAACACTAAGGCCGAGAACGTGGAAACGCTCAAAGGCATGGTAAAATTCTCCAAGCACCGGACCTACACGGACCGGCGTCTCGAAGTATTTCCCGGCGGCTTCGTGCAGCAGCATGTGCTCGAGGCGGAGGGCGTCAGCGGCTACAAGCTGACGCTTCCGGCGGCGATCATCTGCGCGGTGTCCAGCGGCAAGATCACGCGTCTCGACGAGTATTTCGACTCCGCCGTCGTCAACGCCTGGCGCGCGAACCGGGGCTGAGCGCGGATGAATATCGCAGGAAAAACGGCGCTGATCACGGGCGGCGGCAGCGGTATCGGCCGTGCGACCGCGCAGGCGCTGGCGGCCAAGGGCGCGCGGCAAGTCTGGATCGTCGACCGCGACGCTGCAAGCGCGGAGGAAACGGCGGCGCTGCTTAAATCGCAGGACTGCGAAGGCGTCGTCCGCGCCATCGATGTCGGCGATCTCGCAGCGCTCAAGGCTGTGTTTAACGGAGCCGACAAGGACGGCGGCCTCGACATCGTCTTCAACAACGCCGGCGTTCTGGCGGGCAAGCAGCTCTTTCCCGACACGCCGCTCAAGCGGCTCGAATCCATCGTCGCGGTGAACATCACTGCGGTGATCCTCGGCACACAGCTCGCGATCGCACAGATGGCGAAGCGGGGCGGCGGCGTGGTCGTGAACACGGGCTCCACCGTCGCGTTTCATACGCGGCACCGGGACTATCTCTACACGATGTCGAAGGCGGCGGTGGTCTCGTTCTCCGCGTCGTGTGCGCCCTTGTTCGAGACGACAGGTGTGCGCGTGAACACCGTGCTGCCCGGCCTCGTGAACACGCCGATCCTGCTGCAGACGGGCGACGGGGAACTCGCCGACTACATGATTCCGATCATCGCCAACAATCTTGCATTGGAGCCGCAGGATATTGCGCGTGGCGTGATCACGCTCATCGAGGACGATACGCGCAACGGCGAACAGCTGGTGGTCTCGGCGGGGCCGGCGAGCGCGGCCGCGCACGATCACAGTCGCGTCCGCGTGTTCGAATTCGACTAGCTGTTCAGGCGCGGGCTGAGCGCTGTGGCGAGCTGGACCACGCGGCGCACCATGACCGGCAGCAGCTGCGCCGGCATGGGATCGACGAGCGCATCGCCATCGAACGCTTTCGACGCCAGCGGTACGAGGATGTTCTCCGTCGCGGCGAGCGTCTGGATGGTGCCGAGAATATGGCGGAGCTGGATGATCCCGCGCAGGCCGCCGAACGGGCTGATCGACGCCGACATGACGCCCGCCACCTTGCCGCGAAAGGCGGTCAGCGCCGACATCGGTTCGCCCGGCAAGGGCCGCGACGCCCAGTCGATGGCGTTCTTCAGCACGCTAGTGACGCCGCCATTGTATTCCGGCGAGGCGATCAGGAAACCGTCATGGGCGATGAAGAGCGCACGCAGTTCGTGCGCCTTCTCCGGAAAGGCGCTCGCTTCCAGGTCTTCGTCATAGAGCGGTAGCGCGAAATCCTTCAGCCGGATCTCGGTGACGTCCGCGCCCGCCTCGCGGGCATGGCGGCTCGCGATATCCACGAGGCGCTGGTTGTAGGAACCAGCGCGCGTGCTGCCGGCGAATGCCATAAGTTTCGCCGCCACGCGCGCCTCCCTCAGAAGTTCAGGCGTGTTCCTTAGCGCGCTTTGCAGCGGGCGTCAGCACCGACGGATCGCGGACGCCGGCTGCCGTCATCGGCGCATGCGAGACGTCGTCGGGCGTCAGCGGACGTGTCCACGACGCAAATTCGAGGCAGACGCCATCGGGATCGAAGAAATACATGGAGCGGACATACACGTCGTCCGTGACCGTATCGCTGCTCTGCGTCGGCGAGTTGTCGTGATTGAAGATGCGCGTGACGTCGACGCCCTTCTCGATCAATTTCTTGTGATAGGCGTCGAACTTCTCGGCAGGAACATTGAACGCGATGTGATTCATCGAGCCGTGCGCGCTGGTGATCTTGCCGCGCGTCGGCAGGTTCGCAGGTGCGGAATGGCCCGGCGTGGCGGCGGGCGCATCGGGAAACCAGAAAAACGCAAGCGAGTCGCCGTTGCCGATGTCGAAGAAGAAGTGCTGGCCCTTGTCGCCCGGCAGGTCGATCGTCTTGGTCAGCGGCATTCCGAGAATGTCGCGATAGAAGGCCACAGTCTTCGCCATATCCGCGCAGACCAGCGCCAGATGGTTCACGCCCTGGATATCGAATTCGCTGTTTTCGCGAGCCATTTTCGCCTCCTGCGTTTCCTTGGGGCGCTCCGGGGTTGTGCCCTCCCGGCACAGGCGCCAAATTTCTTACTATTCTAACGAATGATTACCAAAAACGTCAAATTGTTTGAACAAACGGCTGGACAACCCGACCCGGTCGCTGACATCATTAAAGTAATTACGCGGACACCGCATGGCGGCCCGCGACTTAGGGGAGGACTATTCATGCAGTCAGATCGCGGTAGTGCGCGCACGACGCAGGGCGCCTTCTGGGCGATGGCTCTGGCGAGCGCTTCGATTTTCGCACTTGTCATGGGCGGCGCGGCGCAGGCGCAAGAGGCACCCGCCGAAGAGCCCGCAACGGCCGAAGTCGATGAACTCGTTGTGACCGGCAGTTATATCCGGCGCGCGGTGTCCGACACCCCGACGCCGGTTTCCGTTATTGGCACGGAGGAGCTTGAATCGCAGGGCATCCTCGGCGCCGACTATCTCTTCAAGAACCTGCCGATGGCGAACGGTGCACGGTCGACGCCGGACAACACCGGCTCCCCGTTCCAGCTCGGCATGGGTAACATCAATCTGCGCGGCCTCGGCGTGTCGTCCACGCTGACGCTGATCAACGGCCGCCGCCAGGTCGTTTCGCCAGTGCCGCTCGATGACGGATCGAGCTTCGTCGACATCAACGTCATTCCGATGGTGATGCTGGAGCGCCTCGAAATCCTGCAGGATGGCGGAGCTGCGCTCTACGGATCGGATGCGGTAGCGGGCGTCGCCAACTTCGTCATGCGTGAGAAGTTCGACGGCGCGCAGGTCCGCGCCTCCTATCAGACGACGACGGAAGGCAACCAGGAAGACATCAACCTCGGCATCGTCGGCGGCATGTCGGGCGACCGCTGGAACTTCGTCGCCGGCGTCGAAGGGCTGCACCGCACGCCGCTCGGCACGCAGGAGCGCCAGTTCAGCCGCGACAAGATAGTATCGTCGCTCGGCATGCCCGGCGCGTTCGGCGTCGCGGGTACGCCGCGCATCGATCCCAACTGCGTCGCGGCAGGCGGCACGCCGGTGCCGTTCGGACCGCCGGGCGTGGGTTTCTGCGCGCGCAACCTTTCACCCGCGTTCACCAGCGGCATCATCGTGCCGGAAGACCGCATCCTCGGATACTCGACCTTCAGCTACGAGCTGACGAACAGCGCCAAGCTCTATTTCGAGGCCGGCGCATCCCACAACAGCGTGAAGGTGCACACCTTCCCGTCGTACTCGAACCTCTCATTCCCCACCGTGCCGGCGACCAACCCCGGGAACCTCGTGGTCAACGGCGGCTTCGGCGTGCCCGTGACCTACTTCGGCCGCCCGCTGAATCTGCAGAACTCCAACATCAACGAGCAACGTCGCCGCTCCAATCAGGAACGCATCGTCGCCGGCGTGGAAGGCGAGTTCGCCGAAGGGTGGACCTACGACACCTCCTATACATATGCGCGTCAGCACTACTCGGCGACGAACATCCGCGACACGCTTGCGGATCGTTTCATCGCCGCGCTGAACGGCGTCGGCGGACCGAACAATAACCAGTACTTCAATCCCTTCGGGTCCTCGCTGACGAATCCCGCGCTCGCCAACGACCCGGCGGTGATCCGTGACTTCACCGCCGAAGCCTGGCGCGACTACAAGTCGAGCCTGCATTCGATCGACGCCATCCTCACCGGGACGGCAGGCGAGCTTGCCGGCGGCAAGGTCGGCGTCGCCATGGGCGTGCAGTTCCGGCACGAAACGCTCGACTTCAAGAGCGACACCAACCAGAGCACCGGCGAATTCGTCTTCCTGTTCTCGGGCGCCGATCTCGGCGTGGACCGCACTTCGTACGCCGCGTTCGGTGAGGTCTCTCTCCCGTTTGCAGAGAATGCCGAACTCCTCGTGCAGGCGCGTTACGAGCACTATGACGGCGGCATCGGCGGTTCGCTGAACCCGAAGGTGGCGCTGCGCTGGGAGCCGATGGATGGCCTCGTCCTTCGCGCCAACGCCGGCACGAGCTTCCGTGCGCCGTCTCTGTCGCAGATATCGTCGATCTCGACGATCAACACCGCCATCGCCGACCCCTTCAACCCGAGCATCATTCCGTTCTTCAACCAGGTGCTCAGCGTGCCCGGTTCGAATCTCGAATCCGAGACCGCTGTGAACCTGGGCGCCGGCTTCCTGTGGTCGCCGGTGAAGGGTCTCGACTTCTCGCTGGACTACTGGCGCTACGATTATTCCGACCTCATCGTGAAGGAGAGCGCACAGGCCATCGTCAGCGCCAATCCCAACGATCCGCGCATCATTCGCCAGGGCGGTTCGCCCACGGGCCTGATCTCGCAGATTCTGGTGACGTTCGTGAACCAGAACCAAGTGCTGACCGATGGCATCGACTTCAGCGGGCGCTATCGCGCGGACGTGGGGCCGGGCGACATCGATTTCACACTGCGCGGCACCTACATGAATGAGTACACGACGGTCATCGGCGGCAAGAAGGTCGACGTCTCGGGCCGTCGCAACTTCTCCAACTTTGCGCGGTCGCTGCCGAAGCTCCGCTCCAGCGCGATCGGCACGTATAATTGGGGGCCGAGCCGGTTCACTGCGACCGTGAACTACATCTCCGCTTATGACGATTTCCGGAACCAGGCGGCACAATCGCTCCCCTACGAACTGAAGTCGTTCACGACGTTCGATCTCAGCTACGGCCTCGCTCTCGACTCCATCGGTACGGACGTCTCCATCGGCGTGCTGAATCTGTCGAACGTGTCGCCGCCGAACTCGCTGATCACCAGCGGCGATCTGCAGGGCTTCGACCGCTTCGTGCACGATCCGCGCGGGCGCATGTTATTCGCGCGCATGAGCAAGCAGTTCTGATGTAGCTGGACTGGGGTCGCATCGACCTCGAGGGGCGGGTGGTTTCTTACGAGACCATCCGCCCCGCCGGCGTCTTTACTGCCGGGAGTTTGCCGAACAGGGTGGGGCCAGCACGGAGGCGACGATGGCCGACACGGCAACAGATTCACGTGATGATGCGGTCAGCGCCAAATCGGCCGCGATGGCGGGACGCGAAACCCCGCTGATCCGCAACTACTGGTACGTCGCGGCCTTCGCCGACGAAGTGACACGCACGCCGATGCGGCGCACCATTCTCGAAAACGATATCGTCCTCTACCGCAAGGAAGGCGGCAAAGCCGTCGCCCTGCAGAACCGCTGCGCGCATCGGTCGTATCCGCTGCATGTCGGCAAACTCTCCGGCGATCGCATCGTGTGCGGTTATCACGGCATCGAGTACGGACCTGACGGGCGCTGCGCGCATGTACCCGCGCTCGGCATCGCGCCGCCGGCGATCCGCGTGCAGGCCTATCCGCTGATCGAGGACGGTCCGTTCGTCTGGATTTGGATGGGCGATCCCGAGACGCCAGATGAGACACGCGTGGTGCGTCAGCGCTGGTGTACGGAGCCGGGTTGGGCGCATGTGAAGGGCTACATGCACATGAAGGCCAATTATCTCGGCCTGCATGAAAACCTGATGGACCTGTCGCACTTTCCCTTCCTCCACGGCGCCGTGCTGGCGCGTGCCGAGCACGCCGCAGAAAAGCCGAACGTGCGGGTGCAAGGTGATGTCGTGCATACGGGCGTGATGCACCGTGATGTCGGCGTTTCGCCTGCAGTCATGGCGGCGACAAAGATGACGCTGCCTGTCGACCGTGAAAGCGTGCAGTGGGTGCCGAGCCCCGCGATACATTGCGGCATGGCCATCACGACGGATTCATCCGATCCGCCGCAACGCCATGTGCGCCACATCATTCACGTCCCGACGCCGGAAACGCTGACGAGCACGCATTACTTCTGGGCGATCGCCCGCCACACGGCGATCGACGACAAGGCCATCGATGCGGAAGCGCAGGCGTTCGCGAACAAAGCCTTTATGGAAGACAAGGTAGCGCTCGAGGAAATCGAGGAGGTCATCGCGCGCGACAAGCGCGATGGATTCAGCGAGAAGGTGATCGCCACCGATCACGGCGCCATCCAGCTATTGCGGGCCTTCGCCCGCATGGCGGCGCGCGAACAGAGCGATGCAGCTGCGGCGACCTAGAGAGAGATCCTTATGTCCGTTCCTGAGTCTGCGCCGCAGAAGAAGACGCCGGCCTACGCCTACTACGTTGTCGGCGTGCTTATGTTGGCTTACGTCTTCGCCTTCATCGACCGCATCATTCTGAGCCTTATGGTTGATCCGATCCGTGCGGACCTCGATCTCACGGATACGCATATCAGCCTGCTTGCGGGCTTTGCGTTCGCGCTTTTCTACACCGTGCTCGGTATTCCGTTCGGCCGATGGGTGGACACGCGGGGACGTCGAAATCTCATCGCCTTCGGGATTGCTCTCTGGAGTCTGGCGACGGTCGCCTGCGGACTCGCCAACAATTTCACGAAGCTGTTTCTGGCCCGCATGACGGTTGGTGTAGGCGAGGCAACCCTGGCGCCCGCCGCCTACTCCATGATCCCAGACCTCTTTCCGCCGCACCGCGTCGCGTTCGCGATGGCGGTGTTCATGTCGGGCGTGACCATCGGCGGCGGTCTGGCGATGCTGTTGGGCGGCATTATCGTCGAGTGGGCCACGAGCGCACAGCCGGTCTTGCCGTTCGTCGGGCAGATCGCGCCGTGGAAGGTGGTGTTCATCGCCGTCGGACTGCCGGGCGTGTTGGTGTCGCTGCTGATCCTGCTCACGGTGAAGGAGCCCGTGCGCCGCATACAGAAGGGATTCAAGGACGAGGCGCCGCCGCTCAGCTCCGTGATCGGGTACGTGATCAAGCATGCGCGCGTCTATGCGCCTGCGATCTTCGGCTTCACCGGCATCGTCGTCGCCGGCTACGCGTTCCAGTTCTGGGCGCCGGCGTACTTCATGCGTGTGCACAACTTCACGCCCGGACAGGTCGGCGCGTTGTTCGGCATTGCGTTTGCCATTGTCGGCACGCTTGGCGTTCTCACCGGCGGGGCGCTTTCAGACCGTCTAACCGCAAAGGGGCGCAAGGATGCGCCGATCCTCGTGGCCATGTGGGCCGCGGTGATCCAGGCGCCGCTGTTCGTGGCGTGCTATCTTAATCCCTCCGCGCTCTGGGCGCAGGTGGCGTTCACCGCCGCACTCTTCTTCGCCAGCATGTTCGGCGGATTGCAGGGTGCCACGATCCAGATGCTCACGCCCAACCGCATGCGCGGCGTGGTGTCGGCCATCTATCTCGTCATCGCCAACATGATCGGCCTCGGCATTGCGCCGACGATCACGGCGCTGGTCAGCGAGCACTTCTTCGGCGGGCCCATGGGCATCGGCAAGGCGTTGGCGGTGACGGCGGCGTGTTCGCTCACCATCGGCGCCATTCTTCTGGCGATCGCGCGCAAGCCCGCGCGTGAGCGGGTCGCGGCGCTGGAAGGGGGTGCGACAGACTGATGATCACGCTCTATGGCGGCGCGACGCCGAATGCGCGCAAGGTGTCGATTGCGCTGGAAGAGATGGGGCTGCCGTGGCGGCTGGAGCTGATCGATATTCTCAACGGCGATCAGCTGACGCCCGAATTTCTTGCGATCAATCCCAACAACAAGGCGCCGGCGATCATCGATGACGATCCGCCCGCCGGCGGCGACGGCAAGCCGTTCGTGCTGTGGGAGTCAGGCGCGATCCTGCTCTACCTGGCGGAGAAGACCGGGCGCTTCATGCCGACCGCGCCAGCGCAGCGTGCGATCGCCATGCAGTGGCTGATGTTCCAGATGTCCGGCATCGGCCCGATGTTCGGCCAGAACGCGCACTTCGAATTCTACGCCAAGGAGCGTCACGAATACGCCGCCAACCGCTACGCCAACGAGGTGGACCGGTTGCTCCGCGTGCTCGAAATGCGCCTCGCCGAAAGCGCCTTCATTGCCGGCGATGACTACACCATCGTCGATATGGCCACGTTCCCCTACCTGCAGCGCCAGCTTCAGCTGAATGGCGAAGAACTCCCGCACATGTCACGCTGGGCCGACGGCATCCGTGCACGCTCCGCTATGCAGCGCGGCATGCAGGTCGGGCTTGCCGAGTTGCGCAAGGAGACCATCGAGGGCGGCCTCAGTGGCTTTTCGGACGATCACCGCTCGATCCTCTTCGGCGAGAAGCAGTTCGAGCGGTTCAAAGGCTAGCGCCGGCTGGTTGGCATCAGTCCTTCTTGTCTGCGCCGGACCACGCGGCGCCGGCCCAGTCCGCCGCCAGTCCGCCGCCCTTTGGCGCGGGGACTTCGACAATGCGCTCCGGCACATCATCGTATTCGAGCTTCAGCGCCCGGCACATCACCGCGTGCGTGTTGTAGCCCATGATGTGGTAGGTGAGCTCGAGGATGTCCTCCTCGGATGCGAGGCGACTCAGCGTTTCAAACAGGGGATCGGGCACGCGGCCGTGCTGCAGGATCAGGCAGTCGGCATAGGCCAGGATCGCGCGCTCGAGTTCGGTGTAAGCGTTGGACACGGTCCAGTGCGGAATGTCGACGATCTTATGTTCATCTAGACCGTTGCGCCGTCCCGCCTTGCAGTGCTGCGAATAGACGAACTGGCTACCGGCGGTGTAGGCGGCGCGCAGGATGCCGATCTCGCGGAGTTTCGGGTCGAGCTTGCTGACATTGGTGTCGGAGAACATGCCGAACATGCCGAAATGTGCGACGGCATGGTCGAACACGTAGGGTACGCGGGCGAACACCGTCCACCAGTTGCCCGGCGTGCCGGTGGCTGTTCCGGGCTGGGCGACGGGGTCGCGATCGCCGAACAGCTTTTCGTAGGCGCGCAGCACCGATCCTGTGGCTTCGGCGCGCCGAACGGGTTTCAGGCGAGGCATGGCAATCTCCACGAAAAGGGTTAGCCACCTATACAAAACGGCGGTGGTCATTGCTATGCGGCGCGCGGCGAACCAGATAGAATGCCCTCGTACAGATCAGGAGCCCCCCGCATGCCGCGCCCAGTGAACACCGAATTCGACTTCAAGGGCGTCAATCACCTGGCGCTCGTCTGCAAAGACATGAACAAGACGGTGGAATTCTACCGCGATATCCTCGGCATGCCGCTGATCAAGACCATCGAACTGCCGCGCGGCATGGGCCAGCACTTCTTCTTCGACGTCGGCAACGGAGACTGCATCGCCTTTTTCTGGTTCGCCAACGCGCCGGAAGCCGCACCGGGGATTGCTGCGCCCGCGAACCTGCCGACCAGCGGCAAGTCCATCGCCAGCGCGCATGGTTCGATGAATCACATCGCCATCAATGTGCCGCTCGAGAAATTCGACGAGTATCATCAGAAGCTGATCTCCAAGGGAGTCGCCTGCACCCCGATATTGAATCATGACGATTCCCCGATGCAGGTGAGCGCCGAGGTCACGCCCGATGTGTTCGTGCGCTCGGTCTATTTCTTCGACCCCGACGGCATCTGCCTGGAGTTCGCGGCGTGGACGGCCGACCTGCCGCGCGCGCACGATGTGGCGCCCGAATGGCGCAAGGCGGACGACCAGAAGTCGGCGGCCCGTCAGCCGGAACTTGCGAAGTAGGGCGCGGCTCTACAGCGAGGTTTCGTCGGCGATCGGCGCGCTGTCGCGGTTGTTTACCCGGAGGTTCTCGTTCACCTTCATCAGCACCCGGCGCATCACTTCGAGGTCGGCCTCGCAGACGCCGGCGGTAGCGATGCGGTTCACGTCGGCGACGAAGGGCATCAAGGTTCGCCGTAGCCGCTTGGCCTTGGGCGTCAGGAAGACGTGGACGCGGCGACGATCCTCCTCGCTCTGCGCGCGGGTGACGAGTTCGGAGCGTTCGAGGCTCTTCAGCGCCGTCACGGTCGTCGGCTCCCGCAGTCCCACCCGCCGGCTCAGCTCCCGCTGCGTTAACCCGTCCTCGGCCCACAACACTCGCAGGAATCGCCACTGACCGATGGTGACGCCCTTGGTCATAGTCCGCTTCTCGAGCGCGCGCGCGAACGAGCGAAAGGTGATGCGGGCGAGGAAACCCACGCTGTTGGTCGGCTCGTCGTAGTTCTCCGGATCGCGTCCGCCCTTGGCCATGCCTACACTCCAAAACCGAAGTGGTTACATTACATGACCGGGCAGGAAGCGATAAGGCGCGTCGAGACGCGTGATTGCCCCTGAATTGACCCTTCAGGATTGAACCGGCGGGATTCGTTATATAGAGATCTAAGTATTATGACGCATTCCTTCGCCTCTCTCGCCCAGCATTTCGGCCCTCTCGCGACCACCGTGGTGGGGTCTTACCCGCAACCCGAATGGCTGATCGACCGCGAACGCCTCGGCGCGCGCCTGCCGCCGCGCGTGCGGCTCAACGATCTGTGGCGGGTGCCCGCGCCATGGCTCGAAAGTGCGCAGGACGCCGCGACGCTCATGGCGCTCAGCGATCAGGAGCGCGCAGGCGTCGACATCGTCGGCGATGGGGAGGTGCGCCGCGAAAGCTATTCCAACCGCCTCGCCAACGCGCTCGACGGCGTCGACATCGACAACCCTGGCACGGCGATGGACCGGACCGGCAAGCCCAATTCCGTGCCGCGCGTCATCGGTCCGATTGCGCGCCGCGCGCCCATCGATGTCTCCGCCGCCGCCTATCTGCGCGCGCGCACCGAAAAGCCGATCAAGGTTACGCTGCCGGGCCCGTTCACGCTCGCCCAGCAGGCCCAGAACGATTTCTACAAGGACAACGAAGCCCTCGCGATGGCCTACGCGGATGCGGTGCGCGAAGAGATCGTCGATCTCTTCGCCGCGGGCGTCGATATCGTGCAGCTCGATGAGCCTTACCTGCAGGCCCGCGCCGACGAGGCGCGCGCCTACGGCGTGGCGTCCATCGACCGCGCGGTGAAGGACGTAAAGGGTGTCACGGCGCTGCACATCTGTTTCGGGTATGCGCACGTGCATCAGGGCGCGTCGAAGCCCTCCGGCTATTCGTTCCTCGGCGAGCTCGACGCGTCGAACATCGACATCATCTCCATCGAGGCAGCACAGCCAAAGCTGGACCCCGGCGTGCTTAAGGATCTGTCGCACAAGATGGTGATGTACGGCGTCATCGACCTGAACGATCCGGCCGTGGAAACCCCCGCCGTCGTTGCGGAACGTCTGCGCGATGCGCTGCGCTTTGCAACCCCGCAGCAAGTCATGGTCGCGCAGGACTGCGGCATGAAATACCTGCGGCTCGATCGCGCGTTCGGGAAGCTGCAGGCGATGGTCGATGGCGCCGCGATTGTGCGGGAAGAGCTCGGCCTCGCGCGCAAACTCTAGGCGAGCCAGT
>Ga0247843_1005737_pt1 | contig 16946 bp, 15 predicted proteins | sample LaCruzMarch2017__FD_192420 | JGI IMG/M metagenome (GOLD analysis project Ga0247843, IMG submission 192420) | Freshwater microbial communities from meromictic Lake La Cruz, Castile-La Mancha, Spain - LaCruzMarch2017_8m | ecosystem: Environmental > Aquatic > Freshwater > Lake | place: Spain... | reverse complement strand
GCTTCGTAGACGTTTCTTTTTATTTACTAAATAATCGGTTTTACTTATTGATTCATTTTTGTATTAGTTGATTTTTTGTTGGGGAAGGTCTCTAACGGCATCCGATACGGACAATTTTTGGTTTTTGAGGGCGAAAACGAAAATTATATCAAAGTTTGGGACACGGAGATGCACTCGGTTCCAAGTGAGTGTGTACTCATAAATCGTGGATTGAATATTTAGTTGTGTCACATTTGGTCCTGCCACCACCAGGTTACTGCTTGGATTATACACATCGCATAATTATTTGCGTCAGTAACAATCGGTTGGCTTTCTCGAAGAACTCGCCACGCAGCAAGAAGTTATGGCAAAGGTCTTGCACAACAAAATCTTCCTCGTACTTTCAGCATGTGTGGTGAGCATGGCCTCGTTGGTTGAAGCATGGACCCTTCGGCCCACCATCAATCCTCGCTTGGTGTCGTTGGCCATTCATTATAGGAATGGATCCGTGAACGACCAACAGTCAATCGAGCATCGGGCTACTACGGCGATAGGCGCCACCACCACTGAAGAGCACGATACCAACATATCTCTTCAAATCGCACTCACAGCGGCCCGTGATGCAGATAGGCTACATGGTTTATGCTCGCCCAATAGTATTCGAGCATGGGCGGTCGTGGATGATATCTATTTGTCGTCCGCGGCAAGTCGAGAGGTGGATAGTCATGTAAAGAGAATCCTTGGCACGGAGAGTAGTATTTGGGACTTGTACTCTGTATAATGACAAGGATACATGGCGATATAGATGACGTTAGCGAAGAGAGACATGGAGTGTCCAGATACTAGAGATTCAGTGTGCTCCAATGTGTAGAGATAATAAAGCCAATAAAGTGTCCGGCAACAATATGCCATACACAATTAGAGATAAAATAACATTAGAATACAACTGTCCATTAAGTATCACTAATAATTATTGGATACCCCTTATCACCCTTCTCTCCGTTACATTATATCCAAACTGCATAAGACGTATGCAGGTCGTTGGACGGATATCTATTCTCAGCCAATCACTAATATTGAATTCTTTCAAAAATTCAAATGTATCATGTTTGGCGTCATTCATTGTTCGAAGATGACGATAAGCAATGGTTGTGGTACATTCATGTTTTTTTCAACAAAGCTTCCTTCTATACATTCATTACCCCCCCCCCTCTTCGTCCTCTCTCTTATTAATTACTTCATTGTGGCCATGATAGCATCCGCAAGACTATTGGATGGATCATTCCCCCCCGCTGGGTCATCTGGACTTTCACTCACGTTCACGGCACGTATCTCACCATTCACAACATGCATAGCAAAGCGTTTGCATCGTCCAGGTCCCAATGCATCAACTGGGCCTGGATGAGTAAGTTCCAAGTCTAATGCACGTGTTAGTTTGGAATTTGGATCACCTAGAAATGTTAGCATTGTTAATGCGGTCTTTTGACTTTTGGCCCAATTCATCATTACTGCACCATCATTCACGGCAAGTATGATCACTTCTTGTACCTGACGTAGGTGTTGGTGCGTTCACGACAACACGGGAAAGAAAGTGAATATTGATGAAATCATGGGTATTAATTGAAATATTCAAAACATAAGAGAACTTCATCAATGTATGTCGTTGATCACGTACCCCTTTTGCACGAAGAGCGTCTTGCTTCGCAATATAGTCGGGGATTTGCTGTGTGCTAAATAACAAACGGGAAAAGTACATACAATATTATGGTTGGGCGTGTGAGGAGGCTGCCGCGTGTAACTCAAATAATCTTCCAAGAAGAGTCGTAAAAAAATGATAACTTACGATCAGGTGGGAGTGAAAGCAGCTGGTAGGCCCACGATGACAACATTTTTGTTTTGGCAATACTCCTGAATGTTGCTGATTATGATATATGAATAAAATTAGGTAAGGAATGAAATATAAATAAAGTTGAGGGAGCTAGTGATGATAATATTTCGGTTTAGTATCTCACATTTTTTCGGGGGGGAAGTTCTCTGTGATAATATGATGGAGAAAAATCATGAATAATTTATTGAGTGTGTGTGACTTTCTTTTCATGACTTTACATAGAAGATATGAACGATATTTTGCTAACTACTCACTGTGCAAATCCACGCTTGGGATCTGCGATCCTACCGTCGCAAAGGAACGAGTGGTGGCGACGAAGGCTCGCCCACTCCGATTTGCAATTATACCGCCGCAGAACATCAGAGGTCGCATCATCATGTTGAAATCTTTAGTCTTCGATTTTTATAAGTAGTTATGTAGCGAATGGGTCTGTAGGAGTAGTGATTTCTTTTCTCTTCTCCCCCCCCCCGAAAGAAAAAGAGAGGCAATTGAACTGTGATGTGGCCAAAATTTTGCATGCACCGACCACACACACGACCTCTACCTTCTTTGATTCTTGGCATTGGCTGATCAAGTTGAGACACACACACACCGTAGTTTGTCAAACTTGACTCCCGTGTCTCATCCGTATCATCTCTTTGCCGCAGTGATTTGGATCATCTAGCATACACACACGCAACACATCTAAAGCATGAGGGCCGGAAGTATCGCAGCAACGATCCTGGGAGTTGTTTCTCTCGGGGCGGTAGTCGTCGCACAGAATGGTGAGGACAACTAATATAGTTGATTTAGGTTCTAGTTCTTTCAGCTGTGTATTATTCAAATTATTTCTAACCATATCCCCTTGCCTTCATGATACCTCTGCACAACATTCAAATAAACTACCAGTCGCGAACACCACGAATACCACTGCTGCTCCCACTAACGTCCCCTGTCCAATCTGCATTGACGGGCTTACCGTGCCGGGCAATTCTATCATCCCACGTGCAGAAGCCAATGGCATTACATGTGACCGTCTCCTCGTCTTGGCCGCGGCCGGTGTCCGGCCTGAAATTTGTACCGAAATGACATTAGCCGAACCGTACTGCTGCCCTCCCCCGGCCGTCACGCCGTGTAATGTATGCACATCTGGGATTACCGTCAATGAAACTACGTCCATTAGTGCCAATTCACGTAAGACATGTGGCGACCTGCTGGTAGATGCTAATATTACCGAGGATAGTAGTGAGGTATGTGGACAGATGAAATTGGCCGAATTGGTCTGTTGTCCTGCCGGACCGGTAGAGCCATGTTTGGTATGTACTGAGGGTGTACTCCCGGAGAATGCAGATATTGTCATATCGGGTAAGACTTGTACGGAGCTGGTTATTGATGCCCTCCTCGTGGAGACATCCAGTGCCATATGTCCTCAGTTACAGACAATCGAGGGGGTATGCTGCCCGACATTGTCGCCATCTACCTCACCCACGACGACGACACCCACAACGACAGCACCCACTCCCACGACTGCGCCCACAGTGAATGTAACAGCATTTGAATCATGTCCCATCTGTCCTGCTGGGATTACGGCCAGTGAAGAAACACAAATTGGGACTGATGGTCGATCATGTGGGACGCTCCTTGCCGATGCCAATGTCACAGCTTCATCCTCGGACGCATGTAAATTAATGCAGGATACTCAACTAACGTGCTGTCCTACACCCGCCGCAAATCCCTGTCCGGTATGTACCGATGGGATTACTGTCCCAAACACCACGGCAGTAGGGACACAGGGTAAGACATGTGCGACAATGTTAATTGATATCTTGAATACCGAGGCTGATAGTGATACATGTAAGAATATCGAGGAGGTGGCTGGACCAGTATGCTGTCCTCCAAATGTAACAACGACTGTGGCACCTTCTATTGCACCTGCTACTGCTTCTCCCTTGGCTGCGGGTGAAACTGGAGTTCCATCCATGAGCATGTCCATGAGCATGTCGATGCCTATGGCCGATGTTATGGAGCCTACCGATTCGTCAATGAGTAGTGGAGGGGGGATTCGGCATGTGCTCTACTTTGACAGCTTTGTACTTGCAGTAGTTGTATCCTTCCTCTGCATTGCAATCATTGTGTAAAGACAAAAAAAGACAATTAAAAACGTGGATTGTTGTTGTTGTGGTTAAAACAGAAATCATTGGTGGTGGGAGGCTTTGTTTACCTTAATAATACTTCCTTAACTACGACTGCAGGGGGGGGGGGTGGAGAGCAAAAACAGCGAAAGTGTGAATAGTGCTATTTCACACTATTTTTCATCGTGCATAAAATTGATGTGGGTCTAAAAGTTTCGGAATACCCGGCTTGCTATACATTTAATTTGACTTGCGGGCTTGGCGCCGTATAGGAGTACCTTATATAATTACTTAAATCAAGAAAGTTTTGTGTTTCCTTGGACTACTACTCCTTCAAGCCTGTCGCCCCCCCCCCCATCCCCTGTTTGTTTTTTTCAATTCATGACACCATATGGAAGCTGTATTTCATAATAATCAATCTTGGGGGGACTAACGAGGAACTCTTCCATAAACCTCTGCTGCTGTCCATTATTAGTAGTATATGCCTCAAATATATAAAACGTATTCGTTTGTTCTACATCTTCACCAAATGTACATGACACTATGTCATTATTATTATTATCATTTTCATTATCATTTGGAGTTGATAGTGCACGTTGTTGATAGGCATGTATCGCATTGAGAAAGTTAATACGTTTTTCAGGTATAACAATCAATTGTACATTCTTGCAATACAATTTAATTGTGGCATGATATCCATTACCACTGTATGCCAATAATGCATCCCGGGTCATAGATACTGATTTTCCCAGTGCTAGTGAGGAAGTATCCTCAATGAAAAATTGCACACGTGGACTAGACGTGAATGGATCAGTAGTTACAAATTCTTCCCATTTACCAAAATGTTTAGTTGTTGTATGTGCAATAAAACCATCTTTGCCATTGGTATATTGTTCAAAGAAATGCCATGTATTTGCAATAGAATTATCTTGACCATAAATGTACGTAATGGCATTAGGTTCTGATGTCAGTGTATGATATTGATTCTGAGATATACATGATAGAAAATCCGAATGACGTTCTGGCTTGATTTGTAGAGTTACTGTTATACAGTACAGTGGTGTATTAGTTGGACGGTCGAGTAAATTGATTTTAGTGTTTGTAATTGCACGTGTCCCCGACACATTACTCCTCCTCCTGCCAATATCTCGATTTATATACATTCCACGATTGGACCAATTATTCGTCATTCTATTCTCGGTTAGTTGTTGTTGTTGTTGTTGTTGTTGTTCAAGAAGTCCACTACCACTCGTTGATGTTTTTGGAAGCGCTGTTGGAATACTCCTAATGACAGGATCACCATTGATGTCGAGCGTACCAAGCCGTGGCACACCACCAATACCACCTGTGCGACTAGTAGTGATGGATGTTGGAAGTATCGCCAAGCCGAGACATGGTGTAAGCAGCAACAACAACGACTGTGGCAACGACGACAACATAACGTGGTGAATATGAGATTAGATTGTGCGGAACGGAAACCGCCAAAATGGCAAGCGAAACCCCTTCTCTTGTGTGTAGCATTGCACAGTGGAAATGGAATTTTCCATCCCAGGATCCTTACGATGGGGAGGCATACAACATTATTATCCAATAAGAATAATTGGAACGAACGATCATGTAAAATTATATACTTTTAGGTGTCACTTGTACTTCAAATATGGCACGGATACAAGCGTCTCTTGCTTCACTCCCCATCTCGGCACAGGAACTATTGTATGCTGTCAAAGCTGAGACGATTGATCCTCTACTAACACAACCTTTTTCAAAGAAAGCTCGCAAGTTAGTAATTGCTTTGTATTTTCCCCGGCTGGCGCTGCAATCATCCAGTGCCTTTGCCTCTTGTGACAATAAACAATAAACCCTGCTCTCAATATGTGTTTATAAATAACTGCGGATGGCAGCATCTCTTGCTTCACTTCTCATCTCCACACAGGAATCATTGTAAGCTGCCAAAGCTGAGTCGATTGATCCTCTACTAACACAACCTTGTTTGAATAATGTAGTCAATTCATGCATGGCATGATGATACCCAGCTGATGCTGCAATCGCACAATGCTTTATAGCTCGCTCCATGTTTCTGGAATTTGCCTCCATAACTCCAAGGTTGCACCTTGCCACTTCGTGTCCTGCCATAGCCGCGGCCTCAAGGTGGAACTTGGCCTTCTTCATATCCCCCCCTTCATGATAGATGCCACCCAATTTACAATGCGCCTCACTACAACCAAGCACTGCTGATTTAGTAAAAAGTTCCATTGCCTTTGCACAATCCTGCTGAATACCGTTTAATCCCTGGTAGTAAAAATTAGCCAGCAAATAAATCGAAGCAGGATCATTTGCCTCCACCCTTGCCTCCACCCGCTTCATCACCTCTCCAACCAGCTCTTCAACTGATTTGCTAGTACAATCGGCATTGCAGAAAGGACACTTGCCATCGTTTCTAGACTTGCTAAAAGAGTGGATGCACCCTTCACAAATACTTTTTCCGCAACATGGATAATATACTTCCATATCCTTACCTGCCAATCCCTCATTGGCAATCGCAAAGTCGTTGATCGGCACGGATGATACAGTGGCGAGTGGAAGCGAGACACAAGATACAAATCTCATCGGCATGGGTATGAAGCAAATGGGGCAGTCTTCCTTTGGCGGTGGGTCCTTGAACAGCGCCGCATCGCGTAGTTCGGTTGCCCGTAATTTACATGCAATTTTATGCTTCGGCCAATGATTCCTCTGGCAATCAGCATTGCAATACTTGACAAGCATGCATGGCTTACACGTCTTGAGACTGACGCCTCCCTCCTCGCCGCAATCGGCACAGCAGTCGTTGATCTGGTTCATCCCACCGGACAGTGTGACCCGGAGAGAGGAGCGTCGTCGCTGGCTATCCCTACCACACGCTTTTTAAATTTGTGGAGAGATAGTACTTCTAGCCTGCACCTGCTGGAGCCCTGCTTGGTGGTTAGTACAACGAACGATGGCAAGATTTAGCGTCTCCCCTCCTCCTCCTCCTCCGTTGGCGTATACTACCGCAGCTAATAGTACTGCGACAGCAGGCGCGTCATCGTCATTGCTAGCAGCATTGCAGTGGAAATGGAATTTTCCACCCCAGGATCCATTTTACTACGACAATACCGACCGTCATCGTCGTTCGGACCCAGTCGATTCATCGCATGGTGATGACGACGACGACGATAGTGATGATGATAGTGTATCCTCCTCCTCCCGTATTATTGACCACCGTGATGAAATTAGCATCGGCATTCACAATGACGAGGAGGAGGAGCCGCCACATCCTTTGGGATTTGGGACGACGCGCTTCGGTCTCTTACCCTCACTTAACAACAACGACGATGACGACAACGACCATCCCAAAAGAATTATATTCAACATGGACGACCATCGTGCATGGAATGCATTAATAAACATCGATGACAAATATTATCACGCCGACAACAATTACGGCGGAGGGACTGGGATTGGGTCGTACCATTTAGATTTACGTGGTACTCGACTTCCATCTCGGACATTACTACGTGGACGCGCACCATCATCATCATCTTCTTCATCGACGTCGATTGATGAGATTGCAAAACTAGTTGCCGCGGCCAGTTTAGTTGACAAAATTGACGTGTTGCCACAAGAGAAATCATCATCATCATCATCATCATCTCGTTTACTACAATTGGCACAAGCATGTGAAGATGCACAATATAATGTATCACAACGTATGTTACAACGTGAAACTATTGTCAAACAAACATATAAATCGACATGTAACGGAATATTATTATTATTACAAGCGGACATGGAACGGGCAGAAGATGCCAAAATACGATCATTACATCGTACAAAGCAATATAATGATGCCGAAATCGAATACATTGCCAAATTAAAACGAGAAGAAGAAGCACGAATGCAACATACTATTGCAATACAAGAACAAAAGGCACAATATGAGAATGAAAAACAAATACGAGAAGAAAAACGACAAGAACGAATAATTGCTGCAACCCAACAAGCAGAACAAGATGCCATACGTCAAATTGAACATATTACACGTGCTCAAGAATTAATAATTGCAGTTTCGACAGTACGTAACACTATATCCATATTTGACACAGAATCGAGTGTGTCGAGACGACGATTGCAGTTTAAAAAATTAGTCAATGGTAAGATTAATACTTTATCGACAGATGCTACCAAGATAATGGATGTGGCAAAGTGTGTCATACTCGCTATACAACAGGCACGGCACGATGACGAAGCGGCAGATAGTGGTGTTGTGGGGGGTGATGCAGTAATGAGTATGGGTAAACGATACTTACTAGATCTATTATGTTCGAACTTGATCGTACGTGTACAGGCGGATGGGTTTAATGGTACGAGAGGTGATGGATATCCATTAGCGAGTTTGTTTGCTACTGTACATTCATATTGTCCAGAACAACTTGGTCCATTATTAGAAGGACATTTATATAAAGTTTGTCCCATGGCTATTCCCGCCTTGTCGCTTACTCCTAGCACTACCAAGAATGAAGAAGAAGAAAGGGGAGGAGGAGGAGGAGGAGGGGAGGATGAAATAATGGAAAGGTTGGGAATGATCCGTGACAGTAAGACTGGACAGTTTGAAACATTTGATAAATTCTTACATCGTACTGAGGGACTCATATCAATAATGGCCAATATTATGTCATCGTACGTCCCAAACAAAAATGATAATAACAATAATGAGAATCAGCAGCAGAATACATCATTACTCGGTGGACATGATGGTGCATTACAATGGCTACGTCGAATATTAGAATTATTACCACCAAAGCCAACATATCCATTACCATTATTAACCGCTCCAGTACTAGTGGCATTTTTAACAAGTGCTGGACATATGTTAGCCAATCGATATCCTACAGAATTTGCCAACTTATTATCTGATGTACAAACAGATGTACTACCACGATTAGATGACAGTACTGTAGGTATACCCAGTGCGACACGATTACGTAAGGTATTGGATGATGTAGGATTTGTTGGGTTAAAGAAGGACATGCCCAAGGGTGCTGTGTCTGGATTGTATGATACTGGGACCACTAGCAGTAGCAGGGGCAGTAGTAGTGGGGCGAATCATACGCCATTTTCAATGATACCTGCATCATCAACTGCAAGGTTTGGACAGCAGGCTCTACCGTCTATGTCATCTACATTTGTAAATGCAACATCCTTAGGCAGTGTTGGTGGTGGTGGTGGTAACACAGGAGGAGATTCAATATCGCATTCTAATTGGGGTAGTAATAACAATTCAACTATCAAGATGGAACCTTTTTCAGACGTCCCATTGACAGCATCTACTGCTGTGATTAACAACACGCCTTCTGTATGGGGTGCTCCTAGTAGTAGTAGTAGTAGTAGCGCCAGTCCATTTGGAATAGCGACACCAGTGACGGTACCGCCTATTACACAAGGTTTTGCACCAGCAACGAATCCATTCGGAGTAGGATTTGGGGCATCGGCAGCACCACCCGCTGTAGGTTTTTCATCTTTACCAACAACGACGACGAATTCGGTCCCATTTGGTACTACAACACCAGCCGCTCCATTTGGGATGACTGCGGTATCGCCGACACCGGCACCCTTATCCTTCGGTACTCCAGCGATTACAACAGGACTTGGACTTTCGACACCATTTGGCCAACAATCATTTGGACCTGGCGCCGCCTTTGGTGGTGGCAATACGTCAGCAGCGCCATCGCCGTTTGGTCAACAATCATTCGGAGCTGGCGCCTTTGGTGGTGGCAATGCGTCAGCAGCGCCTTTGCCTTCGCCATTTGGCCAACAATCATTCGGAACTGGCGCCTTTGGCGGTGGCAATACGTCAACAGCGCCTACACCATCCCCATTTGGTACCAATAATAGTGGTTGGCAGGGTGGCACCGTCACCAACAGCAGTAGTAATAGTAGTGGACAACAGAGTGAAGGCAGCAAACAGCCCTGTAAATTCTTTGCGAGCGGTAAGTGTAACTTTGGAGATCGATGCAAGTTCTCACATGATTTTGGTGGCATGAATCATAGACAGATAGGTGGAGGAAGTAGTAATCCTTCACCTTTTGGTAATATGCCTGACGGTGGTGGTGGTAATCCTTCTAGACCTATGGGTGGTGGGAAACAAATATGTAAATTCTTTGCCAATGGACAGTGTAAGAATGGCAGTGGCTGTCGCTTTTCTCATGAACTACCTAGTAGTAGTATTGCTGGCACATCTAGCTTTGGCGGTAGTAGTACACCATTTGGTGTGGGGGGAGGTTTTGTTAAATCAAATCCTAGTCCTTTCTCAGGTGGTGGTGGTGCAGGTGGTGGTGGTTTTGGATTGATGAGTAACTCTAATCCTTTTGGAGCACCACGCCGATGACCTAAGAAGGAACGAAAGGCTATATTTTCATTCATAACAAATCTTCTTCCTTCATCAAACTAATCTTAACCTCGGTGGCACGTATGTGTCTATTTTACAGTTCTACATCTAGTGAGTTTTCTAAATTAAACCGGGAATTAGTAAAGGTTGCTTTTCGCCAAGTGTGAAGTTACTGGAGTGATCAATCTTCTCTATTGCCGTATTTGTTGTCGGTTGTGGTATCATTTCAAGGAGACTATGAGTAAACGTAGACTCGGTGAAACACAACACGAAAACTAATCCGGAATGGCACATCATTGTCGTCATTGGATCTTGTGTAGCTACACCAAAGTAGTACCAAATGAACGGAACGCCACTTAGTATTGCTATAGTGTACCACCATATCATGCAAATCCGGTCTATTTTTGTATTGGTCCCACCGAATTCGTGCTTATGATTGCCCAAACGTAGATGAAGCTTGCCACCATGATGAAGTAAGCGGATACAGAAATTGCAAAGCAATGCAGTACCAACACCAAAGCTCATACATTGATATCCAAAGAGAGGTAACTCTTCCTCCTTCATAACGGCCTCGACAATTAATTTGACACTCACTCCAATAGCTAGCAGCGGTAAACCGATGGATTTTTGTAGAAATATAAGTGTCACCGCATGTGTCTTTGATCGACGCAATGCATGCTCTTCGGGAGGCGGGGACGTATGAAAGATATTTAAGGTCATCATGAAAATTAGAAGTAACGACAATGTGAGTATGATGTAGTATCGTTGTTGTACAATGTAAGCGTTAGTCGAATCATCCGATTTCATGATTAAATCGCGGAATGTTTGAGTGATGGAAACGACCGTTTCGCCTAACATAACCAATCCTAATGAATCAAATCGTTCCTGTGACTGTTCAATATTCACAGGTATAAACCTTTTTATGTCAATATAGCGTGATGATACAATTTCGCTAAAAAATTCGGTTATAGCGGCGATCCATAATCCGAGTAAAATGATTGTCGCATTATCTTGTAGGGTGCCAATAAATGCAATCATAAAACCGATCATGGATGATGATACAATGAAGCTCATCACAGCGCAAAAATATCTCGCTCTTGGCAATGATATTGCAATCCCACCGAGCATTATGTATATGCCACTACGTAGTATCGTGGCACCACGAATGAATTCATTTATGGGATCATAGGCATCACTATAATCCCGATCAGCGTCCGTTGTCACACTATCACCATTTGCATCGGAATATTGACTGTAGTCGCGTATATTTGCCGTCGACCAGCCAAAACCGACCAGGTATATGAATAATACCAACGAGGTTACGAACGTGGAATCATCAAACCGTGTTGACAAATGATACGAATATAGGAACCAGCCATTCACAACAATCATATAAGATAATGTAAATTGTGATACGCTATGACTTTCTTTAAACGTATCGGCAATACTGGATGCTGCGGCAACTAATAACAGATCAATGAATAGTTCCCAATAATGGGAACTATTTCCGGTATTGTTGAAGCCCTCTGAAGTGTCCCCCCAATCTTGCAACAATATCGTTGGACCAAACAATCGTCGTACCTCTATATTTCCATTTCCACTACCACCACCTTCAGTTCTACGGAGAATGTTTTCTGTTTCATGATCCGCTCTGATTGCGTTCATTTTTTCTAATTAGCACGGGTTCTTCGGTGGCGGGGGCCGCGTGGGGGAATTCCCGCCAAGAGAAAGCTTCACAACCCAAAACCACCGTGTTGTTATTATTTCCTGCTGTTTGCTTGACGAACCCTCCGATCTGAAAAGGTTAGGGAAGGTGATGGATCAGAGTTTGTTAACTCCACACCACATTCAGATTGGTGGCCAGATCTTACGTTAGATCGAGGATCGATTAGGTATTGATATTTCGGTCCTGAAGGACAATCAATCTATCCTCTTTTCTTCTTCTCTCTCTTTTGTGTTGTCTCAACTATTATTTATCAAGATTCCAAGCAATTAAAATGTCGACATTAAAATATATCGAACAGTATATCGTATTTACTATGATATTTTTCTTCTTAGTATTTAGTATTCCTCTCAATTGTCGTCATCATAATCATCGTCATCATCATCGTCATACTCTTCATCCTCCAAATTTGCACCCCCCTTGCTACTACCCGTACTACCCCATCGTGAAGCACCATCCATTTTCATCTTATCAATCTCTTCTCGTTCCATTAGTAACCACTCTTCATTCTCTAAGACATCATTATCATTCATCCCATCACTAGTGTATAACTTTTTCATTACAGCACTATAATCACAACTCATAATAGCCTGTTGTGGTGCCGGTAACAAGCTTAATATAATCCCTGGTGGTTCACCCATTGTATAAAACAATTGCTTCAAAAATAATTTGATTGGACGTGTTTGTATCACGAAGCATAATGGTGATAGTAATAATAGCAATGTCTGTGAGAAGGAGTTACGTCCACCAAAGTATCCAAAGAATAGAAATAATATAGAATTACGTATTGTGGTAGACCATTGTATATTCATATTTTTTTGGAGTATACGTTTTACATTGGTCGTTGCACCACCCCCAACACCTGCGTGTTTTTTACTATTCTTACGTCGTGTTGTTGATGATGATGATGAGCTGCTGGTATCTCGTGGAATTAGACCAAATACATCATCATCATCATCATCCTCGGTAGTAGTATAATTATCAATTCCACTTTTCTTACGTCTACTATTCAATACACGTTCATGTTCATATGTAATTTGATTAAATATCTCATTTGAGAAATTTGTTTCGAATTGCTTTTGAACAAGTGTAGCCTTTTTACGGAGTAAATTGAGAGTATTACTATCAGTATTCTCCTGTTGCGATTGGTGTTGTAGTTGCTGCTGCTGCTGCTCTTGTAAGTATGATAAGCCTGCCACATTTAAATAGTACGCATGTAATATTTCTTGTGTCGACAATGTGGATGTTGATTCCTTTAATTGTAATCCAAATTTCGTATCGATCGGGGGGAGGATGTCACATGTGAAAACTAATTTTTCAATATTTTCATCATCCTCATTGTTATCATCAATAGTGTCATCGTCGTCGTCATCATCATCGTCGTCACGTGCAAGCTGCAACACATCCTCGACAGTCATACTATCATCGTCAAGCAATCGACCACAATGACGTAGTTTAACAATCGATAATGGAGGGTTGCCTGGTAGACTTCGTGCCATGGCTTGTCGTAATGACAATATGGTACGTTTACCAGATGACATTAGCGAGGTGGTGTGGTCGACTATTGATGATTGTAGCGAGGTGGAAATTCGTATTTTAACGACTGACGACGACGATGCGGTTGATAATGACGGAGCATTCTCAATGTCCACTGTGACTTCATCTTCATTTTCCTCATCGTCGTCATTGCTGTCTACATCAATGGTAGCGTCACCCCCTCGAATGAGAACAGTGATTGCTAATACATTCGAACGACGTTGTCGTTGTGTCAGCGTGCCACTTCTCCATCCCACTGATCGAGTATTTGATAATGATGATGATGGAGCGAATGATGATGATGATGATGATGCAGCATCGATGATTGACTCGATCGTCAAGCAACACAGCAGGAATAACAACATCTTATGGTGGTGGTGGTTGAGATCGATTTGCTTCCGGTTACTCCGGGAAATCACTGGGAAGGCCCTGCATGCGGACAAGGTCTTGTGCTTTTAATGGGCAGCTCCGATTGCAATCTGCATCGTTTTTGTGTAGGTCACGGAACAAAGGGAGAGAACAAGATTCTTGATTAGCTTGGAGATGGAGGAAGGCGGCATTGACAATAATGAGACGCCTATATTTTTTTTCAAACTACCCAAACACATCACGCAACTCATTCCTTGACCATGCAATCACAGTCACAGCAATGAGCATGCTGGGTATTAAGAATACAAGTGCAGGCAATCCAGATCGAATCCCAAGTAAATCAAAACTACCAACAACTTCAGTTATGAATGAACCAATTATGTAACCAATGACAGACGCTGATACATACGATGAATAATCGACAACATTATCATCCTTATTATCATCATCATCGGCCATGAAACCCCAAGCAACAAGGATGGAGGGAAATACCACATCTCCCAACCCCAATGCTTCTGTTACCTTCGTATTGTCATGTCCGATAATTACCTCTAACAGTCCTGGTTGCCATGATGCAAGTTTCGATTGAGCCACCGCTTCCATTACACTTATTGCTGATGCTGCATCTTTGTTGTCAACAGCATTCATGGCGGCATTGGCTACGGTCCCAAATGTCGCAATGGCGTCAAATATTGTAAGTCCGACGAGTGCCAAAGCAACTGTTTTTATTGATTTTTTCCCAGTCAGAATTACTTTTGTCGATGACGATGATGATGATGATGATGCCGACAACACAGAGTCAATAGCAATAGAAGAATCAGGATGCTCCGGCGATACTATTACTGACGATGATAAGAGAAAGAGTGATAATGCACGTGCAACTGTCGCCGCTAGCGCAATATTCACACCATTCTGTAAAGGCCATAAATCCAACTTTACTGTACCAATTGTCAATGTTGGATAGATCTTGGCAATGTATGCACCAATGACATAAAAAAATGCTAGGATATTCCCCCCACATACGAGTGGGTGATTTCGTGGTGGTGCTGAGAGCTGACCATTGACGCCACCATCAGGGACTGCCCTTCGGAATTCAGTCGCGACGAAAAGTAGTGAGAGTATTGCACCTGGTAACATTGACAAAGTAGGGAGCAGACTTGTCAGCCCTTGCAATATTACATTTTCAATGTCATAATTATTCCAGGACAACATGTCAACCTGACTGATATCGAAAAATGATGCAGTCGATAGGAGGTAGGATAGAGTAAGCGAAGCGCCAAGTATCAATGGTAACGCCAGTGCTAATCGAGTGCCAACATCCTCCGACGAGGTAGGACCATCATCAACAATTGCAGCAAACAGCCGGGGAGGAATGGTCTCATCCTCATCCTCCTTCGTTATTTGTAGTTTGTCATCATCGTCGTCATCATCATCAACATCATAATCAACAACATCAGGAACGCTGCTGCCTTGTCTTTCACCAGAAAGTATTTCTCGATTTAACCCATCAAGTGCATCCCCAGGTCCACTATACCCACCCAATTTCATTGCTAAAACACCCGAGGAACTTGCTCTCCATCCTGCATACACCGTAGCCGCTGTAGCCACAAAGTACAATGCCAATCGTTTGGTTGCTAACAGTATAAATAGACTTCGCATTGATTCATTATACATTGCAGCGGCAGATATATATTCTATCGAGTCTGGTGGAACATTGGGTGTGAGGGACGATGCATAATTGTTAAATGTAGACTTTGCTGCGAGGTATTCATCATTCAATGTGCATAATAGTACAGGTGGGAGGAATGGAACGAGAGTGTACATTATAATGACTGTCCATCGTTGTTGTTGTGTTGGTGATTCGTGTGATTCCATCGTGGTGTTGAGATGCAAGAGTTCGTCTTTTTCGTGTTTGTCAGGAGCATTGTTGTTGCTGCTGCTCTTTTTCTTATGTTGTTCGATCATACCCGCCAGTTGTACTCCCGATCGACGTCGACGTTGATCAACGTGACGTTGGACTGGCATAATATTAAAGCCTACCACAACATCACCCAAATGAAATGTCAACGCATATAAAAGAGGTTTATTTCGCATAATGTGTGTATTGGTGCTTCCTCTCTTTATTTGCGAGATCAACTAGATGTTAACGAGGTCCGTTACCGTCAAGGATGTCCCTCCAGCTGCTACTACTGCTGCTGTCTCTCTGTTGAAGTTTGCCGTCTTTTTGCCGAGTCGATTGAACTGTAAATTGGTCAGTTGTATTAACAAATTGAGGCTGAGTTAAAAATCTAGATGTATTATGGCGTTGCATACAATTGGCCAATGTATGTACTACCTCACGACACCGCTCCCTCTCACCCTTACTAATATCTTCAGGAAGTAATAGTTCGTTCTCGGGGTAGGCAAATCGTTCAACTAGTGCGCTGCAACTTCCTAATCCACGACGTATTGGCTCGCGATAGAATTTCGTCGCCTCTCGTGGACAGAATAATTCAGCCAAACAGCGTTTTTCGGATAGTTCTTCACGTACACAGTCCTCGCCCTGCTTTCCGTGTAGTGAGTGACACTCCTCCCTCTTGGATGATACGAATGAACACGGTCGTCGTTGCTGTTGTCCGTCACTCATACGACCACCAATAATAGGCGTGCCACGAGAGAAAAGGAGTAGGGGTGATTGGAGGCTGTGGAGCGGAGGGCGAGGCGGTGTGCCCGGCGCCTACATTTGAGCGGGAGATTTGACTGTCTTGTTTCCTGTCACACGAGAGGTTTGAATGTTTTAGGCTTCGGGCTCCCACGGATCACAACTCGTTGTGTTGCCACCGTGGACACCATAGCCGCATTGCCGCACGCCACCGTAGCAATAGAATAAAAATAAGTAACAATGACGAGCGTCACTACTTCCAATACCTTCGCCAAATACTACATGAACGTAGACAA